>Ga0214479_100035_pt1 | contig 76047 bp, 60 predicted proteins | sample M1_20Mar14CPVII9_5_FD_165054 | JGI IMG/M metagenome (GOLD analysis project Ga0214479, IMG submission 165054) | Marine eukaryotic communities from Monterey Bay, California, United States - M1_20Mar14CPVII9sort6BwellE14 | ecosystem: Environmental > Aquatic > Marine > Unclassified | place: USA... | reverse complement strand
ACTCATCGGACGGTAACAAGGATGAGAAATTCAAACTTTGGTGTGTTGGAAATACAGGATCTCCTCTTGTTGATGCATCAATGAGACAACTTTGGTCAGAGGGTTGGATACCACGACGACTACGTCTGCTAACTGCCGCATGCTTAGTGGAAGGTTTGGGACTAGATTGGAGGTTAGGACGGGATTGGTTTCAAAACACATTAATCGATCATGACCCTGCTATCAACGAGATCATGTGGCAGAATTCAGGCCTTTGTGGTGTTGATCCTTGGTACAGAGGTGTCAAGTGGGAGGAACCTCCAAGTAACGAAAGTGACGAGAAGTATGTACAGTATTGGATGAATAGACAACTGACATGGCCACCAACATTAGAGGCACATGCAATACAAGAATCACCACCACAAATCATCAAAGAAGCAGAATCGAAGAGAGAGGCACTTCGAACTAAGGGAGTATACAAAGCTGCCAAGACGACAGCAGCGAGCGGTATAAGAGTGGCTTGGCCAGGACTGAAAAACAAACAGTCTATTAAGGAAGGCGAAGTAATGGGTGTTGGTGCTACTCCAGTCAGTGAGCTAAGCATTTGAATATAGTTTGATGAATAGACTATGCAATACAAGAACCCCCACCACAAATCATCGAAGGAGCAGAATCAAAGAGAGATGCACTTCGAGTCGAAGGAGTGTATAAAGCTGCAAAGATGATATCGAACAGTGGGGTGAGAATGGCTTGGTTAGGACTGAACAACAAACATTCTATTAAAGAAGGCGAGGTCATTGGAGTCGGCATTACCCCGGTCAATGAGCTAAGCCTTTAAAGTATCGGTTGGAAGATGACCTAGTCATACCATCTATTGGGGTCAAGAGCAAAAAGAGCAATAGAAATGAATATGATGTATGTTATCAACATACGTTTTTAGAATCTCAAACCTATGAGCAACTTTATAATATGTATGTAATGTAGACTGCATGTAACCTCTTAATTGTAGCCTCCTACTCATCATTATCCACAATGGTATCTTGACAATCAAAAGCACAAAAGGGTCCTTTCTGAGCGGCTTGGGGTGCATCTTGATATGTGCAGTTTGAGTTGGTGAAGATCTTATAAGTGTCAACTGTGTATGGAAAGCTATCTCGCCACAAACATAGATCTTGGTTGAAATTACTTGCACCATAGAACATGTATCTCATATTAGTAACACTCGAGAGGTCAAAGTTTGACACATCTTGATTGAATGAGAATGCACCATCGAACATCCCGGACATATCAGTGATACTGGACGTATCAAAGTTTGACACATCACCATTGAATAAATACGCATAAGCAAACATGTAGCCCATATCAGTTACACTGGAGGTATCGAAGTTTGACACGTCTTGACTGAAGGCTTGGGCACCCCTGAACATGCCTCTCATACAAGTAACGCTTGATGTATCAAAGTTTGATACATCACCATTGAATGAAGTTGCATCTCTGAACATGAATGCCATATTGGTAATACTCGAGGTATCAAAGTTTGACAGATCTCGATTGAATGCTTTGGCATTATAAAACATCTCAGTCATGTTAGTTACGCTTGATGTGTTAAAGTTTGATAAGTCTTGATTGAACAAACTCGCTCTACTGAACATGTAGCTCATATCAGTAACACTTGAAGTATTCCACCCATTGATATCCTCGTTGAACGTATCCATATTAAGAAACAAGTATGACATGTCAGTAACACTTCCAACACACCACGAGTTCATCGGCCAGCCATATGTTTGTCCAATAGAGCAATCTTTGTTATTTCTACAGTCTTGATAAACATATACACGAGCTGCATCGTAAAGGACCCCATTTTGACCGCCCTCCTCTGAGCCAAAGCATTCGTATGTTACACCACTTGGTGGTAAAGATGATGACGATGTAACGACAGGTGGTGCCGATGGAGGAGTTAATGCCGAAGGAATTGTAATCGAAGGAGAAGTAGATGCTAGTGTTGATGGTTGGTCATTCTCTTTGTCCTCATCTTCAGAGACTGCTGCCTTTGATTTATTCTCGTCCTTGTTTACAGCAAATAATGTAGCCATAACAGATATCGTGACTATCATAACGAGTATCACCACCCCGACAATAAGGTATCGTTTATGACGTTTATACCATGGTGGCAATGGCAACAACTCATCATTTTCACTTTCATCACCATGCCATTCATGCTCCTCCTCTTCTTCTTTAACAACCAGAGTTGCATCGTATACCTCTTCCTCTACATCCTCAACTAAGTAGGCCTCTACTTCATGTAATCCTTGATTTGTAGACCTTGGATTGTCTGATGAAACTTCATACACGGATGATGCCTCATATATACTTGTGTTTACTGTACCACTCGTCTCAGAGGTACGGGGCTGTTGTTGTTCTGAAGAAGAAACGCTACTACTCCGAGGGTTTATATTAACATAGATGGTGGAGGTGGTCGTCGTATTACCTCTTGTTGCTGTCGTTGAAAAACTGGATGACCTGTCTCATCTTCATTATCGTTCTCAACCGCTGCTGCTGCTGCTGCAGGCTTTTGATTCATTATCTCATCCTTTGCCTTCTTCTTTGCAATTACATCATCTTCATGTTCATAGTCAGCAGAATTAAATGGCGTAGGTGGACATAATTGGTTGATAGATTCCAAGTTGTTTGATATAGCTGTTGACAATTTACTAATATCATCATCATTAACAGAAGCTAAATTGTTACTCAAAGTTGCAGAAACCTTACTAGCAATTTCAGGATCAGCAGCGTTTAATGATGTTTCTAACATTGCAGCTGGTAGTTCGGGGCTGATATCATCGTCATCAATTTGTTCAACTTTACCAACTTGCTTCGATGGTTCGACGGTATTTGATATCACTTCAGCCATACCCATCGGTAGAGGCAGATCACTATTATCATCTTCTATTTGTTGCAATCCAGACGATAATGTATTATTAGTACTTCTGCGTGATTGATATGAACTTAAATCAGATAATCGAGGTGCAGATGGTGGAGGAGGAGGCAGATCGGTATCACCCTCTTCCATAAGTTGCAATCCAGACGATGTGTTTGTATCAGTATTAAGAGGCTGATCATCATCATCATCATCATCATCATCGTTATCGACCTTAATCCAGCTCCTATCATCCAATTTCGCCATCCTACCAGTTGTTGTTGTTGGCCGAGACTATGGTAGATGCATACCTTTAGATCGGCCTCCACTTTCCTTTTGTTGGGGTAAGATACCTTTTCGATATCCTTTGCTTTGTTGCTTTTGTTGTTATTTATATGACATGAAATATTATCTAAAGATGTGTTTACATACTTCCGATGGTGATATTCTTTATTGCAAGTTCTCCTATGCCTTTGCTATCAGATATCATCTCAATTCAATCATCACATTACAAACTGAGCTTGCAAAAAAGAATCTATTCCCAGCATTTTTGGCGATAAGAAGGTGAGTATGCTTGGCTTTCTCTATTCTAGAGAGGGAACTAGCCTCGCTACGCTCGGCTAGCCTGCTTGCGCAGTAAAGTTACCTTATATTGAGTATGTTTGTTTAGTGTTCTTGTTCTTTATCTCTTTTGAAGTAGAGTTGAACCAAATCTGGGATCGATATTAACGAGAACACTAAACCAAACGGCTATTCTTTTAGTCAGGCGGTACTACTGCGTTACCGAGGACAATCAAGCTCTAGAAAATGATGTGGGGAAGATATGTCGTGATGTAGGAGAACTATAGAGATTAAAAGATAATAGTTATCAGTTATCTCATCTTTGACAGTATCGTTCTGGTCTACCCGTCTATTGACCTGATACTATATTTCTATGTACCTAAAAACGATCCGTTCCAACCTATCGATTGTATTCATTTGACGTTTTGTGTTGAAATATTAGTAAAATAAACCAATGATGGGCGGGGGGGGCGGCGATGTAGTGCCGGTACGACATGACGGTGATCTACGTCACATAAGTATTTTCTTCTGAGAGAAGGTCGAATTTACTCTCATTTTGTTAAGAGGAAGAAGATGATGTCAATGTGTTGTTAAAACAATATAAAATGAAGAGAGTGAAATGAAGAGAGTAGGCAGGGTTCACAATATAGTTGCCGCCACCGATACCGAAGACGATGGCGGTAGTAGCTCGTCAAGTGATGAAGATGGCAAGATAGCTCAATCGCAACCATCATCAATCTCATCACTATCACCACCATACTGTTATACCTCCTCGCCAGTGGAATCAGCACAGTTTAGTATAGATGAGATTGATATAATTCATGATGATGATGAGACTATGTGTGACAATAATAGCGGTGATGATGATGATCATGTAATGATTAGCAATGGTAGTCAATCATCAAGTGATAGAGATGATGTTTGCCTAACATCACATCAACATGAACAGTTAGCCCTAAGCCGACCTAGTAATCCACCACCACAAATAGCTGGCTCATCCTCATCCACTACTATACCTAGATCGAGAAGACGACGAGCATCGTCGTCGTCATCATCATCTGTCTCGCTGATACAAGGTCTACTTAAGACATCAAATCAGCCACACAATAATAATAACAAGCCGCCTCGAAAAATTTATCTACCCATCAAACATCAACAGCTGGATGTCAATTGCAATACTAATTGCAATGATAAAATGTCACCCTTAAATCTGCCATCCTCATCATCAGTGAAAAGGCCAGAGCCGTCTTTTTCATTATCAATACAGTCTACATCAAACTGCCCATCAACTCAAAAGGATACCAATATCAATCAAATGGCAATATCAATTGCTCAATATGAACAACATACCCAACTTCAATCAACAATATCAAACCTATTAACCCAACAAAGTACAATCGCATCAAACTTAAGTGAACTAAACTCCAAAACTAAAGTAGCAAGATCTAATATGATAAAATCATTAGCAATTAGTGGTGGAAATGCAAAGAATGAACAGTTTGTAGAGACTGTTAATCAATTAGAAAAGTTACGGACTGAATGTGCTATGTTGAATTGTAGTCTAGAAGAGGTTGGGTTAGAGTTAGTAGAGAAGAGGAAGATGTTGAATGAGCTTTGTGAGGATTTTCCTTTCTTGTCCAATCTTACTTCCACTACATCCCGAATTGATAGTGAGGCAGCTGAATCATCAGCCGCTGGATCCTCAACAATACAACACACTTCACCATCCAAACTACCTACACAAACCATAGAAGGGAATTGGTTCACATTAACTAAACCAACCTATCTAAATTGTTTAGGTAATAATAATCACGGTAACCCAATGTACACCCTAGGTCGAATGTCATTTGAAATGTTTAGACCAAGTTCATTAGTCGTATCAATTGATGCTGTTTGGAATGTAATGGAGGAGGTTGACCTTAGCAGTATACTGAATAAGGGTGGGAAAGATAATGATGGGGTGTTTACACTACCCAAGACATTAATCGACGAAGATCTAACAGGATTGAGGACGTATCATATTGTAACGGCATTTACCATTGAACCATATTCACCATCATTTGGTGATATGGAAGAGAGGAATCATCCTAATTCAATTGTACATAGTCCTATACGGGGTATCATGACAACATATGGTTATGCATTACCGGATCCTGAGAAGGTTGATAGATTGTCTGTTTGGTTTTCTGGTGGAAAGGTAAGTTTTTTGTTTGTGGTGTGTGTTGTGTATAAACCAGGCCTCTTGTTTCCTTTTGCTCATACAAATCATCTATACTATTCTCTTATATATATCCCAACACTAACCACCGCAATCCACGTCCATAGATGGAATGTGGCGAATCAAAACGTTCTCAAGAGTTCAAAGTTTGGAAACAAATCTTTGGCAATTCCAATACTGGAACACCATCCTCATCAGGAGGTGGACAAGTCTATACCCCAAGTAAAAGAAGAACATTCGGTCAAGGTGTCATGGTAGTAGCCGCCAAGCTACTCATGGGTGCTACAGGCTATAACGATGATATGGATGAGGAGAGTGGGACCCTGGCGTACAGCTTCACGAGGCCAATGGGCGGTCATAATAAGGCATATGTTGATATCCTACATTTGGATGGACAGAATAGAGTCATGCGAGGACACGCAGGTACGATTTATGCATTTGCTCGTATGTGAGGAGACGACATGGGTTAGAGTATCCATACAGGGATACAAGCTAGACATAGAAATAACTGTACATAATAAACGCTACTTAGGAGAAACATTCAATACATATTAGTCATCCGAAGCATACATAAGAAATATAAAAGAGAAGGAGTCAAGATCTAAATAGTAGCCTATATGTTAAAAGAGCACCTCTTCATGCCACTGGTGGAGAATGGTTCTCCTTCGTAGCAGGACAGGTTGCACAATGAGCTGGATACTTATCTTCTTCACATTTGGTACAAAAGAAGAGCAGCTTACATCCAGCGCATACCAAGAAATTATCATCGAGGGGACCATCACACCCGGCACAGGGCATGTCTTTTGCCCTGAGCTTGAGGGCCTTGGTGTTCTTGGGCTTTTTTGACTCAGTCTCTTCGGCCTGGGTATCGTCAAACTGCTGGGTAATTGGCTGTGACTCGTATGTAGTGACTTGGCTATCATCAAACTGCTGTGTGGTAGGTCGATCATCGTCGTCTGGCTGGGTAGCAAGTGAGCAATTTCCAGATGATAGCAAAGCTTCTACTGTCTCCTCAGCCGCGGGCTTGACAACGTCGACGCTCACTTGTGACTCTTCGTTGTCAATGATGACAACGTCATCGTCCTCGTCTTCAGCATCCTTGGCAGCTGAACCATCATCTTGAGAGGGTGGTGTTAGTTCAGTCGATTGCAAGAAGGTACCTTGGAAGCCTCTCTCCTGCCTGCGTCGCTTTGTCTTCTTGCCTCCAACGACTACATCATTACCATCTGCAGTCTTCCATCCGCCACAGGCAATGTCTGACAAAGTGACAAGCAACACTTCCTCTTCCGCCTTCTCTTCTTGACGACTTACTCTCTTTCTTGAGTTTGGCTTGGTAGTATCTGATGTCGAGTCTGAACTACCATAGGTCAGAGCCATATGAAGTTCACAATCTGCCGCAGTAGTACTCGCTTCCCCCTTGGATGATCCTGAGGATGCAAGTTCTTGCATTGTCTTGAGGTTGCTCTCCCCGGGAAGGAGCTCTTGCGCCTCGACTGACGAACCAGGACTTATCAGAAAAAGCCGCTGGTCGAAAAGCTTCTTGCCTTTAGACTGATGGAGGAGGAGTCTGAAATGGGCTAGATTGCCATCTAGTGCCATCTCTAACTCGTGAGTTGGAAAGCTTCCTTTATCACCACGAGCTTTCCTTGATCGTTGGGGCCTCCCGTTAGAAGATGTCTGCTGTGTCTCTTGATCACTTGATATGTCAAGCATGATCAAAGACGTGGCGACTACAACATCGGAGCCACTGTCAATCTCATGAATGTGTATTTTACACAGAGGACCTTTTGGTGCTTCCTCAACGGGCTCCTTCTTTGCTGCTGGACGTTTGACTTGCTTTGGCTTGGGTACTATCTTGCCTTCTTCGAGGATTTCATCATTAAAGAGGGAAAACTTGCAGCCACGATGACAAATTCTTGGGGTAATATTCGTACTTGATTTACTCTCTTCTACTCGTAAGCAGATCGTGGGTGCTGAAGGGAAGTTAGCACTACCATCATAATGCAGTATTGACTCGAGGGTGGAGATTGATTGGACAAGCTCTTCATACTCTTGGTCAAAGAGTAGCTCGAGGCCTGACTCGTTCAGCTTTTGCAGCCAACTTGGTACCTCTTCTTCTCGGGGAATATCAGTAACTGCCCTCGAATGTTCACAGGTGAGTGGTCTGAATCTAAACTCACGACCCAAGGATGAAGAGTTAGACGAAATGAACATTAATTCATTCAGCCTGTGCCTGGAGGCTTTAGCCTTCTTCTTGGTGAACTTGGAAGCAACGTCGACGCAGTTCCTCCAACGCTGAACATCAACACCATGTAGGACACGGCAGGACATAGGCTCTTCCGAGTTGTGCAGCAAGGCTATATCCACTGCCGATGGATAGGAGTTGGGTGACGTACTACCCCTCTCAAGCAACTCGTTCAGAGTCTCAGACTGTAGAATGTTGTCTTTCCACTCTACAATCTTTTGTGGGAAGAGTTTGCCCTCTTCTTTCTCGAGGAGACACAACTCACAATTTCCTGTAGCGTCATCTCTTGGGTGCTCATATCGATGAGAAACCGCCGGGAATGCCTTGGAGATATTCCTCCACATATCACCAGTAACGAGCCGACGTTTTTGACCATTATGCATCACGGAACACTTTCCGTGGTCACCTGTAAGAAGTTAGACGAAGCAAAAGAAATAGACGAAGCAAAAGAAGGAGTTAGAGTTGGTTAGGATAGATAAGGCACGAATGGTCAGGGTGATATACAAACAAGCAAACCACATCTACTTACATGTGACTTTCCACGTCGGGTCTTCTTCTCCTTTGAATGGGTCTCGGTCACGTCGTTCTTCTTCTTTCTTGGATGGGTCGACAGTATCAGCAGTTAGATCAACGCTATTGTCTGTGCTCTTGTATCCGTCAATCTTGCCTTCTCCCGTCACTTCTTTCAAGTCTACGACGTCAATTCCTCCACATAACGAGTTAATTACCTCCTCAGCTCCTCTTACTGGTGGGGTCTTCATCTCCCTCACCTTCTTCTTCATGTACTCTCTGAAGCTATTAACCCATGTTCGTGATATGACATACACATCTGGTGATTCCTCTGTATTGTCGACTGTTGAGATGTCATTTTTCCCAGGAAGCAATCCATCATTGATTGATATCAATGTGTCAAAGAGCTCGTACTTCTTGGCAGTCTCTTGCTGGTAGGACACACCGCACTCTTGACAAGTCAGATTATCACCATCGATGAACTTGTGGTCCATAAGAGTGAGATGACGAGCAAGCTTGGTATCCGCAGATCGATCGTCCAAGAACATTTCATATTCATGCTGGAGGATGGACTCCAAGGCATCATACATTTCCATTGACAAGAGCTTTCCTTGTCTTGCCTTCCTTGGATTCAAGCCTTGAGAATGCTCACAGAGGAAAGACTCTCTTTTGTAGAGAGTATTCGACTCTATTGCATTACGAAACAAGTCTTCTAGATCGTCCTCACAGGACAGGAATCGTCTAAGGAAGTTAGAATCGACCCAGACTTTACTCTCGGTGCTTCGAGTGGGCTGGAAAAGCTTGTCAACAATCATATCTTTCCTGGCAGTTAGTCTACGGCCCCTGAGTAGTTGCCTGTGCATTTGACTGAGGAAAGTTGAACATTATAAGATGTAAGATGAAGGTTTACTTGCACAGGCATACCCATATAAGAACAAGAGCAAAAGTACTTACTCTACCTCTACCTTGAATCTTTCATTGCGTTGGAGTTTGATCGATGATAGAATACTGTCATCGTTGCTGGGCGATTCATTGTTCATGAATTGACTCAATTCACTCTTGGCATGACGAGCCAGATAAGTTTGCTCGACATAGAACAAGTTATAGGCGTCTTGGCTGCCATTGGCTTTACGTCCATTGCCTGGCTGCTTCGGTTCTTGCCCCTTCTTTGTCTTGGAAGGATCAAAACTTGATACTGGACCTCCTCCCAACCTTGTCACTTCTTCGTCGTTGAACTCATACCAAACACCAGTCGTCCAATCCATAACATCGGCAACATAATGTCCTCCATGGGCTGACGTTCCTAAATGATTCTGAACGGCACAAAGGATATACCTTGAATGCTCGTTCTGCTTTGTGGTGGCTGTACTTGGTATCTCGAGAGACTTGGGAAGTAACACCTTGGTGGTCAGCTTGCGTTTCGACAGTGTCTCTCTATCGAAGACATAGCGTGCCAATTGAAGATTTAACACGGGAGGCAGCTTGGCAAACCTCATTCGACGAGTTGCATCGACCTTCTTCCTGCATCTGAAAAAGAAGAAGAGATGAGATACAGTCGATTCAAGATCAATTCATACAAGAAGTTGAACATATTTAAAACAAAGTAATACTCACTGTGAACATTCGTATTGATTGTCTCCATCCAAACTTTCAGGGAAGAGATAGGTATCAACACAATGTTGAACATCAACGTCAGGTGCCGTCGGCTTACCCCGATCCTTCTTCAACTTACTACCAGCCTTCTTCATCCCTTCTACCTCCACATCAACTATTGGTATAAGCAACTCCATATAATCTTCACTCCGAGTTGATTCCGTACCACAGACCGAGCAACTCGTAACATATTGAGTCGTCCCACCAAAGACAGAGGGTAGTAACTCCCCAAGTCCACGCTGTTCTAATGATCCATTGGTACTACTGCTAATTTCGGCTGATCGTCTAAAAGATTCAGCCATCCGATCGAATAATAGACGAGCAAACTCGTTTGGGTCTTGCATTTCATTATTCTCCAAACTCAGGGCACTAGCAAATTCATTCGTACAGAGTACACGATCCGGACCATATCTCATCCGTGCTAATATAGATTGCATGTGGGATAATACCTCGGTCATTCGTTTACTACCATTTGATCCACCAGTATTGGTTGGTTTCTTCCATGAGAATAATCCGTGTATAAAGCCAAGATTCTGGGCTAGACATTGTAATTGACTGTTGAGATAGCATGTGGCACCGAGATTTCGTAATCCGGATGGTTGTGATAATTCCACATTGCCATTGTCAGTTGATGATTGTGATAATGTAGATGATTGATCTGGTTTAAATAATAGTGGTTGATGACAGCTTTTGATACGTCCAACAAACTCTTTAGCCTCGACATTCACATCATTCTCACATATATAACTTGAGACATGATTCGTAATAACATCTGAATCAACAAAGATTGCAGTTCGTAATCCATTATCTAATCTCTTCTCTTCTTTTAATTTGTTACCATTCCATTTATTCTGTTGTAATGGGAATGTAGTATTTTGTAACTTATTCGATAGATTATCATGTATTTGTTTGGATATGTCTGATGGTGATGGTTTCTTCTTTTTCGATGATGTATTTGTTGATATTATGGCATATCGTATTTGGGCAGCACTTTGACGATATTGATCTACAATTCCACCGAGGGATGCCAAACAGTACTATTAGAGTATAAATGTGAGTTGCTTCTCATAGACAGACGGTAGACTGCCAAGTGGAACCTTTCTTCTGCATTAACTGGCTATTCTCATCAATCAGCAATACCAACTTACCGGATTATAATCACAACAATGCAATATGGTAGCATTGCCATTCCTAACATCACGTTTCCTATCCCCACATATCAATAGAGGCTCCTTCTTTTCCTTCTGCTGCTTTGACTTTGAATCCTCCATAATAACATCATTTGTATCATCTCCAGTATCATCACCAGACTTGGCATCATCACTACCACTCAAGAATTGACCATCACTCTTTCGTTTCTATATTTTGGTATGACCCGCATTGTTTTTCGGGTATAGAGACGAGGAGGTAAAATGAGAGAGGGGGGTGGTTAATGAAAAAGTGTATACGATATATATATCATGACAAAAAAGAAAAAGTAACACATCATATATGATGCCACAAAAAATAAGTTTCTGTATATTGCAATTATATTCGCTCCAAAAAATCCAACCCCCAAACAACATCTTCCACTTAAACATCACTCACACTTCAAATTAGACAAATCCTCAAAAATAAAATTAGACCCCCCCCCCCCCCCCTATATCGATTTTCTCATGTATATTACAACTCGTATACACATCATTTGCAAATTCGACCGTCCAAATACCAAAAACAAAACTTAATCCCTCCAATATAAGATCTATCATTTAATCTATAATCTTACCTTTCCCCTCGTATTATTCGACTTCTTATTCTTCGCTGCCAACTTTTTAGTATAAACTTCTAATTCATCTGGAAGAGAGATGTGCGTTTGTCATTATGAAAGAGAGAGGAGATAGTAACTATTCTGTTTAGTACATTGCAAAATTATAAAGACAAGTTTAAAATTCATATGGACGGCCAATATATCACCCGAGACAAACATAATAATAAAAAAGTATACAACAAAAAACGTCTCGGAGACTTTTTACCTGTTGCCCATGTATCTACCGTTGTACATTCGCATTGTACTAATAAAGCCGTCTCTTCTTCACCACTACTTTTCTGTTTAGCAGACTTAGAATCGTCTTCATCCACATCAATAACTTCATCATCTTCTTCATCGTTTGGGTTATTAAAATTCCACTTCTTCTTTTTAGTATTATTAGAATTATTTAACAATAGTACATCTTGACATTTAATCCATGGACTTTCCTTTTCTTCATTGTTGTTACCACCATTACCGCCGCCACCGCCATTGCCATTACCATTATTGTTACCACTATTGTTACTATCATTGTTATTATTATTAGATGAGGAAGGATTATTATTATTATTATTATCATTGGAAGGAAAACTTACAGAAAAATAAGGCATAATACCCCTATAAGGATCCACATATGCTTCATAATTTGCTTCATCCAATGCTTGAATTATAGTTTGATCTGAACGTATTGTTGGATTATTCTTCTTCTTTTTGGATGTGGGTGGACGCTTACGTGCTGTTATGTTTATTGATTGTACGGTGTTGTTATTGTTAGTGGTATTGGTGGTAGATGAGCGGCGGGTTGATCTAGTTGTACGACCTTCCTCCTGTTTCTTTGCAGCTGGTTGTTTTGAGTTGTCGTTTTTTGTAGTATCAGCTTTCCATACGTTGGAATCATCTGACATATCTATTAGGGTTATATCACCCCTTTGTTTACTTGCTCTTGTTGTTCGTTTTGATGACATTGTATTTTATTTGTATTGGGGTATGGCGTCCGCCGATAGTGTGATAGGCATGAAGCAATGATGCGCCCGCCTCAGATAATCAAATTTTAAATTTTGCAAATAAGATGAGTAAAATTTCACGTGGAACTGTGAGTAAATCAATGATATGTATTGATATGTTTATATGGCGGGTGTTTAGCCTCGTTAGTATTAGATATAACGTTAGTGTTTATAATATATAACGGTGACTAACATCTGGCCATTAGAAACACTTTCAAGTGGTGGTGGTCTGAGGCAATTAAACGGTATCTTTTTTTTGCGAGTTACTTGCAAAATGTGTATGTGAAGAACCTATTTTGAGGTCAATAGCTCTGCCAATATAGCATTTGATATGCCGACAGTAGTGTCGATAGAATCAGTATTTAATACTCTTTCGAAAGGTATTAATATCACGCCATCAATCTTGATATTGATCGATCGATATATGAGAGGAGGTATCCTTTAAACAAGTATTAGTATTATCGTAGTAATAGATTATCGTGATATTGCTATCTATTGCTATATACCCAGGAGTTGGAAAATCATCACATATACATAACATACATATCATGGGAAGCTTTCGACAACAAACTTTTGGAGTAAAAATGAATGGTGGTGTTTCTGCCAAGATCACTAATCCGGGTAAATTCACATCTTATGCGTGGTTTATTGGCTTAACACCACATTTAATATCAACAGTATTTACCAGAAGGGGATTTCATCTCTCGGTCCTTGGTTATATTATCATTGGCAACATATTCTATGCAATTTCATACAATCAAGCATATTCATATACAACGGAGGAGATTGAGGTTCAATTTTGGTCGGGTATTTGGTCGGGTACTGAAAATTTTATCCAACGCCTCCTCACTTGGTTGCTATCAGGCTATGTAATGAAAATAGTTCAAGTATATTACATAGATGTACGGCATGAAGCAGCTGAACTATCTTTCTATTGATCATACTTCTCCAAGAGCAAAGATATTACTAAGAGATGTACATAGTGTGATGGATTCAATGGTTCAGTATTCATTATCATATGCTTCTAAAACAACAAAGTTTGGTCTTAATGAAGAGGAAATACAAGATATCTTTGATTCAAATGGACTCGATGGATCATACTTAATGTCAGCTCCACATAAGAAGCACCCAATTTCCATGTTACGACTTTCACTTCTATCAACAATTGAGGAGGAAATGAGGGATAAGGATGGAGGTTTAATGCCCATCCTAAGAGAGGGTATTCGACGAGATGTTGAGGCTTTTGCCGGTGCATGCATGTCAGTCATGTCCTGTGTAAGCAGCAACAAGATACCATTTGCATACATGGAATTCATGCATTTGATTACACGGATTTTCCTCTTCTTCCACGTCATCTTTTCATTCTATTTATTGGGATTTGATCACGGAAAGACTACTTCCTTAGTACCATTTACTTGCTTTGAAAGTGTTCTATCAACTACTCCCGGGGATGGATTTTGTCCGACGGCTGTTTTGATGTGGTATAATGTACTTTTGATAATCACATTTTACTGCATCCTGGGTTGCTTAGGATTATATCCAGCACTTGAAAAGGTATGGCAAAGTAGTTTAGTACTTTCCAATTATCGCGAGGTTGGGATGTCAATTATTGCACCGATCGATCCTAACAACGAGACAGTTGCCGGAGGCTATTTTATACCAAAGACAATAAGTAAGTTGAGATTACAGTCGAATTATGATAATTAAGATGAGAAAGGAAAATTGCGTTTTGCAAGGATGGCATATTGGCGGTACAGCGTCAGAGGTTTGCACACAAGAGTAAGGCGGTACTTGTCATTAAAATTTGGAATCAACGATATAATTATAATACTTAACACAATATAATACACTCATGGATGAGAACGAGGACAACGAATATTACTCTTCACTAATAACGAGTGCACTATTAAGTAATGAAAAGCACACTGTAGTACTGCCAAAGGCTTTAACAAGAGATATAATTGGGTTTGGTTTGTTAGGATCTATGAATGGCATATTACTTGCCATGTACTTTACAGGTACCTACCTTTCGTTCCTTAACATACCGGATGATAACATTGGAACACACTTAATCCTTCTTGATCAAGGTCATAATGGCTATTATTGCAGTTGTTTGACTAACCGATGAGTTTGTAGATGGTTGTAAGGAACATAATGAGGATGTCTACCCATCTACAGAATGCCTTGTTGAATCGTCAACTATGCAAATTAACGCCAAGAATCCGTATCGATAAGTTCCTGTATATAAACATGTTTGTTTCTTTGGGTAGTTTAGGTTTATGATCTAAACTAATATAGATGCCGTTCAGCTAATTAATCTTACCCCCGTATCGGCACTCCTGTTAATAAACTAACTATACTAACACCCACAAAGAAGGTAATACCCATCATTAGTTGTCCCATCATATATTGACATCCAATTGCCACAGTTCGTGAACAATTAAACTTTTCTTGTGTCATTTCTAAATATTCAGCGCTTAGTTTTGACATCCCTATTGCCATTGCAACACGAAATGGTTTGAGGAGTTGTAATACACCGTATATCATTGCATATGACGCGAGGAGTGCCTTCTTTTGTCCTGGTACTAGTGGTGATATACCAGTCTGTTGTGTGTGATAGGAAGGGAAGGGTAGAAGTTCGTTAGCAACTTATGATATGTTTCACATATCATATGCACGCAACAATATACACTTACCCTTTTGACTGTCATATACCAAGCAACACTTAAACTTATAGCACCATTCAAATTGCTAATAATTGAATATGCCAATGCAAAACTAACCCCCTTCTTTCTAATAGCAGCCTTATCTATACCAAAATTATTTGTGATCCGTTGGTACACACCTTTAAAACGGGGTAATGTTTCAATTTGTTGTGATATACGTCCTATCGGTCCCAATGGTTGACATATCTGTTCTACAGAATTTAACCAATAACCCATTGGACAATCCTCATCTATTCTTCGTTTGTTCATCTTTTCTGTTTTGAGTTTTTGTATAGCAAATTGAAATTCTTCTCTTGATATCTCGCCGTTACCATCGGTGTCTATCTCTTTGAAGGATTCGGTTATTTCCTCGTTTGTATAGTCTGTGGATGATAATGCTAGGTAATATTCATTCCAATCTATTGATCCAGAGTTGTCTATGTCAACTATTGAGAAAACTTTTTGTACACCTTCTGATAAAACATCTTCAGTTGTTTGTGTTGTTGTGGTGGTGGTTGTTGCTACTTTAGTATCAGCAGTATTGTTATCAATACTACTTCTTCTGTTATCTGATTCATCAATATCGTCACTTATGCTAGTACTGAATAAAGGTTGCAATTGTGTATTATGTGAAATGTATGTAATGTGGTGGTGGATAAATGGTCGAGAGGTAGAAGGAGGATGAGAATGAAAGGAGTGTACTGAGCACGAGGAGGTTATCACCGCCGACAGTATTATTATCTTATTATTGAACACCATACTCTATACTTCTTGTGGTCTATGTTAGTGCCTATGATAGATGGAAAGCTGCTGCTGAGTTGTTTCGCTAGCTACATAGTATGATAGTGTTCATCATTCGGCAGCCAAGAGGTGTTTTGGCGAGCCGCTTGCCATATATGGGATAAAACGGAATGGTATCCTTTTTTCTCTTCTAGCTAAATGACGAGGAGTGAGCGAGATTCAGAGACGTTAACAGACGACATATAGATGGATAGAGGGAGCAGCATACAAGCTACAGTTTACAATAGATACAAGGATATTAGATAGCAGTTAGGGCGGTGGCAGAAGACTGTGTGGTAGATCCGTGATAGATACTAATTGAAGAAAGATATACATTAATAATGACGTCGAAACCAACATTTTGTCACGATGCAAAGGCCATAGGTCTTGAACAACCATCTACAAAACTCGATACATCGGCAAAGCTATTCTTAGATCATTTAGGTTTGCCAACAGTACATCCACTATGCAGTGATGATACCACCCAAGCAGCAGTAGACACAACTATAAATGAAAAGCTAAACAATATAGATAATCTAACAATCATCGGCCAAGGTGTATTCGAACTACCATCCATTAACTTGAATACACAATCAGCTATACAAATTGCAAACAATCTACCACAACCACCCGTCATTGACTCTATATCATTATTAGAATTACATGATAATTCGTTATATCAATTGTTACTAACTGCTAGTACAATGTCAGCACCAACTATTGCAATGATGGAATTATGGTTACGTTTCTTTGCTGTTTTTATTTGTCCAGTTTGTATTTGTTGGTTGTTGCATAGAGAGATTACAAAGACAACAATAACCACCACACGAAAGGCAAAGGATACAAAACAACAAGATAAGAAGGAGAAGACAACTATACTTATCTCAATGATGGGATTGGCGAGCTCGGCTGTACTCTTCACTGATTCATTATATGTCTATGAATATGGACGATACCTTGGTTTAAGTTACTTTGTATTGGCTAGTATTTTGACACTATTATGTGTCAAGGATATAAAAAGGAATGAGCATGAAAGAGGAGTAGTAAAGGTTGGACAAAACATCCGTTTACTTAGCAGAGCTATACTGTTTCAATGGGCGATTACTCTATTGATTGGATTGACAATGGTTGTTTATTTTAGATCAGACGGTGGAGATATGATGAAGCGTTTACTCCCTTCAACCCTCACCAAACAACAGCCCAACATAGACAACGACGACGACGACGACAACCCACTGCATCACATGCCTAATCCAGGTATAGACTTACCAACAATAAACGAAGGACTTTACCATTCATCAAGTAACCCCTACATATCATCAATCGTTAAACATTGGCCTGTAGAATCACGAACATACAATGTTGAGAATGGTGCCACACCCTACTTGGTTAATGGTGATCAACGTACAGGTATACCCTTTATAGTTAACAAAGTTGAGGAACAGGAACATGTTCGAGTTTGGGTACAAAATCCATATGATTTAGAGTATATTGCACTTGATATTGCTTTCCCTTACGAGGAGGGTGATACTAATGGCGAAAGTACAAAGTTTATACATGATGTGACCAAGCCAGTATATCTAATATTGCATGGATTGAACGGCGGTAGTCATGAAGAGTATGTAAAAGACTTCGTCAAAAGACGACGATCAGAGGGTAGTACGTGTGTGGTTATGATTGCTCGGGGTATGATGGATACGAATGTGATTGGATGGAATGTATTTCATGGTGCAAGAACCGGCGATGTGGACGTGTCTGCTCGTGCCTTGAGACGAGGATTGATATCCTTAGCAGACGCTCATGATGAAGTGAACCATCGTCAAGTATTGGTAGGACTTGGCTACTCAATGGGAGCAATCATACTTTCAAACTATGTTGCTCGGTCAGGGAAATACTGTGCATTAGATGCTGCAATAGCTGTAAGTGGTGGGTTAGATATGAGACAGAATCTCAACTTTAAGAGGTCCATGAGACTATGGCAGCCTATGTTGACCTTCGGCCTTAGAGAAGACATCTTGATCGGCAAGTTTGCAAGACATTACAAACATCGGTTGACCAAGCAACAGTTCTTGAGCCTACTACGAGTTACAAGTATATCGGCACTTGATGTAGAGGCAATTGTTACTTACAATTCATATGATAGCCTGGTTCATTACTACTCTGAGATGTCAGCTATGGGTGATCGGAATCCTGACTTTCGACTGTTTGAAGAAAGCAATCCTCCAATGTCATGGGGTCGAATAGCCAATGTGTCAATACCATTTGCCGTCCTTCAAGCTCTTGATGATCCACTCGTTGGATGGCGTACAATCGGGACTAATGATCCTCAAGGGTTGGCAGATTCTGGTTCGGGTAATGTCATACTACTTCTAACCAAGGGTGGTGGACATGTCGGCTGGCCATTAGGTAACAATCCAGCCAAGAATTCATGGAAATGGATGAATGATGCAGCAAGAGACTTTGCTCTAGCCGTGGACATTGCCAAGAGAGATAGATAGATGATAAGATAAAGAGTAACTTATAATTCGGTATAGATTACTGTTGTTATTCAGTAGGCTCTATCTAAAGAGATACAATGGCAACGGTTTTCTTTATACATATTACTTTCATAGATTTCTAATACCTATAGCATTCTCATCAGCACATCCTCCCTTTCAATTTCGTTGCCAATTCACGCTTCTTTCATAACATCCTTGGCCCTTGACCCTCTGATCACTCTTCATCTCGTCTTGGGACTCTTTGTGGGCACGTAATGTACTTGCATACTCCTTCTTCGTAACATAGCCACCTTTGTAACCATCTTTCACACAATACAAAGAATCATCAGAACCGGCCCTTGCTGAAATCATCAGGTGCTTCATAGCTCGTCTCCATTGTTTATTATTACTCTCATTGCAACCAACAGCATACCTCGAAAACTCATGTCCTCCAATTGCTGCAAGTTTAGAGTGATATTGACTCATTTTCTCATCTTGTTCCAAAACCACTTTCCCTGCCACAACAATACCATTGAAATAGAGAGAGTGAAGAAAATTATGAGCTATGCATGAACCAAGTTCAGCTGCTCGATGGAATAACTCCAAAGCCTTCTCATTATCTTGCGGTAAACCACCAATTCCTTCTTTGTATCGACCTCCTAGACAGGTCATTGCCTTAGGATCATTTAACTCAACACGTTTCCAGCATCTCTGAATATGTTCTTCATTAGAAAGAGCTGCAGGTGTCCTGCAAAATGCGCAGAGATGTTTCAAATCCCCCTTGAATGCTCCTTCTAAGGCTGCTAAATTACATCCCATACATAAAGTTTGTCCGCAACATGCTTGATACGCCGTGTACACATTACAGAAACCGTTGGCAAAGGGTATTGGTAGAAGACAAATCGGGCAGTCCTCTTTGGCCGGAGGTTCTTTAAACAACTCTTCATCAGATATTTCCATGTTCTTGCCTGTTGGACTTTCATCCGATACATCTATATTGCTAATACCTTCTAACACATTTGTATTTGTATCATCCTTTAATCCACCTTTACGGCTTTTCTTCTTCTTTTTGTTTTTGTTGTTATTCTTTCCCATTGTAATATATCGTAACAATATTGTTAATTATGTCTAGAGGATGGGCTGTTGAACTTTATATGAAGATAGTTATGCATGAGATTTATAAACTGATATTATATGGCAAAGGACAATACGATCCACCAATATAGTAAACACCACTATCACAAGCCGGTAATCTCCAATAATGAGGACGTACATTACAATATGGTGAGTCATGTTAACACCGATGTACCAATATTTTTTTATGTTTTTTTTGTAAAACACATAAACCTGTCATACAACACACCCTTCCTCCGCCGATAAAAATACCCACTATACTATACAGACAATACATTACAACATAAGAAATACTCACCTACTATCAGCAAAGAATAGTCAATACCATATTATTCTCAGCTATCTTACTTTATTGATAAGCACGCGGCATATAGTAAGGTATCCTTAAATTTGAGGTATCTTTTGTAAACCTGCCCGATATTGCAAGCAGATTTTATTACATTAAATATTGTGTCTTTGAGTTGATAGGTAGGGCGGGCGGCTTCTCTACGGCGGCACTAACAAATAACAAACATGGGTGATCCACCAACAATGGATAAACGAGGGTCCTACCGACCCCGTTCTGATCCATCACGTGTCAAATCCAAGAAGAAGATATCCTCTGAAGTTGACAATACTACTAAAAAAGATGAGAAGAAAGAATCAACTCAACAACAATCAGCAACATTATCTGAATTATTCTCATTAAGTGATGCCAAGCCACGTACACGTACTTTCTTAGTTGTTGGTTTGATTAGTTCGTTTGTTAGTGGATGTGTTTATCCTGCTATGGCCTTCTTCTTGTGAGTTATGTGTGTTGTTATTGCAATTCGATTTTCTTGCAATGGATTGTGATTGATTGATTGATTGATTTAACTAGCTTAAGGACTTTTATATCTATCAATCCATTAGTGTTCTCATCATGTTATATCCCATACCCCCTCTCGATGAATTTACAACAGTGCACAAGTATTTGAAAAGTTTACTGTACCAACCGGATCAGATGCGTAAGTTTTTGTGTAGTTTCTGTCGGTATATTGTGTGGCTGCGATAGAACTAAACTCTAATTTGTCGTGCACCATACATCAATCTATTACAGATTCATGGACGGTATACGCCAAATGGCATACTCCTTCATGGTATTAGGTGTGGTTATCTTTATTAGTATGTCAGTACAGAATACATTATTAGATGCTGCCGCTGCCGACATGGCACATGCCTACCAGAGGCAATACTTGAGTTTGTTATTAAAACAAGACACTTCTTACTTTGATTTGACCGATGTTGCTGGTACCGCTGCTATGATTGAGGGTGAGGGTAATAAGGTTAAGAAGGGGTAAGTTTTGATGGTTGTACAGTGTACAAGATTTGCATATTAACCATTGCTAATCTGCTTCCTTATACTGATAATCTCGAAATAGTATGGGAAGAAAGTTGGGTGAGGGATTTCAATTCTTTATTACAATGATTGGTGGCTTCGTGTACGGTTTCTATTCTAGTTGGAAAGTTTCATTACTTATCTTAGCAACAGTACCGTTCATGTCTATTAGTGCTATATTCCTTACGAGGATGATTACAACACAAAGTTCAGCTGCCAAGGAGGGATATGAAAAGGCTGGTGAAATTGCCTATGCTGCCGTGGCTGGGATTAGAACTATCCTTAGTTTAAATGCCGTGCCACAAACAATTGATAAGTATAAAGTTGAGACAAAGGCTGCAAGAGACAAAGCAACGTCAAGAGAATGGGCATTAGGATTAGCGAATGGGTTAGTCATGGGAAGCATGCTACTTGGATACATTGCTATTACTTTGTTTGGGATGTGGTTATTGTATGATGCAGTTTCGAAGACGGGTTGTGATCCAAGTAATGCAGTTCCGACTAACGAGGCATGTTCAATCACTGGCATGGAAGTTTTCGGTGCCCTAATGGGTATTTCATTCGCCGCCATGGGTGTGCCGCAGATTAGTGGTGCCTTGGAAAAGTTAACTGCTGCTAGGCAAGCTGCTCATCCTGTATTCGTATTGAAACGCCGATGTAACGGAGACTACAACGATGACTTTGACATGAGATTGTTACTTGATGATGGTACTGTAGCCGCAACTACCGTGGGTGCAGAATCGAGTGGTGATAGTGATAAAGACGACGTAGACATGATGGAAACGACACATCATAAGAAACGAATCCATGCATCTAAGATGCCTCCTTACCGAATTGATTGTTCATCGGATGCCGGCCTCAAGCCTAAGACATGTGAAGGAATGATTGACTTTGAAAACATTACGTTTAGCTACCCCAGTAGGCCACAAGTCAAGGTCTTGAACGGTTTATCTCTACACGTCGAGAGTGGCAAGACTGTTGCTCTCGTGGGGAAGAGTGGGTGTGGCAAGAGTTCTATTATGGGGCTGATGGAGCGGTTTTATGATGTGGACAGTGACGATGCCGATGACGGTGATGTTGAACAAGGGAAACATTCGAGTGGTATCAAACTGGATGGAGTAGACTTACGTGATTTGAATGTCAAATGGTTACGTTCTCAAATAGGGCTGGTGAGCCAGGAACCAAAACTATTTGCTCGTTCTATCCGTGATAACATATCTTTTGGGGCGGCAACGTCCGATAAGGCACCTACACAAGAGGAGATTGAAGAGGCCGCTCGGATGGCCAATGCTCATGACTTTATTACCAGCTTTCCAGATGGTTATGATACGATGGTCGGAGATTTGGGTAGTCAGCTTAGTGGAGGTCAGAAGCAGCGAATAGCTATAGCTCGTTGCCTCTTGCGTCGGCCAAAGATTCTTCTATTGGATGGTGAGTCTCTTACTCCTCTACTCCCGTGTCTTGACATCTTCTATTTCACTTTGTTCTAATCCATCACTGTCTCTCAACACATTCAATATCGACAGAGGCAACTTCTGCGTTAGACTCGGAGTCTGAACGAACCGTACAACAGGCATTGGATAAACTACTCAACAAAGAGGATTCATTATCGGGTGGTATGACCACTTTGGTTGTTGCTCATCGATTGAGTACAATCAAGAATGCCGATATGATTTGTGTAGTACATAGCGGACAGATCTGCGAGACTGGTACTCATGATGAACTCATGGCTATGGAAGGAGGCTCCTACAAGGCACTTGTTCTAGCTCAACAGTCATCTCCAAGTGAAATAGCTAGTACTGTTACTGATAGCAACCATAACAGTACTGACGACGAAACCAAGGATACGGATGTCAAGAGAGGATCCGTCTTCATTCCAAAGGATCATGCATCTCTTGCCGATGCTAGTAATGAGATCGTATTCAAGGATGTACACTTCTCCTATCCAACTCGTCCTGAAAAGATCTTCCGTGGTATCAATCTTGCTGTCAAGCAAGGAGAGACATTGGCATTAGTCGGACCAAGCGGACAGGGCAAGAGTACAATGATCCAACTCATTGAACGTTATTACGACCCTTCTTCCGGGTCTATCGAGTTTGAAGGGCGGAATCTAAAGGATTTGAACATCAAGTACTACCGTGATCAGATTAGCCTGGTATCACAAGAGCCAACTGTGAGTATTTATGGTTGTATTGCATGATATATCATGGTTTGATGTGCATTACATATCATGTGCATATGATGTGCACAAAAAAGGAGGAAATTGATGAAGATACCTTGTTGGTATCCTACTTTTTTGTGCACAAGATGTGTTCACTTTTGTGTTGGATCAATCTACTAACATTCATCCTTCTCCTCGTCCTTAACTCACATCGAAATAGTTATTCAATGATACAATCATGGCAAATATCAAGTACGGCAAGCAGGATGCCACCGACGAAGAGGTATATGCAGCAGCAAAGAAGGCAAATGCTCATGCTTTCATCTCCTCCTTTCCTGAGGGTTACAACACCCAACTTGGTGAGACATCTTTGGCCGTCTCAGGTGGTCAGAAACAAAGAATTGCAATTGCTCGTGCAATCATCAAAGAACCAAGGCGTGAGTATTGTGTCTCTGTGGTATCTTTGACTATGTCAACATACATCATTATAGACCTCATGATGATCTTTGTTCCTCTATTCGTTCTTAGTTTTGCTGTTGGACGAAGCCGTGAGTCGATTCAACCTGCGTGTTCATCCTTTCTTTCTTATGACAATGCCTAATATATGAACTCTTTATTATTCATATTTTATATACTTGCAGACGTCTGCCCTTGACACGGCCTCGGAGAGAGTAGTTCAAGAAGCTCTTGATCAGTTGATGGAAGACCATAGCCGAACAACAATTGTGATTGCCCATCGCTTGAGCACTATCCGTAATGCATCAAGAATTGCATACATCAGTGACGGAAAAGTAAGGGAGCTTGGTACACATGATGAGCTCATGGCTAACCCAGAATCAAAGTATAGACGCCTCCAAGAACTGCAAAGTATGGGTACTAGTCAACACAATGCTTCGGAGAAGAAGGCAAGCAAGTCCGAGTTGATAATCTCAACAAAGACTAGCATGGGTGAAGATCTCCCCACTGTCGACGAGGAAAAGGCTGAAGCCGAAAAAGAGAAAGAGAAGAAGATTGCCAAGAAGGCACGACTTATGGCAAAAGATGATGTACCTCTCTTTGCCGTTGGAAGTCTTGGTGCCATTTTGGCTGGTCTTATGTTTCCTGGATGGGGGATAATCTTTGCCTACATGATTGAGTTTCTATACTACCCAGTACTTCCTTGTACTTCTCCAGAAGAACTAGCATTCATCAACACCCTAGATGACTCCGTCTACCAATCTTGTGATGATTATCTCAATTCGATAGTTACCGAGATGAGAGATATCTCGTTCAAGCTCACCTATGGATGGCTTGGTATTATCGGTGCCGTGATGATTGGAGATGTGTTGGTCTATTATGGATTCGGTACAGCAAGTGAACGTATGAACAAACGTGTCAGGGACTCAGCCTTTACTAGTCTACTTCGTCAAGAGATTGCCTACTTTGATGCACATACAGTAGGATATCTCACCTCCCAGTTGTCGGATGATGCGGCCATGATCCATAGCTTCTCAGGTCAGCCAATCCGTCAACTTGTCATGTCTTTGTCAAGTGTCCTTGTTGGTGTGGTTGTCTCCTTCATTTACATGTGGCCATTTGCTTTAGTATCTTTGGGTACTCTTCCTTTCATGAAAGTCCGCGTTAGTATTGTTTTATCGTGTGATTTCAAGTTGTTCAATATGAAATCTGGCCATTTGATTGCTTTATTTGACCTTTACCTGTCTTTCTTTGATTGCCTTTGCAACCCACATGTACTAACATAAGTTCATATCGTCTCTCTTCATCTTCATAAACGGTGAAACGCGCATCTTCCAGGGGCTTTGGGGCAGAGATGGAAATGAAGATGTATTTGGGTGAAGATGAAGAGATTGTCAAGGAAGACGAGGATGGTCCAGGATCTATCGCCGTTGAATCTCTATTGAACATTCGTACTGTTGCCAGTCTTTCTCTTGAAGAGATGCGTTTGAATGACTACACTGTGGCACTGGAGAAGAAGAACCCAGAGTCTTTAGTTACAACTGCCAAGAAGTGTAGCTTGGTTGCCTCGGGACAATTCATTCAGATGTGGGGCTGTGCTTTGATGTTTTGGTGGGGCGGATATGTATTATGGCGATGGGAAGATGCCTTTACATACCGTGGCTTCTTGATTTCAATGTTTAGTCTATTATTTTCGTTATCTGGTCTTGGAATGGCGGCTCAGGGCGCTACCGATAGAGATAAGGCTAAGATTGCAGGAGAGAGGATCTTTACCTTGGTAGAACGTGAGAGTGCTATCGATCCATTGAGTAAGGATGGGTACAAGGGCGCTTAGGGTTGATGAACCTAAGCAGACTGTTGTGTGTTGTTGAACTGTTTTGTATGAGAGGACGAATGTTGTACTGCTCAACTGCTATTATAGCTCTGTATAGATAAAAGTCAAGTCTGATATGTAGCAGTCTACACAAGTTCCACCTTAGCTTTACATAAACTATTTCACATATCAACTCAAAACATTGTTTACCAAGCAAACGATTCATAATGCATTGATATCTCATACTCATTTGATAGACTTTTAAGTGTATCCTTCACTTGTGACGAGGCTCCGCAGTACATGATACCCCATCTCGATAGCTGACTTGCTCTCTCCTCCATCTGTTTGATACTGCGCTTAGCATGCATTGTAGGCTTCCAAATTCCAGCCAAATGATGCACTCGTTTCATTATCATGTTGGGATCAAAATCAGACTGAGGGAGGTTGGGTAGAATACGAGATAAAGAACCTCTCCTCTTTGTTCGTTTAGTACCCTCCACAGTGAATGGACAAGGGATGCCTGCATCTTTCAAATGGTTGGAGAGGTCAGTTAACTCGTATCCAGAATCTTTTGCAATTGTAACTAACTCCTGATACCTCTCGTTGGAAGAGCATTGTAAAGATTCATTAAAGTGCTTGACATCATCATACTCTTTAGTCTTTTCAAGTATATCACGAATAACCTGACACTCATGACACGGCTGGAAGTTTGTCTTAGTTTGCTTACCGCCACATTCATTGGCATGTATGATATCCGGTATCAAAGTTTCCAAATTAGGCCGAGACTGAATGATCTCCACATTGGCCGGCAGTCCTTCTAACAAAGTTGCACTAAGGTGTGTCTTCCCGGTATAGAATATGAAATTGAACCCAAACTGATGATCAAGATAGTGATACCTAGCCAGGAAGAACTCAATCATTGACTCGTCCCTGGTCATCCAGATAAGGAAGATACTTCTGCTATCTTTATGAGCCTCAATGGTTGACAAGGCAGGGGTGATACCTATGCCTGTGGCAACAAGTATCTGGTTGTCGAAATCTCTTGCAGTCTTATAAGGGGAGACGAATGGCCCCTGAACCCAGACCGGTCGTGATGTATTGTTTCTCAACAGCTCGCTATGAACCTTGCTCGTCCAATCTCCCACATTCAATATGAATACAACTCGTTTACTGGGATCTGTAGGATCCTGAAATAAAGAGAAGGCGTGCCATTGTCGATCAATCCATGGAAGACAAACGTAACCGAAGCCTCCCTTCTCCAAGTTTTTAAGAAACCTATCCGATACCGCCATCGTCATGGAAACTCCACTCGGCAATACCTCAAACTTGGAAGTATCAATTCGCTCAGTCATCATAAAGATGATATATATTCTATCCAATGTATATAGACATATAGAGAATCCCAACACAAAAGCGATGAATCCCCCGTTGGGAAATGCCGACGGAGGGACATGGAAGCAAAGAGCAATAGCAAAGACATAAAACAGATAATGTAATGCCTTCCTGATTTCATATGGTATTGTCTTTTTCAAGAAGATCATTAATAGTGTAATCAACGGGGTTGCAACAACTGCTACTAGACCAGCTTTCATGTCATTGAGTAAAAGATACACATCATGATGTGAGCAAAGCAGGATACCCAAACCAAACATGAAACAAAATATAATACATCACTTACAAATACCTGCGGCACATGTCCAAAGTAACTTAATATTTCCTTGATGATACCACCTTAGCAAATGAAAGATGGTATGTACCCAAACATCAATGGCAATATATCGACCACAATATGTATGTAACTTATGTTCATTCTTAATCATAAACATACTAAGAGGTGTCTTCTCCAAGTAGTTTAGTAATGCCTTGCATTTACTAGTAAATACTAATACCATCACTGGATATAATGAAAATGCCGATGCTCTTGATATACCGAGATATACTAATTCTAATGTACCTTGTGCTACAATTGGACGATATGAATTGTTGATTTTTATAACGCCATTGTTTGTGTTTTCGATGGATTGCTGGTCAATTATATTGCCAGTTGCAGAATCCCGTAGTCCAAGAGGAGCGTAGGTGAAGGTGAAGATCATAATATATGCAACACATATGACTTGCGCTACTTTAACAGCTAGGAATGATTGACGCATCGTCATAGTTTGATAGGATGATGGTAGAGAGGTGAAGATACTTTTTTGTTAATTATAATATAATATTAAGATTGGACGGCTCTATCCTATCCACTCACGGAAGAGGAGAATTATGAGATGTTCTATCACATGATGGCATAACCTCACTACAGCAGCAACGGCAATCAATGCCGATTGCAATCGAGCTATGCAGTATTTCATCGGCAATAATAGTTGCAATGTGATATATCATTTTTCAATATTTCAGTTTTCACTTAGAAAACTGCTTATAGTATTCAATATCGTCTTGAGATCCAGACATGTATCTTAAATGAGAACCTACTTAATCTTCGTGGATGCTCTGGTTGAAGGAGGGAGAGGAGATAACAGGAGGAAGTGGAGTAATGTCAGCTGTAGGAAGATTGTTGGGGAGCACAAAGCTGCATTCTCAGCCAAGGGAGTTGATATCTTTTTCTCGTGGAAAAACGAATACGTCGACAAGGCTGTCATGCATTTCCGTTGGATCGAGTTTGTCGATAGGGCAGAACAGCCTAACTACCAATCTCAATATAATTCAACAAACAAGATTAGAACCTATCTTTCTGCTAGCATACAATAGTAGTTCACCCCCTCAACTTATCTTAAGAAAAGCCCCACCCCAATACCCCACTTCAATCTTCAATCTCAATTCTCAAATTTCCTTTAGCAGCCCCTTCCGTTCTAATCAGCACCAGTAGCCCTCCTCCAACTATTCCAAGTATTCCTTAATAACATTGCAATAGTCATTGGTCCAACACCGCCAGGCACGGGTGTAATCCATTCAACAACCTCCTTTGCCTCGGCATAATTTACATCCCCAACTAACCGATATCCACGTTTAGTATCAGGTGCATCAACACTATTAATACCAACATCAATTACAGTACATCCAGGCTTTAACCATGATTTAGGTACCATATGTGCTCGTCCTACCGCGGCAACGACAATATCAGCTTGTTTAACAACATTCTCGGTATTCTTCGTTCGAGAGTGTACAATTGTTACTGTAGCATTACGATGACATAATAACATTGCCACCGGTAACCCTACCAAGTTTGACCGTCCAATAACTACTGCATTCTTACCCTCAATATCCATACCAATACGATCTAACAACTCGATACATCCCTGTGGAGTACATGGGATATGAAATGGAATTGTCGTAAAATCTTTCCAATTTAACTTTTCATTACCAGCATGCGTGGCAGTATTGAATAACGACGCTGTGTTGGCAGGATGTAATCCATCAACATCTTTCTCGGGTAATACAGCTTTTAATATAGTAGCCTCATTAATCTTCGGTGGTAAAGGAAGTTGTACTAATATACCATGAACTTTAGGATCTTCATTCCATTCCTTAATTTGTTTTAATAATATCTCTTCAGTTACCGCATCAACATCTTCATATTTCGATAAAAATGAATCCATACCACAATCTGCACATGCCTTTTGTTTCATACGGACATATGTTTGTGAATCTTTACGTTCTCCTACTAACATTACTGCTAATCCTGGCTTGGTGTCTTTTGTGATGGATGCTAGTTTTTCAGTTAGCTCGGCACGGACAGCTGCCGCGATTGCCTTACCGTCGATATCTTTTCCGGACATGTTTAATGCTGTAGTAGTTGTAGTGGTATGTATTAAGTTGGTATAATGATGATGTGTTGATGGTAGTAGCAATGCTGATGTTTTACTTTTGGGGGAGAGTTGATTTTGGATACCAAAAGCAAGAGTTGTATGTGATGTTGACGAGGATGATAATAAGACGTAAGCACTGCAAATAATAATAATAGCAGATCTCTGTAAATGCATGGAGAGTATAGGCAAATAATAAAGCCTCTATTAGGAGTCAAATCAATGAATCATGGTGGGGCGGGGATTGCAAAAGGGGAGAGGGATGAAAAAGATAGGTATCCTATTTTTATCCTCCTATATATCACTCATCATCAACATTACAAATATATCCACTACTCAGTTAGATATTGGTATGCTCGAGTCATCACTATATCCATTGCTAGCACTTAAAATAATCGGTACGATATGCCCTTGCTTTGTTAAAGAAGAAGATAATTCTGCCTGTAAAGCAGCATGGGCTTTATCAAGTGTACCCATTCGATGGCATCGTAAACTGAGAGGAGGAGATTCATCATCATCAAATAATGGCAGCTCAACGGTTGGCAGTTTCATATCTAGTATGTTAAATAGTAGTGGAGGATCAGGCGATACATATGAGCCTTTGAACAGGGCAACATTATCTGTCGTTGATTCTTCTACGGGCCCTTGTCTAGTTGCATCACCTCCTTCCAGCAGCATTACTTCCTCCTCGGTCAAGAAGAAGCGCATACCACTAAAGATTATTAAAACTGTAAAATCACATCGTCATGTTAAAGCACGCAAGGGTGGTAGATCACGTAGTGGTATTGAAATATTGGACAATACAGGTAGAGAATTGATTATATTTGATGTATTACAACCTAGATCATATAATAATCTGAATGAAGAAGAAAAGGAGGAAGAAGAAGAAGATGTAGAAGATGCAGATGAAGCAACACGAGATCAAATTATAGATCAGTTGGAGATATTGATAGAATGGGAGAGGAGAAGACAGTCCATTATTCTTACACTTGGTCATGAAGATGCTCCAGATAATGAGGAGGAAACTGTTGATGAATATGATGATGATAATGATGATGAGGATATAGGGACACCGACGAGGACTAAACGAAAAGGTGTTATAGCAGAAAAAGCTGCATCTATCAAACATTTTGCACAACGAGAGATTGAAATGCAAAAACTAAAGAAGGAGAGAGAGAATAGGAAAGCAAAGTATGTAAAAGAAGCTGGTGGTTTGAAATACACCGCTATAGCGATGGCAAATCGAAGCTAGATAACACAGAGGAACTCTGTCGAAGAGAGGATAACTCTGTTTAAACTTACTTTACAAAAGACACTATTATTTTACTTTATTTATCACACACATTCATTTATACATAAGCCCAATATTAACTCACAACATATCCGGGAGACGAAGATTTAGGAGCAACACTAACCCTTCCATGTTTAATGTCATTGGTCATACGTCTTCTATTCCAATCAACTAATGATTTTAATTGCACAATAATCCTGTCACTATATTTGTTCTACGATTTAAGTGGGCACAGGGAAGGATAGATGCGAATAATTAGGTATAAAACAATAATTCAGCACATCACACACATACACACTTTTGCTGTGCACAAACTGCACATGAAAAACTTACTGGTTCATTTGGCTTGTCAGATGACCACGGGGCATCATCACTCCAAGAATTACCGCCCCCGCCAAGTGTATCGAACCTTAACAACTCCGGAGCTGTCGATCCACTCAAAAATCCTTTTGATGTTGGAGTACCATATAACTTAACACCACCCGCTGTTGAATCACCAATCAAACTAAATCCTGATGCAACCTTATCAATCATATACAGTGGTATGACCTTACTCGGGGGTTTGTCTCTTATACACCCATCCTCCCACCAAGGTTTGCCATTTGTTATATATTCTTTAACTGCGTTCTGTGCAGCCTCATTTGTCCTCGGGTCATTCCAGCCATCTAACGATCTTATTTGCAATACTGGACCATGATTATCTGTATCTACAATTGTTAGTGTTGCCATAACTCCAATGTATGACATTGTTATTCTCTTACTACTATTATCATTACTTATTGTGCTAGTAGCTCCGCCACTTTTAAATAGTTGACCAATACCGTCAATCAAAGAAGGAGCAATACCTTTCGGCGCATCATTATCAAAATCACTTAACAACTTTTTACAATACCATGTTATAGGATAATTTTGTAACAATTTACAACCAATTCTTGCATCATATTCCTCTTCCGTCTCAATGAATGGACAACACATACCATAGAATTGTAGTTTTACTAATGGAGGACAAGTAGCAGCGGTTGCTTGGATATATGTATCATCATCCTCCTCGGTATTAGTTTTAGTTGTTGCATCTTTACTATTGGTATTGACCAATACTGATGGTATATGCGGTGGATCTTCCCAAGAAGAAGCTGCTTCACTATCGTTTAAACTTGTTGATATCATTTTATATTTGGGTTGCTGTTTGTGTTGTGTTGTGTTGTGTTTGTGGATGGAGCTCAGCCAGAGTAGTCAACGAAGGTAGAGCTACATAGACTCTATCCGTGCATAGACAGACTATCAATCAAGGTCAAGCACTAATAATAACTGTAGAGAGGAGGGTCCACAGGCAGCACACATAATCAAAACACAAATTTTGGGGTCATTTAAGAATTAAGAATAGGTACATACTAGTTTAAGAATTATATCTGTATCTAAGGATACTGGGTATCTTTTTTCAGCGATCTACTGATATCTGATTCACAAAGTAGGTTTGCTCCCATGGTGTACCAGAAGACCCCATTCCCCATGTCAGACGAGTGAGCACAAAATCCCAGAAAGATGAGGAGAGTAGTTAGACTGTGTACATAATAGCAACAAAGTAATTGCTTGTCTTCTGGATCAACCGCGCAGCTTTAAGGCGCGGGGATGCATTCCGCTACGCTCCATGCATCCCATCCTATTAGATAATGGTGGGCCTGTTATTTAGATTCAGTCAGATACACATACCGCTTGCCCTTCGCGATCGCGCCCGGAGCTCTCGTTCCAGATAGGGAAATGTGGACAACAAAAAAACAACTATGCAGTTGTGGTACTGGTACTTCAATGTATGACACTTAGAGTATTTCAACGTATCCCACATTAAAATTTAGGCTTCTCATCTGAGGCAGTACAGTAAACGACAAAGGGTATTAGTATCTGTTTAGCGAATATTCTTCAAGTGTTTCACATAGATAGACGCAAGCTGATTGTTTTTAGGCACTCGTGGGGCCCCTCCCCCACTCGCGATCATTGAGAGCGCCACAGAACCGAACGGGTGCAGGCCATCTAACAAGTAATAGTATGAGATGGTATGCAGGTTAGATTTTGATTTCGGTCTACTCTATGTATGTACCAGTGATTGAGTTGTTCAGCAATATATCTTCAATCTCCTTTTCTATATCTTCCATCTCCTTTTCAAACTCCTCTTTACGACGCTGTCCTTCTGCCTCCTTTTGCTTGAGTTCTTCGGTTACCTCTTCCTTTTCTTTACGAAGTTGTTCCAATAAAACATCCTGCTCTTTTTGGCGCTTAGCCAACTCTCCACTCTTCACAAATGCCATAGTAAGTTCTTCATACTCCTCAACCTCCCTGCGGAGCGTAGCCAACTCTTCTTTTTGCCTTTTATTCTCTTCTAGTATCATTGGAACTACATCACCTGCACAAGCACGGCATCCACTATTCACCCCATTTGTCTTCACATCATCCAATTTACATTCAAGGCAATACTCCATTGAACATTCCTCGCAATAAGTGACGCTATATTCTTTGCCATTGTAACAATCCTCACAGTGTGACTTATGGCAGCCCTCACTCTCACAACGATAGATTTCAACACAATTTTCCGAACAGAGATTCCTATTACAGCCATTACAAGCATACAAGCAGTCTTCACAACAACTTTCCCCACATGCATCACACACTTCCATATCCTCACACCCCCTGCATAACCAAGTGGAACAAATTTCGCATCTCGAACATGGAACACAGTTAGTGCAGTAAGTTTTTCCACAGTTATCACAACTACTCATTCCATCATTAAATATGCAATCGTGACAGATGGGGTCAAGGCACTCATAGCAGAACTTCATACTCATATCATTTCTTCTCATATTTATAGTGCATTTTGCACAATTAAGCCCCAATTCATCAAGCTGCTGACCGAATCTTCTTTTAAATTCCATTATCGGATAGACTTCTTCAGTAGCATTATATCTCTCAAATGTACACCACTTATCGGGAAAATGAATGTACCTTAATGAGAAGCTATCGGTCGCAATGATGCTATCGAGTATGGGCAAGATATACTCCACGCAAAGCATAGATTCTTCTGAATCACTTTTTTGTGTTTCATGCTGACCCACAAGGCTAATATCAATCAGCTCCAATACAACGCTATTCTGTAATGGACTTAATCCGTGCCCTTCGATATTAGTACATCCATATAATTTCATTCTTTTGAGCACATCATGTGCATTTATAGATATCAATATCGAGTAGATATCGTCATCTGTTAATTTCGTTGCAAGTTTCCATTCAATATCTTCAAAATCTAATACATCCCAATGTGATGCTGATATGATGGCTGTACTAATAGAAGATTGTATCAAATCATCATCATTTTGCCACGAGGAAGAAGATGCACTCAAAGCAACACATAATAATGCCCTCGACGGCTTGGGTAAATACGCTGATACTATGAAACCAGTAGGTAAATCACTAATATGTAGGAGGGTATTCTTATCGCTGTCCATCATCTTTCTAATTGCAATAAGCAGCCGCCATCTATCACTCGTAGTCATATCAATTTGATACAGAAAGATTTGAAAGGATACCGACTTTGCAAACTCATCCTACATGGGTATAATGGGTCGTCATTTTTATTCAAGCTATCATGAGAGTCCTATCAACCATCCTCATCGGCCTAACAGCCACCAATGTAGCCACGGCCTTTACAATATCATCTCCTCTATATCGCCCATCTACTACTGCAACAGTCGGTATAAAACAATCATACTTTCAACAACAAAATGTCATCAACAACAAACCATCATCATTTTCCACCACACAATTATTTATGGGATGGGGTCCGGGTGAGTCTGCGCTGTATTGTTGTTGTTTCAATGTTCATTATGAAGTTAGGTCATTTGACTACTTCGTTTGAACTTATGCTGTCTTTATTTGATTGTCTTTCCAACCGACATGTACTAACATATGTTTCTATCATCTCTCTCTCTTTCGTCATCTTCCATAGATCCAATATGGTCAACTGCCACAGTGGATAGTAACATGGTAGCATGTCCATCAGGATCATGCGTTTCATTAAAAGTTAATGTTGACGATGGTAGTGATTATTTAATTCCGGGACAGTATGTTCAAGTCCGTCCTGCTGATGGTACGTACTCTATATAGATTTCATATCTTGTTTATAATCTTTTGGAATATTGGGCAAGAGAGATATGATAATAGCAAGAAAAGCAAATGATGTTCTAAATAACATTCGCCGTTTACCTGTCGGAAAAATATAAACGCTGACGATATTCTATGTTGCTGATGCAGACCTTGCTTACATTCTATTTTGAGGGTGTATAACAATTTCTCGAATATGTATTCTAATCTCATGTTATCTTTGCAATTTCCATACCAAAAACAATAACACAGATGAGGATGCCAAACCAATCTTTTTAGCAATTGCATCACCACCAACTGGAGAACTTAAAGATGAAGCAGATGAAGCCGCCGGCACTTCAGCAGTACCAACACAATGGGAATTTCTAATTAAGAAAACAGACTTCAACTCATACCTAACATCAGCATCACCAGGTACATCCATCGCAGTATCACAAGTAATGGGTGGCGGTTTCCCAATTGCAGAAAATATAGAAGGTTTTAAATATGATTTCCCAACACAAAATTTATTATTATTCGCATGTGGATCTGGTATCGCACCGATTAGGAGTGCTATTGAAAGTGGTCAATTGAATGTTTCACCTGCGGGTAGTGGTGGACGGACATGTACCTTATATTATGGTGTTAGGACACCGGATGATATGCCATATGTATCTAAGTTTAGTGAATGGGAGGCGGCCGGTGTTCAGGTAGTTCCAGTGGTGTCTCAACCTGATTTGCCATGTGAGAGTGGAGCTGTTTGGCAAGGTCGTACGGGATATGTCCAAAACGCACTTGAAGAGGACGGAGTTCCAATTCCACGAAACTCGGGCGCATTATTGTGTGGTGTAAATGGTATGGTTGATGCTGTAACAAGTATGCTAAGTGATGCCGGGGTTTTCGACGGACGCATCTTAAAGAACTTTTAGTCTAATACAGAATTCTAGTGGGAAGAGCAGAGCTATGATGAGACAACTATGAGCTAGGATGTGTTCTTCAATTTACTAATTTGGTAGTAATAAGCATATAGAAGAGATAGTTGATTCGCCATTACTTATTTATCAAACTATTCACTACACATATAATCTCGCACATTACATTCAAAAGACGCTACTTCATTTCCTTTTCAGGGAACTCAATGATTGGTTATCGGTTCTCTTCTCATAACTAGACATGATAGGCTCATCATCGTCGTCGTCTGAGTCATCACCTTCTTCTTCCACTTCGCCGAATGAAATGGGTGTGTAATTCACCCTCTTTAACGCCATATACCATTTCAATGCACCGCACCATTTAGAGAACGAGGCACTTTCTTCTGGGGTACGTTCCGTGTACTCCTTTAAGCAAAAGGAACCCATGATTGGCACTAAGAAATCTTTCATTGTGAATCTTCCCGAATCAACTCCAGATGTTGCTGGATCTCCTTTAACATCTAATCCAGTCTCAACTGAACACCTTTCTAGTTCTTCCCATTCATTTTTAGTAGGGGGTGTATCTGATGTTGCTAATCGATGTACGTCAAGTGCTCGTCCTTGTTCTAATGCTTGGAGTAAATGTCCAACCACAGTGGCAACCTGAATAGGCTTACCACTAGATTGTGTCATAGCAATTGTCTGTGGATGCTCACCATTGATGAAACGATCATATGATAATTCCCATGTGGCCTTGCCTGTCTTCTTTTGAGGTTTGTAAACTGTATAGACCAAGATTGATAAGATGCACATCTTATGTTCAAACACTGAAACGCTTCGTTACATAGCACACAACACTCTATTCTTACCTGCATACCTCCATGAGTTGGTAGGTTGAAATACTCGGCCTGGAGTCAAATTCATTGGTGCATCTTGTGCACCACTACCATTCGATCCAGTACTAGCGGCAGACTCTTTCGTATTTTCATCAGACCATTCACCCAAGACTTTTGTAAGCTCATCGATACCGTTGGATCGAACACCGGCGCCTTCCAAAGCCTCCTTACTACAGCGGCTACCAGCTCTAAGACTAGCAGTCATATAGGCAATCTTCACCAATAGATGCTCTTCCATAACAGAGGCAGGAGCCATACGATAACGCTCGGCCATATCAAGTCTCCATGCTTCGATTCTACTCTTCAGATCATCAAGCTGATTCACCACATCGGCACGGCCTCGTGCTTCCATAGAATCAACATATGAGTACCAACGCTTGAGTGCAGTAAGGGCCTCTCCTTCTCCACTTTCGAGCTCCTCTTGTGGAACTTGGCCCAAATCCACGCCTTTGTCCTTGAGATCTGCAAGTGCCTGTTTCTTCTTTGCCTCCTCAATCTTCTCTTGTTCACGAATAGATGTTGGCACCGGAAGCACGATGGCTCCATCGGATAGCACCCCCTTGCCTTTGGGTGTTAAATCATGTACCATGTAAGATCTCTGTGTTGTAGTAAGTAGATTGGAAGGGGATTAGATGATACAGGTGAAGATAGAATGAAAGATATATAGACTAAAATCACTCACCGCATATTTATGACCAGATGATTTCACACTCTCCTGTTTCAGATATCCACCGTTTACAAGAGAAGGCAAAAGATCCTTAAAGTATGAGATTGGTCTCTTCTTTTTCATCTTCTCCTTGGTAGCTTCAATCTTCCTAACAACTCGAGAAGGATCGTTCTTGAGACTTCTGTGATACCGATACGTTTCCACTGTATTCCCGTTGATAATCTTTTCCATCGTGGCCCAGGCTTGATGAGGACATGCCATGGCAGCAAATAGAATAACACGTGCACCCTCATTTTGGAAATCTCGTTCGTAATCATCTCCGTGACTCTTATGATTGAGACAAAGATCACAAGTACCACACCTCTTACCAAACGAAGGTGTCTCGTCGAAGAATTCAAGAAGAGAAGCACGACGGCATCCGGTATCATTCATTGCAAAGTCCTTCAAGGCATTCATACTTTTGATTGTACTTGCCTTGGCCTCACCACTAAGTGACCCGAGGTAGAAGTCATCGTTGTACTTGGCAAAGTCATGCATATCAGCATACATGATACACTCGGCAGGTAATCCGTCACGTCCAGCACGACCCATTTGCTGATAGTACTCCTCAACCGTTTTCGGTGCACCCCAATGTACTACACGACGGATATCTGGCTTGTCAATTCCCATACCGAATGCTACGGTTGCAACGACCACGGTAACTTTCCCAATTAAGAAATCTGTATGTGCATCTGTACGATGACCAAACGACAATCCAGCATGGTATGACTTGACATATGTCGATGCCAACTCTGTAGCACGTTGGATTGTAATGGCAGTCTTCATGTCATTATTACCGGTCAATGAATGGCGCTTGTTTTTGGGTGACCCATATTGACCATGTTGTTGAACTATTTGATGTGCCAAATCTTGTACGATCTTGGCAGTGATCGTCTCAACTTCCTTCTTTGTTGCACAGTATACAATTGTAGACTTTCCACTAATATTTACCCTACCACCTGTGGTACCACCCTGCTTGATAATAGCCTTGGCCATATCACTAGTCAACTCATCAAATGCACCCAATGCACCATTCCGTGGCTTTCTCTTAATAACAATTTTAAGATTGGGTCTATCAAATGACTTCTTGGCAATGGTTGGGTCATTCATTTGTAAATTGGTAACAATGTCAGATTGTACACGTGGTACGGCCGTGGCAGTCAATGCCAATAATGGTATGGATTGTAATATCGAGTGATTACGAATACTTGGTCCAATCTTGAGGAATGATGGTCGGAAGTCTAGAGACGGGGTTAATAAAGTTTGAGACAAGAGGTTTAGCAAAAGTTTAGATTGTCTGATATAAAAACAAGGGCATATCTAAACCATGAACACATATAAAACAACGTACCATGACCCCACTGACTCACACAATGACTCTCATCAACAGCAATTAAACAAATTTTCTTTTTATTCATATGCATATAAGCCAAACTATCCAAGAATGCAGTACTACTTGTTAACTTTTCAGGAGTAACATATATTAAACTATAATCACCATTTAATGCCTTACTTTCGGCTTGTGGATTAGATTGGGATGATCCTAAGAATGTAGCAATTTCTTTGTTTCCGGATCGTCCATTTAATTTTGATACTTGATCTTCCATTAAACTGATTAATGGGGATATTACGATTGCTACCTGATTTAGGTGAAGGGGTGGTAGTTGATAGCATAAACTTTTCCCTGCACTGTAATTTTGTTGTTTTGTATGAGGAGATTGTGTATAGTGTGTAGATTATTGTGTATAGTATTAGACAGACAAGAATGTCAGAGACATAAGAAGGTGCACCTAAACTTTTTCACATAGATTAAATCTAAACATAACTTACCCAGTAGCCCAAAACACGCATGTATCTTTACCACCACCATCCAATAATGAATATAAGACATTTAATTGTCCACTTCTAAATGTTGATAAACCAAACTGATTAGTTAGTGTTTGTACCATGGAACTTTTAAATGTTTCTGGTATTATTGGTTCATCATTATCATTGTTTAAATTATTGGACGGTGAGTCGGAGTTAGTTGTGTTATTGGTGGATGGTTCAGTTGATTTGAGCTTTTTATTACTACCCGGTGTAGTAGTATTATATGGATTGGTCGATGAACGTTTAGTTGCACTACCACCATCAACTTGCATATTAATAGACGGTTCATGTGAAATGTTAGTATTACGAAAGCTAGGAGTCACTCCAGTCTGTTGTTGAGATGGTGGAGGTTGATATGCTGGTTGTTGCTTTGCAGACGCAATTGCAGCGCCTAAATCAAAGTTATTAAAGTCATCGTCGTCATCACTAAATTCACCCATTGTATGTAAAGGTTGGTACAATAGTGTATTTGATTTTGCAATGATAGGTTGCTTTGTGTAGATTAGAGTTTGTGTGAAAGAAGAAAGTTGTTGACGCGCAGTTATAAAATACCGACGAAATAGAAGTGATGATATGATGTATGGACGAATGATTGCTATATGAGGCTCTTGGAGGAGATATTGTGCGGCCTAATAGGTCTTCTAATAATAACAACTAACAACTTGTGGGTGCACCTACTTTGTGAATCAGTATGTCCAGTAGATCGCTGAAAAAGATACCACCTGAGAAAAGGAGTGCTACTCGCTATCATCCTCTTCAGAAATAATGGACAATACATTAGCATTGGCATATTGGTGTTGTTGATATAGCTAGGAGACATCTAAGAGGTTATATATTTATACGGGGATGACAGGAACCACAGCCGATAAAAATGAAAGTGATAAGGAGGAAGAGTCTTCGGAAAGTGGCACCGGTCGAGTCGGTATGTTGTCTCTATTTGTCGATCTACTATTGGTGCATCGTATACATATTCATCAACCTTTTGTATTGTTATCTAATCTAAATCTCTACTTCTAAGACGAATCTATGGTGGAGGACAGTAAACTGCCGCTATCTTCGGGAGATGATGCGGAGGAGGTGAACAAGAACGATCATCGGAAGATAGAATACAAAGATTTGAAAGGCATGCTTGAACATAGAGATCTATTCACCACATATGAGATATTTGTACAGGCATATAAAGAAGCTAAACTGATTTGGTGATGCTGATTGGTCTATGTTTGGCTTTAGTAGTTATTACTACCTCCGTGTAGATAAAATCTCAATGGATAAAACTAACAATTGATATGCCGGACATATGATGTGTATCTGCTCCATCACACTCTCAAAAACTAATCATAACGTCCAAGCTTTTGCATAGCCATTAGGAAGTTGATTGCCCTACTTCTTTTTGCAATATCAATAGGAGAAGCTTCACCCTTTCCTCTATCATTTGGATCCAATCCAGCTCTAACCAATGCCTCTCCGCCAATCTCTAAATTGTTAGATGCCATTCTATGCAATGCATTGTAATTGTATGTATCAATTGCATGTATATCCGCTCCAGCATCTATGAGTATTTGAGTTGATAGTTGTCCATTCTTTGACATACCGCATACGTGTAGTGGACGTGCACCTCCGGTTGATACTTCTTCCTTTAGCTCAGGAAAGTCCTTTAGTATCTCCTTCACCTTTTCAGGACCAGCATGTATTGCTTTACTCATTAAACTATATCCCTTACCATCATAGACAGGACCAGGACGTTCATTATGATTCTGATATTGTTGTCCGATAACTATCTCACCATTGTCATATCTCTTCACACTTCCTCCGTAGATTCCAGCTCCCACCGTATCGGCATAAGGATCAAAACCATCATTATCAGTAGAGCCAGGTAAACCATACTTCTCTGCCATGCCTGAAGAGTATGGATTAAAGTCCATACGAACACCATCTGCTCTGTAGTATTCTTTACTCATGCTATTGTTATTGATACTTGTCGTACTTTGTGCAGCGACAGAACGGAAGATATGTTTAGTTGATGATGATGTAAATGGTAATACTGACGATGGTGTAGATAAAATGAGGAATATAAGTTCCTTACGTTTGGTGAACATATGTCTATTTGTTAATATAAATTATGTATTTGCAATTGTTTACTTTCGAGAAATATGTCGTGGTTTTTGTTGCATACTATTCAAGTAATAGAACAAAAATGATATATATCGAACTTATGAACACTGACTGCCATATTGATGATGCACACTTATACTAACAACTGACTCACAAAGGGGAGCGAGATAAGAGTATCGTAGAGAGAAAAGGGGAGGATCACGGTATCCTGATAAAAATATCTCAACTGACAAAAATTACAATGAGCGGTGTCAACATTATCATTGCTCTCATCTTTGACATAGATTCATATGCCCTCGTCTTGAGATAACATATATAGTAGGAATATATTAAGGGTAGTAGTAACTAGTTAAAATCATACCATGACGACGAGAAAAAGAAGATATCTTTCAGTCGAAAAAGAAACTAATCAATTACAGAACAATCTCTCCTTGCGTCATAAAAGATTAAAGGAGGCAGTACAACGTGATATAATATTCCTCTTCTTCGTATTACTTGCATATATAATTGTGGCATATGTAGAAACACATGCTGATGATTTGCAGATACGTACATTGCTTGACACAGACAGTTGCAATACATCAACAACAACACATACACCGTCTTCCAATATACAAACAAAAGGAATATTAGATGCAGGATTTATATTGACAACTCCATTACATTCATATCTGGCAAACCATAGAGATATCAATGATTTATTAGCAGGGTTGAATTCTATTTTGTTAACTCTCCCGCTTGCATATGTCGTGTATGTTACAATATGGCTTGGAGACTTCCGGTTATCATTTAGATTGATTGCTACACATTTATTTCGAACATTATGTGGCTGGTTTACATATCTGCCTCCGGATCCACAGTTTCTATCAAGTCTTTATGACTTTCCAGGAAAGTCCGCGTTAGTGTTGTTTCATCATGTGATTTCAAGGTTTATTTTGAAGTCCCGGTGTTTAACTACTTCATTTGAACTTTATGTGCCTATTTATGTGAATGCCTTTGCAAACCACATGTTCTAACAGAAGTTACTTTCATCTCTTTTCTCCCAGAGATATTCCTTTGTTTGTTTCAAGAATGCTCTGCTCATAATAATGTGAACTTCTTGACCTTCTTCTCAGGACATGTTGCTACCTTGGTAAGTTTATTTTCTAAAATGGATGATGCATATGATATGTTACTCAAGGATTCTCATGATGCAGGTCATCATAGGGAATCATTTGTATATGACAAAGCATACCCGTTCGGCAGTTTGTCTTCATTGTTTCAATTGGCTACAAGCTATTCGTTTACTTGCAACTCGGGGGCATTACTCAATCGATATGATAATTGGATATGTAGTCGCTGTATGGGTATCAAGCCCCGCTGAACGAATGGGTTTGTATTACTCTCATGGTATACAACCAGCCTTTCCCGGCATCATTGAGACATTCGAAATACTGATAGGCGTAGAGAAAGGAGAGAGTGAAACAAATCAAACAACAGTACAAGCAAGTAGTGATAGAAGGATAGGCAGTCATCATCATGTCCAATCAGAGACAAGCGTAAGGATTGCAGTTGGCATTATAACAGATATAGCACAGATGAAACGAGAGTAAAGCATGCATAGAATAACGTAGGATAGGAGAGTGACAACATACAAATAAAAGGTGTTTCTATTATACAAGTTCAAGTCTATCTAAGTCTATGCATCATGTAATATCCAAATCATGTGCGTTGCCAAAACATATATGAAACTCTTCATAGTTATCGGTTTGGAATACACTCTTCCCTAATAAGTAGAGAGCATATATGGTATAAACTCTCTACTTATTATCCTTCTCCCTCTCAGCATGTGTCGAGACACGCCCACGCTTTTGATTTAAAAAGAATTCTTCAATCTCCTCTGCTTCATCCTCTTCCTGAAGCTCCTTAATCTCTTCTTCAAGTTCTTCGATCTCCTGTTCCCTCTCTGTCTTCGTTGAGGCATGTTGTCGTACTCTTTCATTTGAAACGATACTACTGCTTACCGGTTCAAGTGCTGCCTTGGAACTCTTGGTGCCAGGATAGGAAGAAGTAGTTGAACCTCCGCTATTGTTACTGCTAGTATGTGTTGGAGTAGATACTGTCTGAGTTCCAGTAGCATCAGATGTTCCTTGAGATACTGGCAGAGACCCAGTAGAACGAGATCCCGTAGGAGCATCTGATTCGTCAGATAGTACCGTTGGACTCAGAGTTGGATACCCGCTCTCACTAGACTCAGAGTTATTGGATGATGCGTTGGAAGGTTCACTTTCAGGCGTCGGAGAAGGCGGTGTAGGTTGTGGTACTACTGCTGGACGAGGCTGTCCTGGATTGACAGTCTCAGAAGAAGAAGATGAAGAATCATAACAATAATCACCTCCGGGTATATCTCCCATCCCACCCACGGCACAACCTGGGATTGGTGTTGATTCACCAATCGCTCGTTTATAACATGATCCTTGACAATCTAAATCTGAATCACAATCGCCAGAACACGCTGGACATGGATTATCAACCGTACAACCCCCAACACCAATCCAATTCAATGGTTGAACAGGACTTGGTGGTGGCGGTGGCGGAGAAGAAGACCCATCATTACTTGGATCATAACAATAATCTGCACCGGCAATGTCTCCCGGGCCACCCACATCACATCCTGGCACTTGGGGACTTGTATCTCTTGCTCGTTCATAACATTTCAAGCCATTTTGACAATCAGCATCTGTATCACAATCACCTGAACAAGCTGGACATGTACTTTGTTCATTACATCCATCTCGTCCAAGATACCGCAGCTCGGGCAACTCAGGCAAAGATGAAGGAGTAGATGGTTGTGGAGGAGGCGGTGGCGATGAAGAATCCAACTCATCTTCATGCACAAAGTCCCAACCAAACTTATCTTGACTTTCACATTGATCAAGTATCATTTGTGATCCCTTCGTGGCCATATCTCCACCCAAGAAGGTTACACAAAGTGTATCATATCCTTGCAATTTCAGTACATTGGGCATACTCGATGACGAATCATAATAGAATTGATTCAAGGCATTAACATCATTACATGGTCCAATCTCCACGGGTACCTCGTTTACATTACGAGTATCAGTAGAAGGGATACTTGACGAGGGTATCATCATACAACGATCGTAATCATAGATACTATGTATATAACCTGAGGTATCCATAGACCATAATTGATCCATTTGTTCCATACGAGCAACGACTGTGTTACTAGTAGTAGAACCACCAGTCCGTTGTAATAACCTTGACGATGACGACGAAGTGAGGGAATCAGGAATACATTCCTCAAGTAACAACTGGTAATAGTTTGGTGATAATGCACCACTTATACACCAGTCAGTACCGCCTGTTGTTGAAGAATCTCCTACTTCAGATCCCTGATAGACTTGATAAACTTGATCACTAGGTTCTTCTCCATCTTGATACATAATAGGCGCTGGGTCTTGATAGACTTGATCTTGATAACCTTGACTTGACTCTTCTTCTTCTTCTTGAGGCACTACTTCATTGTCTTCACCAAAAGTAAAGTTCTGATCAGGACGAGAATATCCACTATTCAATCCAGGCCTATTAGGCACAAACGCCTGTAGATTCCTTGTCTTTAAGTACCTAGTCTTGGGTGGGTCAGATCTCATTACGGCAATGTCTTGGGTTGAGAAGCTATTACTTGATGATCCTCGAGCTTGAGATCGGATAAAGTATGCATCAACACCTTCGCCCTGAGGAGAGGGCGTAGACGACGTTGTAAACTGAGGAGTTGGCAAGTCTCCCACACTTGGACTTGGAGGGCTCGGAGCTGAAGGTTTAACAACATAACAATAATCAGCACCGGGTATATCACCATCACCACCCGTTAAACAGCCAGGTACTTGACTTGTATCTCCATCGGCACGTTTGTAACATGCCATAACACTACTTCCATCGGCAGATTGACAATCAGTATCAGCATCACAATCACCAAAGCATGCATCACAAGGCTGTGTGGGTGTACAACCATTCACACCCACCCAAGTTAATGGTACTGGGATGGATGGTTCTTGAGGAGATGGTGTTGGACTCATTGCAGGTGGATATGTCGGAAAACCTTGAGCAATAGTCGGCGAAGCAGTAATATTAACCAAGCTAGGATCATAACAATAATCAGCTCCGGGAATATCACCCACACCACCACTAGTACAACCTGGTACATCATCCGAGTTGGTACGTTTATAACATTCCAAACCTGATTGGCAATCGGATGATTCATCACAATCACCTGAACAGGCTGGACATGGATTGTCAATGGTACATCCTTCAACACCTAACCATGTTAATGGTAGATATTCATCATTTGATAATGTAGGTGTCATGGTTGGATAACTAGTGGATGTTGTATTGTTTGGTGTTGGTGAATTGGTTGTTTGTGGACTTGGCCATGATGGAGACCACCAACCTTTTTTGGTACTTTTGTGTGATTTGGAAGTTTTGAAAAGTTTGGATGTCTTTGGATCAAATATTGTGTATGGCTTGGACCATGTATTGTTAGGTGCTTCACCTTCTCCTTCTCCTTGATGAACTCCTTGGGTACTTGATGTAGGCTTGGCAGATGTATTCCAACTTGACGACGTTGACGATAATCCACCATTGAGTTTAGCACCCTTGCCACTTTTACCAGTAGCAACTGCATGCACTCCCTCTTCCATATTACTACTGCCATTCATATTATTCGACTCACTCGTCTGACCATGTCCACCGTTATACTGCTCATTCTCAGCCTCCTCAACTTGGGCCTCAATCTCCTCCAACAATCCATTTGAATGCCAACCATTTCCTCCCTTTCCTCCACCACCACTCTGATTATTATGATGACCATTGCCACCGCCTTTACTAGATTTACCCTTTTTTGAACTTTTACCCTTCTTTTCGGGGTGTGTTTCGGAGTCGATTCCTACCATTAAGGCATTGTTAAAGTTATCCTCCTCTTCTTCGTGTGTTTCTTCCTCTTCTGTTGTCCCGTTGTTACTGCTGTTGTTATTATCGTCGTCATCGGCAGTATTGGCAGCAGCGCTAATCTGTACCATACCACCGTCATCATCATATGAATCATCGGTAGTCTGAGTTTTACCAGGTCCAACACTTTCATGACCATACTGATCATCATCATCATCATCAAGTGTAATATTGGAGGAAGTAAATGAAACTTCATTCACATTCACATCTCCCCCTGAGCTAGACATCTGCTGCAATAACATCTCCTCAGTCTTTGAATGCTCCTCCTCATTAGAATCTTGTGCTTCAGACCAATGCGGCTCATCCAAATGTTGAGCATCATCATCTTCACCATCATCTCGTAAATAAGACTCTTCATACTCTTCTTTAGATAATTGTAATTCATATTGTTCTTTCATTTTATTATACTCCTCTTCTTTGCTTAGTTGTTGTTGAGGAGAAGTGTTGGAAGAGAAGAGGGGAGGGTCAGATGATGGTGGTGTATCTACTGAATGCTGTCTCTGTGTTCGTCGTCGTCTCTCTTTACGTGACTCTTGATGACGACGCTTCCATGACTCTTTTTGATTATATGTGCCATATGTTGTATTGGGATTATAACCATTGCTATTATTGTTATTAGTGTTGATATTATTGGTAGTAGCAGTGGTATATCGTGATGATATTGCTGCTGTTGCAGCTGTGGCTAGTATAATCCTCTTCATGATTATTCGATTATGCAATGCGTATTTAATTTGCACAAGATATGATTTTTATTTTGGGTACTCCTCTTCGATCTTTAATATTGATATCGCCGCCGCTGTTGTATAACCACAACGATTAGTAACTCTTTGACATTAGTACTAGCAGTATATCAAGTACATTGCCGTCCTTAATGAGGTCATTCTCACCTTATTGAGGCTACTGCTGAACGAATATTAGTAAAATTTCACTGTCCGTTTAGATATTTATTCCTCTCTCGTGTTGCATGAAAATTAGCTCTCCCTATCCTCCTCTTCATTGCTTCCCACATACCTCTTTGATATTATACCAATAAAGTCTCATTTCAATTTGCAATCGAGATAGCATTATGGCAGAAACAACAACAACAACAACAACAACAACAACAACAACAACAACAACAACAACAACATCAAGCAACAAGAAGACAGTTTCTGGTGGTTGTATTTGTGGCAAAGTTACATACTCGGCAGAAGTTTCGACAGAAAGTATCGGGATTGTATATTGCCACTGTACCGACTGCCAAGAAGCACATACAGCACCATATGTTGGTGCTTTTCTCATATCCGAATCCAAAATAACCTGGAGTGGATTAAATACATGCCTTGGTTATAATCGAAGAGGGACAAACATTCGATACTTCTGTAAGACATGTGGTGTTCATATTTGTTGTCACAAGACTCCCTACAATATGTTTGCTATTTTCCCATCTTCCATTATCAAAACGGATGTACCTATCAAGGCGTTGATGCATATTATGGTTGCTGAAAAAGATCCTTATATTACCCTGCCGGATGATGGACTGCCTCATTTGAACGGATTTCCTTCTTGAGAAAAAGTTAGATATGGATGGATAGATGGATAGATGGACAAAGGATGAACAAAGTATTGCAATCGACGTCGCCACAGCCACAACACAAACATGCATGTAAACAAAAAGCTCAACCGAACTACACGAATACATACTTACAAAAAGGGGAAATGAATCATAAGAGAAGAGATTGCTACTTCAACCAGTTGACGACTTACAAATACAATGAATAGATAGATAGCTATGATGTATATGGCAAGATACTTTTAGCTACTAGGCAAGATACTTTATAGAGAATGGTATGATTTACATATGAACGTCTATGTCAGCACCTCCTACTCTATTACTTCTCATCCTTGAAAGCTCTTGCCATATTTCTAGTGCCAATATGCGGTGTCAACATAAGACTCTTCATTTCAGTACCATGTACTGGTGAGCAAATAACACTTCCCTTTTCCTCCTTACTCTTTTTAAACCAATCTTCAATAGATGCACGCTCATATGTAATGCCATCGGCGGCAACAACCGGGTCATTTGTCATAAGTGTAAGACTAATGGGACATACAAGCTCGTCGGGAGGTTCTCTAGTAAGCTGACACAAGGATTTGGTATTATCATAAGCCAATACAGCTCGCTTGAATGGTGGTATCTTAAACCCTTTCAACCCTGAGCTTCCGTTGCCATTCTTAATCTTAGTATTGAGATATTCATCCTCATTTACGGCCTCTTGTAACGCTATCATTGAGTCAATGTCTTCCGATTTGACAAGCCAAGTGTAGAATTCGTCAACGCTGCCCTTGATACACTGATGTTGCGATTGCAAGAAGATGAGCAGGGGATCATTCACAATCAAATCGGCAGTAGGTAGTTTCTTGGATGCCTTGCTTCCGTCGTCGGTGCTTGAGATCGAAGCCTCGGTGGTTGTCTCAAAGGCTATACCTCTTGTTGAGTTACTAATAAGTTCAGATGGTACTTCTTCTTCCTTCATTGCCTGTAACTGATCATTTAGAGGCACGGCCAAAGGAGAAGCTACAAATGGTTCACTAGTAGTCACTTCTTCTTTCACACTTTCTTCTTCTGTCTCTTGATTTTGCTGTCGAGGTTCGGATGGAACAGAGGTGTTAGACACCGCAGAAGAAGATACTGTTTGCGTCTGTGGATCATCAGGTGACTGATCAGTACTAACATACTCATCTTCCGCCTCACTTTCATAGTCCTCTTCCAAATCGAATTCCACATTTTCTATACCAACAGCTTCTTGAATCAAAACGATGGCCTTTTGTACAGCTTTCCTACTTCCTACCACATATACTGATAAGTAATCGTCACTATCAGATAGTGTATCGATTTGTATGTCCTCAACTCCTGATTTGTTAACAATCCCTTTCCTCTTTCTCCGACCTTGCTTCCCAGTGATACATTTTGACTGGGAAGTATCAACATAGATTGTTTGCTCTATCCTCTTTGCTTGGTAGAGCTGGAATCTACGCCCAATAAGTTGATAAAGTCCCAAAGCTAATATGACCAGTGAGCCTGACAAAACTAAAAGCTCTGCCTTGTCTGGAAAATACACACGACCGTATAGCATGCATACAAGCGTCAAAAAAACAAGTGCTGAGACCGGGCTTAGGCTCAACCTATTCTCATCATCATCATGATCACCATCTTCTTCGACGCTTCTATTGTCACTACTAGCCGCCGTGGGTAGTATATCGACAGGAGGTATATCAACAGTAACAGGATCAGGCAGCATATCAATCTCATCCTTCACATTATTATTACCAACCACTTCCTTCATTCGATGTATTGCTTTTCGCATGGCCTCTTCGCTTCCTTTCAAGTGCACGGCCACATAGTTTATCCCATTTGAAGTTTTGATCTCCTTCATAATTAAAGAACGATTGGACTCTCGTTCAAACCGTAGACTCTCCAACCCGGATTTAGATATGATTTCTTTCCCATCTAAGAGATGAAGATTCCTTTGCACTGTGGATGACTTGACATATAATGTCTTGGACTGACAAACACTGGAAGCACGACGATCGGCAATATCTCCATCATCGATATTGACTGGAAGTTCAATAGTCTCAACTACATTATCCATACCAACATCCTTTTGAATCAATGCAATTGCCTTCTGTATAGTCTCTTCACTCCCTTTTATATGAACTAGTACATAAGTCTCCCCGTTGGATGCTTTCACTGTACTTCTTTCGGCGTCTATACTATAAACAGGTATTTTCTTGATAATTGTTCCTATCTTCAAGTTCCTTCTGGCAGGTGCCTTTACGTATACTGTCGTGCCTTCTTCAGTGGTTGTCTGGTATTCACTCTCAATGGCCTCTTCCACATTAACTCTACCGACTAGTTGATAAATCAATGCAACTGCCTTTTTCATATCCTCGTCACTACCTTTCAAATACACGGGGATATATTTCACTCCATTTAATGCTGTGATTCTCTCATACCACTCCTCTTTGTCTCTACCAAACATATCGCGTAGAAACTTTCCCGCCCCGTCTGCATATTCATTAATTTCTATATTAATCTTAAAACCTTTTCCATCCACCACATCATGGGCTCTTCTGAGCTTTCCCCCAACGGATCCTTTCACATATAATGTCTTTTTGTATGTTCCTATATGATTGTCATCAATATCAATAGTGATCTGATTGTTATTCGATTGGAGTTTGTCAATATCCTCTTCTACATTCTCTATACCAACCAGGTCTTGAATTACTATGACAGCCATTCGTATATCAGCTTCACTACCTTTCATACTCAAACGAATACAACTAATTCCATTGATGACACAGTGAGGATAACTGACGCCTTTATTATCCAACCCATCCAAAAGTCGTTCGCATAAGCTTCGTATGAACTCAATCTGGATATTACTTTGATCTAGGACAACATGTAGAATACTTAGTTTCCTTTTAATAAACCATGAAGGATCCTTAACATATAATGTTTTTTGTTCATTTCTGATTGAAACTACATCATCTTTTGTTAAGTACCAATGCAGTATGGTACATATAAATTTAACTATTATGTATTGTATAAGAATCCTTAGTAAACCCCACCAATTATCAATTAAAAAGGTAGAAAGGCCTGGGTATAAGTAGGGGTCTATACTCATTAGTAAACCCTGCCAATCGATCTTATCAATGTAGGCTAGATCCATTTTATATATCGTTTAACCAATGCTTATTGTCTTCGCTTTGCGGTATAGACTATTATACTTTATATCTTTATAATCTTCTTTACTCCCGGAAAGGTCAGCACACTCTTTTTAAGAGCTCATAAGGATGATCGGCGCTGCATTACTATATTTTATAACCATCGTATGAACTGGTAATTATACAAAGTAGTAAAGAGACGCCGCCAAAGAACAATACCTAACAAAAGGTAAACCATGTAGAATAGGTGGGGCCTATAGTGAATGCCACAAAGATGAAGACTATATGCCTCACGATATTGTCATCGAAATTGATCAACCCGCCCGCCGACCCGCCCCCCCACCCTTATTGAATTTACTTAGTAAACGATATCTCGCTCCTCTTGCTCCTCTCCCTTTATCTCCTACTCTAATGGACTCATACTCGCTATGAAATGTATTGGAGGATATGTAGTCATCGGGATAAAGAAAAGTATATGACATATAAGTTACAATAATACAACGGCAGACGACACAAGATATATGAGCATATGGCTAATAAAGATAATGTATCAGTGTCAGTATGTGCCAACTGCGGTAAAGAAGGTGACGTTAACAACATATGTAACAAATGTAAACAAGTGAAGTATTGCAACGCCGCATGTAAAAAGAAGCACAGACACAAACATAAGAAAGATTGTGAAAGGTATGTGGCTGAGTTACATGATGAAAAGTTATTCAAGCAACCACCGCCACAATACAAAGATTGCCCGATATGTTTCCTACTCCTCCCTACACTTAGTACAGGTAGACGATATCAGCTATGTTGTGGAAAGATGATATGCAGTGGATGCTCGTATGCACCTGTGTATGATAACCAAGGCAATAAAGTTGATGATGACAAACAAAACAAGTGTCCATTTTGTATAGAACTCCAGCATGTTATACGGAAGAGATGATGAAAAGGCTTCAGAAAAGAGTGGACGCTGGGGATCCAGTTGGAATTCACAATCTAGGAATAAGCTATCGAGATGGTAAACATGGCTTACCACAAGATCATGCAAAGGCATTAGAAAATTGGCACCGGGCAGCAGATCTTGGTCATGCTGCGGCTTATTGCAATATTGGAAATGCATATTATGATGAAAGAGGAGTGAGAAGAGATATGAAGAAGACCAAACATTACTATGAGCTAGCCGCTATGGGAGGAGATGTTTTCGGAAGGTACAATCTAGGTAATAATGAGGCAAATGCAGGTAATATGAATCGAGCTCTCAAACACTACATGATTGCTGTTAGGGGTGGATATGCTGGTTCTTTGAAGAGTATCAAAGAATTATACTCACATGGGTATGCAACAAAAGAAGATTACACAAAAGCATTACAATTATACCAAGAATACTTGGGTGAGATTAAGAGTAGTCAGAGAGATGAAGCCGCTGCGGCCGATGATGCCTATCGTTACTACTAACTTACGAATCAGTTCTAGTTAGATGTATAACTGTTAAGTATCCATTTAGCTATACCTTACACAAAGAGCAGTGGAATGAGGAGAATATAGAAAAAGAGGAGAAGACTCACTAGTATTTTGCGACTCATATTAAGTAGAAGATACACTTTGCTTTATTTTGTTACACTATTTCACATTAATCTAGGTTTGTTGAACCACATCCTTTACTAAACATAAACAATCTTATATCACCAGCTCCAATATATAAATGGAGTGTGCCTTCATATTATGGGCAGTAGCTAACTCATAACTCTGCTACAATCCCTTCGGTATCCTCCTCCATCTCGGCTTGTACTTCTTGTGCCCGTTTCCTCTTCTCATGCTGTAATTCATGCGCTTGTTTGTATTTCTCTTGTGAATTGTACGTTCCATATGTTTTTGTTGTATCATACTCTTCTTTGATTGATTCTTTCTCTGCTGGAGTGTCAGAATGTTGTTGTTGTTGTTGTTCTCGTCTCCTTTGTTGCCACGACTCTTTTTGATTGTAGGTGCCATAATCTATATCGGGATCATAGTTGTTTCCATTGTTGTTGGTCGTAGTAGCAGTAGCATAACGAGCTGATATGGCAGTAGTCGTAGTTGTTGCAATAGCTAGTACAAGTATAGTTATCTTCATCATGTTATGTTGCAACAATCGATTGGATTATATTTTGGGTGTATCCTCGCCGTAGATTTATAATCGATACAATCGATACAGGCCCTCTCTTAGTATATCTCCTCCTTTGCAACAAGTTTTCAGGTATTAAATCTGATCCGCCTCTCAACCAACTTTACATGAGAGCTCTATTGATTTGATCGTACATGAAATATTGGGCAGTTGTTGACATTCATTCTCTCTATATATCATTTTCTCAGAGGTATCCTATCATTTTTTCAAAATTTGATCTTTCTTTATATTCCTCTCCTCCTCTCAACAATCAACAACATACGATTACGGTGACCATTCATACCGCATCTATATATCATCGATGGCGGTAAAGTTTGCATCATCATCCCGTAGAGGTGGTGTACAAGATCTATTCCATAGAAGAAGCAGTGGAGGAGGATCGGTCTCAAGTAGAAGAAGTCGATCATCAAAGCGCTCTTCCAATAAAAGTAATAGAAGAGGTCGTCAAGCATCAAATAGCCGAAGAAGTAGAAGTCGTAGTAGAAGTAGGACACGTAGTAGTAGCAAACAACGTCAACGTAGACGAAATGATGAGAATGATAATACAAATCTAATTGTTAACAAAAGTTTTGAACAAAAGTTAACACAAGATGTAGAATCAATGTCAGCATCACAACAGCGTCATTTAAACAGTAGAAGAACAAATAGTAGTAAAACAACAAAACAACATAGAAGAAGACATACCGTCGACAGTACAACAACTAAAAGTACCAAAAGTAGCTCAACTTCAGCACCAACATATTGTCATGATGGTATAGATTTATTATTCTCCGATGTGATTTCTCCGTTGAGTGGTGCTATTTGTACTTTTTTAACGACGTGTTTGTGTGATGATGCTTTGATTGATGGTGCTAATAATAATGAAGATGATCGTCATTTGCATAGAGTGTCATCACCTGGAGTCAATCGTCAGATAGATAATCGTCAGATATCTCAAAGGTCAAGAAGAGATAGAGAGATTAGTGGTGGTGGCAATACAAGAAGACGGGTATCACCGACGGTAAATGGAGTAGTTTTGAAACAAGAAGAGTATAATATATTGCAGCCTATAGAAGGAGCTAGTGCTGTAGTGGTCGAAGAGGAAGAAGTTATAATGTATTATTAAGCGGTGTGGAAGTAGGATACATGTTAGTTTAGTTATGCGAGAAAGGAACCACTAGACTAAGTTGTTATCAAACATTAGACTTGTCATCTTCCCTTCTACTTCGACTTCTCTCTTCTGCTGAACTGACACATGATAAAACTGACATATCTCTCGTTATCATCTAATCAAACCAAACCGACGAGTAATACTAGCACAGAAGCCGCCAATACATAGTACTTTCCACTCGTCATACATCCAGAATTGAATTCCTCTATAGCTTCCATACTACCGACAACAACTTCACTTGCTTTAAATATTGTTGTTGTTTCTTTATCACAGTCAAATATTGAGCCATCTAATATTGTATCTTTAGCAAACTTTCTAAATTCTAATCGATCAAGCTCATCATCTTCATTTGTATTTGCTGCGGTGAATGCTTTTTGTAAACTAAAGTATTGTCGTCCATTGGAAGAAAGAGCAACACTCAATTCTTCTAAGCTGATACCGCCTATCAATATGTAGCGGATAGATATGAGTATGAGAGATATGTGGGGAGAGAAGAGAGAAGATAAAGATGATATGTACTCATAACTCAAACACGTCAACGACTTACCACTACCATCCATATCATACGCCTTAAACAACTTCTTAACATTATATCTACATCTCTTTATAGATTCAAAGAATTCCTCAACTCGTTTATCAATGCACATCCCTTCTTCGTCTACATTACCTCCTCGTTTTTGTTTCCATACACACAAATTACTTCGATTCTTCTCACATTGTTTTCGTCTTGTTGCATATGCACAGAAGTTGCTATCTATCATTGACGGCGATGATTCTTTCTTCATCTCATGGAATGATGATGCGGTGTTTATGATTCCAAGGGATATGAATATAATAAGGTAGATGGTGATGGATGAACAGCGGATTGTCATTTTTTTGCATAAGTTTTGTCTATTGTTTGCTAGTGCTACTCTGCACTGCAATTGCAAAGTGATATTGCTTTGTCATCGTCAAAGTGCTACTACTGCCTACTCCATCACATCGTAGGCAATAGGCATGCCCAATCTATCCATCACCGACAAGAAGTAGTATTGCCATCAATATCAATACTGCCAACTTGTAAGGTTGGTTCATTTACGTCGATGTTTCATCTCGAATTGGCCTTACGATATTGTTGTTGATTTATGCCATACGACCAGTGACCAGTACCAACAATATTGATGTTCGTTTACTAATAACATAGTAACTAAATCAGTTTTTTACGCTCTTTCGAATAGTAGTGGTTAGAAGAACTGTAGATAAACCATAGAATATCAAAGGGGGTATCCTACACTACACTCCACTAACCATCAATATGGGCAAAAGGGCAGGAAAGAGAAAGAGAAGGAGGCCGGGGAAAGAGGAGAGACGGAAACTCAAGGCATCGTCAAATGAATCAACGGAGAACTCTGGTGATGATGATATGGAAACTATCAAAACCATAGACGATACTACTGCTGTAGACGAACAGGCTACAAACCCCCAAACCAATGTTGACACACAAGAAACTACTCAACAACAACAACAAACTTTGTCAAACTTTCTACCAGAGCCATTCCCAAAAGCATCTACATCGTCATCGACAACACAACATTTACATGACGCGTATGGTGGTAACAATAATGATTTGAATGATGAGGGTGTTGATTATGGTCCACCGAATGAGTTTGAGGAAGTTGATGACGAAGATGAAGAAGAAGAAGGAGGTGGTCAAAGTGTTGAGGGATTGGAACAGCAAAATGATAACTCTGTAGATGTTATGGATATGAATGTTGATATTAAAGAAGAGTCAGATATACAGCAACCATCTGCAGATGATACCAAATCCGCATCATCATCAGTCACTGACACATCTCAAAATCAAGTGTCAACAGAACAACTAGAAGAGACACTAGAACTACACACAACAACACTCCAAACACTCCATACTAAACTCCAATCCTTAGCCTCATCAATAACAACTGAACATACCTACAACTCTGAATTAATTACCGATATTCAACTTTTACAAAAACGAAAATTAATATTTAAAAAGAAGACTGATAAGAATATAAAGTTAGTAAAAGAGTTGGAATGTAATTTGGATAAATGTTTGGGGAGATTGAGATATGCATTGGCTGAGTTGAACGAAGGAGAAGAAGGGGGTGGGGAAGGATTAGATGGGGAGGGGTTAGATGAAGAGCTGGGGCTAGATGAAGAAGATGTGTACCCTGAGGTTCAATTGGCAGATACTGTAGCTGATACTTCTTCACTGCCGCCGTTTGCTAATGATATGGATATCGAGCCGCCTGCCAAGGATGGCGAGGTTGATCAACAGCCAATAAGATCTGCAGCCACCCAATACAACATCAAAATCATTCCACTAAAGTCAAACCCACATCAACAAACATCCAACATATCATGGCCATCAACTAAACTGGTAACAAAACGATATAATGAAATACAATCACTATCAAATAATATTGGTATACCTACTACACATCTTACCATTCTATCATCAGGAGGTAGTAGTATATTGGGTGGTTTAAATAATGTACAGTTAATTGTGAATGTTATGAATGTTGCTGCGTTAGAGAATTTGTTGCAACGTGAAGAATATGAGAGTGGGTTGACAAGAAGAAGGAATGACCAGAGTAGCTGTGGATGGGTGAAAGAAAGTGATGTTTGGGGTACATCATTGGATGTATATACACATGTTAATTGGAAAACATTATTTGCTGGTTTTAAAAGAAGGATAGAAGAAGAAAGTGAACAGCAGCAGCAGCAGTCTGGGATGGAAGGATTAACAAGATCAAGTGCAAAGAGAGATAGAAATGAGTGCAATGTGGTGGATCCAAATACTATCCTTTGTCCATATGAGTTGGGTGGAGAGTGTGCTGATGCTCAATGTCCATATCAGCATTTGAAACAACGAGAGGTTGGAAATGTTCAAGGCCGCAGCAACAACGGTGTAAGGGAGGGGTATGTACGGTATAACAACTTGCCAAAGACAAAGTTACCCCGATCATTTGTTAAGGAAGACTTTGTTATTTCTGGTACGGCTGCTCGAGGAGATGATACCGACGTCGCCGACATGAGCAACAACGAAGAACAAACAGAAGACAATCGTCGTTTCCATTGCCCAATATGTGTTGTTGATAATGATGACCAATCATCATCGTCGCCACCATGCAACAGTCGAGAGGAGCTACAAACACACATGGCTGAATGCCACAAACAATCTTCTTCTCAAACTGCCAATGGCAAACCACCAGTAACTATCCAACATACATTACTTGCCGCCGAAGATGCTGCTATTAGGAATCAAGAAATCATGAAACATTACACTGCTAAGAATGAACAGCAAAATAGTTCAAGTGATGATGATTCAACTAGTGCCGATGGAGATGAACATATAGAACAGAAGTCGACAGGGGGTGACGATTCAAGCATGACCTCTCACCTGAATGACAATGTCAGCGCTCCTGAAGAAGGAGGAGAAGAAGAAGAAGATAATGACCAATTACATGCCGGGGTAGAAGACAACTTGGACTATGTCTCCCTTCCTTCTGTAGCCGATAGTATTGAGAGTACCTCAAATCAAGGAGGACGTATCGGTAGCAGCCACAAGAGTCCCAAGAAGAGAACAATCTTTAATGGCACCTTTTGGTGGCAACAGATTAATTCCTTCTCGATACCAGAAGATGCTATTGAAGAATGTCAAGACAAAGATAACTTCCATAGTTTACTACTATCATTTGGATTTCAATATCTTACAAATGACGAAGGATCAGGCCACTCTCTCGGGTGTATCATGCCTACTCCATCAGATGAACTCACACCAGCACAAGAACAAGTGAATGATATACTACTATTCTCAAGGTTGATCGATCTATCACGTGTTCTTGTTCATATGGGCCGTCTCTCATTTTCCCTAGCAGCAATGAGTAGTATTGAGATACGAATCGATACGCATCCATTGATATGCCGTCCCTATTGGAGGGCATATCATACAGTCAAGTCACTGATTCAGTCTCAACATTCTGCCTATACTTTCTTTCAAGTTCAAGTACAACTTCTTGTTCTTTCTGAGTATTTGCGTACAAACTACGACTCTCTACTTGGTAATATTGATGCACCTTGTCTCAACCAATTATTGGTCGATCAGATGCTCAAGCTTCATGATGTTGGAAACTATTCCAAGAATAATCTATTCCCAGAGAGGTTGAGGCAAAACCTCGTGTCACATCTACCGTCAGCAAATAACGACAAGTCCAACGGTGGCGATGATTGGGCTAGTTTTACCACGACGCTGAAACATATAATTGAGAAGTTTATCATTGTACCGTTCTCTCAGATTGGAACAGATGATCAGTTTCTCTTCCTATTACGGTCTGTGTGTATTGGCAAATATCTAGGGAATAATATTGTTCATAATGCATCAAAGGAGCTGGGGTTTGTTTCTTATCTTCATGTGCTGGAACCTGTTTGGACTTCCTTACAACCGTTACTTCAAGCATCATTAACATCGACCTGTACAAGATGGCTCCAGCCTGATGTGGTCGCTATTGTCTTGATCGGACCCATTATATTCTCATGTGTGGCTGACATGGTAGCCTCTTCGGATAGTGGTAAGAAAACGTCTTCCAAGTTTGATGCTCGAGCTCGTGCCAACTTATCAACTCTGGAAAACTTCATTGTTGGAATTATCAAGGATCTGAATCGATTCGGTAGAAGTCGCCGTAGTAGTCAACTAGTGGAGCCTTTATTGGCCCTTCTATACGCCCTATCAACAACGATTTCAGTTGCCCTCGGATCATTTGACAAGGCACATGTTAGACTTGAGCATGTACTAAACAAAGAGGTAGAAGAGCAGCCTTCGTTATATGCCTTGTCTGATTTGATGTGGTCTCAACTTGTACAGCTTCGATCACTATGCCCGTTGTATTCTGCACCTCTAGACACTAGTGATATTGTGCCCAAGTCATTGCCTGATCAGATTACAAAGTCTCATCATGAATTGGCACATCATATAGTCGAGAGTGGCGTCTTCCTTTGGGGTGTAAAACTACGGGGTGATTTACATATGAATATCATTTCACCGTGTTTCAATAAGAATCACTGTACAGAGTGGGAGAAGGTAGCTAGTGAAATCTTTACTCACCACGAAAGTAGTGATAGTGAACAATCTCCACCATTATTAGAGTTTAGTCTATCAGATCCATACCCTGAGGAGCTGGAAGGTATAAGAGGAAGTAGAGAATCGGTATTTCCTGACAGTCTGCTACTCCTCAAGAAGTCTCTAACATCTTTAACCCTAGACAAGTGTGGACTAACAAGGCTTCCCCTGTCGATTGGGTATTACTTGAGCAATCTCAAGGTGAGTTGATTTGTGCCTTTTCATTCACGTTCCAACTTGTTTGTCCTCTTAGCGCTTCCTTTGTCTCAACACAATGGCAATACACAAAACAAGTCTCTCAACTTGGCAAACAATCTACTGTCTGAGCTTCCAGATTCAATATGTTGTATGGTACAGCTTGAGGTTGTCAATCTTTCATACAATAAACTCAAGATATTCCCTCAACAGTTGAGCCAGTGCAGTAAGCTCCGAGTTATTGAAGTATCATACAATCAACTGGAAACTTTCCCAGCAGATTTAGCGTTGCAGTTGAACAATCTTGAATCATTCGTAGTGGATGGCAACCCGGCGGCAGTATCTTCACCACCAAGTGCTAAACGACAGAAAGTAGGTAAAGATTGGGGTGAACTGTTCTAGAAGCACAAGGGTAGGTATTATGTTGTGATGGTCTATCTATGAAATAATGGTAAGTAACGATGAGGAAGAAGTTCTTTTATCGGACATATGATATGAGTAGTTCAATAAATATAAGTATAAGATAACCTGAAGTAGACCCATCTAACTCCTACTTAGTGGCTTCAATCACAGTCTTTTGAATAGATTCTAGTCTCGACCTGTTTGTTATGCCGCTTGTACTAGGCACTGCAATGTGACGTACCAGGCTTAGCTGTTTCTTTACTTGGGCCAACTCCTTTGTCTTTGCATTGAGCATCCCTTCCAAGCTCTCCTGCTCCTTGATTGTTTGTTTCATTTTCATCGTTTCAACTTTCATCTGACCAGATCTTTCAATCTCTTCTTTCAACAAGACAAGATTCTTCTCCCCTACATCAGCTGACAAGAGTTGCAGTTTCTGCTTGCTGTTCATCTCTTCTAGTACTGATACTTTCTTCTGTGTATCATCAAGCTCAGATTGGATATCCTTCTTGTCTTTGATAAGTGTTGATTCTCGAGCATCTGCCAGGTAAGCTTCTGCTTGAGATCATAGATCTGTGACTTCAACTCCTTAACATCTAGGTGCTCCTCATTTCCTACAGACTCCCAATCGTCTAAAGGAGGGGTACTCGTCATGATATTGATATGTTGATGTTGGCCTTTGTATTGTTTAGTTTGTAATGGTTGATGAGCCACAGGGTTTTGAGGTGAAAGATACTCGGACGATGCCAAATTTTCCACGAGATACTTTCCATCAAAGATAGAAAGACACTTCATTTATTGATGAGGGGTATCGTACTTGATTGACATATGCATATACTAAACATTCATTCCTTTAGTATTTAGCTATTCAATACACATACATTCCTAGTTCATAGGGAAGCAACACATGCCACTGCAGGAAACAACACACTTCTTAAACATCAACTTTATTTCCATCCTTCAATTCAACCTTACTTGCCTTGGCTGCAAACCTAATAGAGTTGAGACTCTCATTGAAATGAGCCTGATGTGGACTACAGCATACAATTGCCAATGTCTTGGCATCCCCGCCAAGGGAATTACGCAAGAGGTATGTCAATTTAGAGTCACGGAATGGAATGTGTTCAGACTCAGACTTCTTGGCTTGGAGCTTTTCAATTACAAGTGCCAGTGCCGATAGGGAGGTATTGATATGCTTAGCTTCAGTAAGCAACGCCCCATGTGATCCGCTCTTGTCAAGACGCTCAGACCCAGCAAGGTCAATAATGTGAAGACAACCACTCCTGTTGATACTACTACTAATATCAGTGGTCGACGACACATCGAAATGAATTGTAAAGAGTAAATGGGAACGAGAGGACTCGGCGTTGGACTTGGTAGCTTTTACACAACGACGTTCTTGGGCAAGCTGAAGGATGCCTGCCACCTCCTTTTCGTTCTGGGCATTGACCTTGACGTTACCCACTGCCTCATTACTGGACAACTTGAGCTTGATTAGCTGTCCATCTGGATCTGCATTGTCATCGAGCAAGTCACGAACCTCTTCATTGTAAATCTCCAACAGCTCAACTCGGATGGACACCGACACATTATCAACTCCCTGACTCTGTTCAAATTCACGCTTGGCAGAGAAGAGCTTTTCAACAGCACGAGGGATGAGACCACGATTCTGTGCATCTCCAATCATGGTATGGGTCTGAGGTGTTCGTGAAGATGGAAAATGTAGTGGGAAGTAGAGGTAATTTGTTAGTTCAAGTGGAGAAGACATATCATATGCACACAAATAAGCGCATACAATGAGCTTACCTTGCCACTTGAAGTTTGACCATAGGCAAACATACAAACATGTTTCCCATCAACACAACTTTGAACTAACGGCTCGGCACCCTCCCATACGTCCTCTTGTCCATTCTCTGGATTAAACACTCGATCAAATCCATACTTCCACTTCTTACGTCGTGGATTGAGACCACCACGATCCTTGTATGGTTCGGTTAGTTCAATAGTTTGCTTGGTTAGATCATTGAAGGAAGTGTAGTTTGGCGAGGACTTGGCATCACCTGCCCCAAGGCTTGACGGTGATGAAGTTTTACGATCGGTAATGGATGGAAAGTGGAAAGGACATTCAACCTCTCCACCACCTTGAGACTGAGTAAGTGATCGAGATGATGATGATGCCGACATTGATCCACGTGATGATGGCCTACTACTACCAGCCATTGAACCACGAGACGATGGACGATTTGACGAATAGTTATACCGTTGTTGTTGAGGTTGTTGTTGCTGCAACAACCGTTCACTCTCAATCATCGGCCGTACCCTCACAAAGACACGTATATTACCACTCAATTGTATAACACGATTATGTAAATCTCTTCGAATTTCATTCAATACAAACTTCTCTTGTATTAATCGACGTTCAATTACCTCAAATTGTTCACAGTAATTTGATTTGGATTGTAATTTAGTTTCAAGACTTGATATTGTTAATTGGGCTGATTCTAAATGATTGGTTAGTGTTTGTAATTGACTTGATAATTCAGTTAGTTTTGCTTCGGACTTTGATTTGTCAGCCTGGAGTGTTGATGATAGGGATTTGGATGTTGATAATTCATCTTGTACCTTGATTAGTTCATCTTGTACACTGGTAATATCAGCTTGAGCTTGGGATAACTCTTCGTTGAGTGAATCTCGTTGAGCCGTGACGGATGTCAATGTAGTTTGTAACTCCTCATCACGAATCTTACCATCTTGAACTTGTTGCTTCATATCATCCTCCAACATACCGAGCTTGGTCGTTAGCTGTTCATTCTCCATAGCTATCTCTTCCAGTTGACGTTCATTCTCTTGATACTTGATATTGATTGACTCGACTTGATTTGTTAAGTCAACATTGGTAGACTTGAGATTGGCCGATACTACATTAGCTTCTTCCACTTGACTATCCAACTGAGATTGAAGTTCATTCTTTTGAGCCTTGATAGCGCGCAGCTCGCGTTCAAGAAGTTGTTTCGCCTCCTTCATCTCATGTAATTGACCCTTCAACTCTTTCACTTCACGACTATATCCCTCCTCTAATGCATTACGTGAGTTAGGTGATGACATTCCCTCCATTGTACGTTTTGTAGATGACAATTCATCCTCAATGGATACCAACTTCTCTTCCAATTGAGATATAGTATCATTCAAATTGGTGATAGTAGCAACATGTTCTGCCACATTTGATTCAAGTACTGTAATGGTACCTTGTTGTTCTGCATTCATATCCTTTTGTACCTTAATTTCATCATTCAAGGTTGTAAAAGTAGTTTGTAATTCATCCTCCTTGGTTGATAATACCTCTGTCAACTTGGTTTGGGTATTATTTAATTCCTCCTTGAGATTATTATATTGTTGATCCTTGTTTTCAATAGTTTGAGTTAATAACTTTGATGCACCATCCTTGACTTGATGTAACTCCTTGACATGCTCTTCCTTGAGTTGTGCCAAACTATCTTTCACCTTTTGTTTATCAACATGTAACTTCTCCAATTCAACCTTGTACTTATCATTACTATCCTTCTTATCATTCTCCAATATAGTAATCTTACCCTCCAACCCATGAATAATACCAATCTGTTCAATACATTTTACCTGTAATTCACTCTCCACACTCTTACTATTACTACTCCCTTCCTCTTCCATCTCTTTCTTCTTCTTTAATTCATTCTCCAACAAATTATACTTGATCAATAACTCCTCATACCTACTCTTATAATGTAATGTATCCCTTTCACTACTTGCACACTTTGTAATTAATTCTTCAATTCTTGATGAATTATGTTGTTGTAATGATTGTGCCATTATTGTACGCATTTCTTCTGTAGTTGGTCCCTGTGGTTGAACGGGAGGTAGTTTAGAATCTTTAGAGTGGGTACGTTTTACTCTTTTGGAGGTACGTCTACTACCACCAGCACCACCCAATCCACCTCCCAATCCAGTTAAACTATTATTACCCAAACTACTACTTCGACTAGTAGCAACTTCTCTTGCCTTTTCTAATCTAATTCGTTCTTTTTCAATAGTAGCATCATGACGACGCTTTGCATTACGTATAGATTGTTGATGAAATTGCTTATCGGGTGGTGAGAAGTGTAGTTGTAATCCACCCTCTCTTCCTGTGTTGCTACCTCCACTACCACCCATTGAACTACCGCCACTTCCTAAACTGCCATTGGCACCACTACCCTGGGCATAACCACTGGCAACAGATTGATTAGCAACACCACCAACCATTACAATACCCTTAGGTGGTGAACTATCACTATTTGATTCTTCTTCTTCAGATTCTAATTCGTTTAATTCTTGTATACCTTTGTCAAACAATCCCCTCCTATTATTATTTAATCCACTATTTAATCCACCGTTTAATCCACTATTTAATCCACCATCATTGGCAGACTGTTCCTCTAACTGGGCAGCTAACTTCTTCTTAGTAGCACTACGTGTAGTCCGTGGTGATGTTTTCTTACCAGATTGAGACTGACTACGTTCTTCCAATACTTTCCAATATGGTGTTGGACTTAATATCTGTGGTGGTGATACTTCTTCATTATTGTTAGTATTAATAGAAGAAAGAGATGGTTTGGATTTAGTTGGTGTCATGTTTAGTAAATTTTCTTTGATACCCTCTCCAATATTATTATTAGTTGTGGTAGTTTTGGTAGTGGGTAAACTAGCTAAAAATCGTGCAGTAGTACTATTATTAGCTCTACTAGCTGCAGCTGCAGCAGGTGGTGCTGAGGAGTTAGGACCACCGTGTGATAATGATGAAGATGTTGGATTTGCGAATGAACCACGTTTATGTTGTCGAGAAGAGGTAGTACTTTTTGAAGATATTGAGGAGGATGTTGACGAGGCGACTGAAGCATCGCCTCCTTTATTGTTTGATCGTCGTGTTGACGATCGTTGCATGATATATACTTATTGGTTATTTATTACAGTACATATTATTATATCACCGCCGCCAACATAATGTAAGTGATTTTTACAGTTGGTTTCATATAATAGGGTGTCTTTGTAACTAACTGGGACAGGTACGAACCCATAACACTGTTTAGCGATAATGAGAAATAAAAATGAAGTTCGACTGAAAGTTTGATGGTGTCTAGGTACGATGAACGCGTAAGCTCAAATGTGTCTCACCTCCCATTGTTTTGCAATGAACGATGGTGGTCGCGTATTAGCGTTGTAATAACCACCCTCATTCTCACCCACCATCATATAGAATCTCAAATCTCAGCTTACAACAAAAGATAGAAAGAGAAAGTACTACTACTATCGTACCATATGGATAAGTTAGTGTTTAATGAGAATGCATTGACGGGCACAATACCTAGTTCTATAATGTCCTCGTCGTACATTGCATCAGGAAGATTTACATTGAATAATGTACCAGGATACACTGGAAAGCTCCTCTGTCTTGAAAATAATCCACACATGTACTGTTGTGATAAAACTAATCCAGCTTGTGTCAGCGAATCTGCTAATAATTGCGCAAGAAAAGAAGGTGGTACAATCGATGGATGGGATTGCACTCTAGTTGAAAATTATAAAGATACTCCCATTATTCCACAAAGATATCTCATTGCATCATGGCATATGGACGAAAGTGGTGTACTTGTTAGTGATCTTAGTGGTATGTGTTTGACGTGGGATATGAATAATAACAATCGTGCATATCAGGAAGAATGTGATGAGCAGTATGCCCTTATCTATGATAATGGTTTAATGAAAGTTAAGCATAATACCAATTTATGCATTGTGCCTAACCTTGACGACGGTAACTATAAAGGAACAGATGGAGTAGGTCTCAAAGTTGACGATTGCAAAAATATGCAAGGATCATATTGGGGGTAAGTTTTTTTCGATATCATATGTGTCATATACATATGTGCATATCATATGTGCATATCATATGTTCATATCTCTCAAACTGCTTACCTAATACTGCCGCCACTTTATACTTACTCAATTGCATAATCACAGGTACGATAAGAACCCTGTAGTGGTATATCCAACACCAACACAGGAATTTTGGCCCATCGGCACTGACCCTGATTATTGGCAAGACGAAAAGAGTACATGGTATCAGACATACATTACTATCAATGAGGGAACCTTCAAAGGTCGAACACGTGAGTCTGCAATGTACAAATCGGTGGTTACTTATCATCCCGGGCTAGACCCAAATAGCCAAGAGTACAAGGATATGATGGAAGTGATGAACGAATGGAAATACTACAGTAACTCCTTCACAACATTTAGCTACGACTACAAGACAGATGTGACGATTAAAGTTCTAAAGCTACAGGGAGCTAAACCCTACAATAATGTGGTGATTAGACCTTCGGGAATTGCAAATATCATTGCCAAGGATTCAGACAGTGTCAGCTTTAAGTTGAATCCCAATTGGGGTGGTATTAAGAAGTTATCCGTAGAGTTTGATGATGAGTATAACAATGCTTGTTTATTATTCGTGGATGATCTTGAAGATGATAATTATAACTTTCATCCTAGTATGTTTTCACCGAATGTGCATTATTATGGTGTTGGATATCATACCGTCTATCAAGAGCTCAAAGGTGGGGATGAGGTATATGTTGCCGGAGGAGCGTTCTTATTGCACAAACCTGGATTAAAAACACCAATTTTCTACACAGGGACCAGTTATGTTGATGGCATCCACATTGGTGGGAGAGGTATAGTTTCTGGTAAACAGAGCGATATCTATATTTACCCCATCCAGCTCTGTGGAGTAAGTAGAGAGGGGTCTTCTTCTTTGCTGTTTCTCAGTCATATATTCCCAGACCTTACTTACACTCATTTTCTCCTCTTTTAGCTTAATATCTATGTCACAGGCATCACAATAGCCAACTCTTTTAGACAATCAAATCTGGGTGTTAATGAAGTAAGTTTATCAATCACTTGTTGTTAATGCATGTTCTACATAATCTCCCTCACTACATTGTATTCACCGCTCAGGCTTGGTACTGCAATGAATATTGGAATCCTACAGGTCTCACTGCTAAGACTGGAGCTAAGATATACAGCGTGAAGCTCATGGGTTGGTATTGGGCCGATGGAATAAATGCAGGACAGTATGGAACGGTTTCCTTCTCTTTTGTCAAAGTAAACGATGATGGGATCAAACCATTCTACACAGGCTCAGAAGTCGAAAACTCGGTCATTTGGCAGCAGCATAATGGATGGGCCATTATGTTATCATGGCTGACTGGAGCTGATCAAGATAATATTTCTGTACACGATATTTGGATTCTTCATGATGGTCATGCAGATTGTGGTGCGAATTGTGACTTTCCTGTCGCTGGTTCTACAGGAAATATCAATTCACAGGCAACTATCGGAGCTGTTCATGGTGGCAGTGCAAAGATTACAAATGTTCATTTGAATAGGATTTACATGGAGACTCCAGTGTGGCGGCCCTTCTTTCTTGGAATACAAAAAAGTGACTGGGGAAAAGACGGTACAGGAAAGTCCGCCTTCTGTGTATTCAGTTTATTTGGGCGCTTTGTTTGAACTTAGTTTGCCTATATTTGATTGTCTTTAAACCACATACACTAACAGAAGTTACTATCTCCTCTCTTTTATGTTCATAAATCGTGATAACGCGTATCTTCCAGGTTCCTTCAAGGATTGGAAGTTTGAGAACATCTACGTTGAGTCGGGACCGGGGAAAACAACAAGCAGGATCCTAGGTGGTCAATCAAGAAATCAAATGGATGACATATATTTCATCAATCTTCAGTATGGGAACAATCCTCCTTACATTTTGACAAAGTGGGATCCTAACTACTTTGATTACACGCAAGACTTTCCTGGCCATGAAAAAGTTGGTAATATTTACTTTTGCAACCCCCCCACTGGGGTTCCTTGTCCGAGTCCGACCAACGATTTACCCACTAAAATGGTAAGTTTTGCTTCAAGTAAGTTTTGTTTCCTAAGCCCTTTTACCGTTATTCCTTTGTCACTCTAACAAACCCAATCATCAGCCAAGTAAGAAGCCAAAAAGAAAGCCAAAGTCTAATAAGAATAAGAAGCCAAAGGCCTCCAAGGCAAAGGGCAAGAAAGATGGGAAAAGTAACAAGGAGGAGTTCCTATTTGAGTAGGACTTTTGAGGTATGGATGAATAAAAACAATATTTTCAGTTTATCATGATTTGTATTGGTTGATTGTTGAGATGTTAGTATTATTGAATGGAGGTTTAGGTTGGTAGATTGTAAACAGTCCCCTAAATCAATGTAAAGCTCACTCTATTTTCGTCTTAATAGCAACTCTGTAACTTTACTTTCTTCCGATAATGCTTTTCTAACAACGTTCCTTCCACCATCCTTTGGTGATAGTAATGGAACAGTACGAAGTGGATGATCCCTCCTTCGTTCATTTCCAAGTAGCCATATCTTGACAGATTGATTTGATTCAGCGGCGGTATCATCACTATCGTTTGTTGTTGGTATATCATTTGCGACCTCTTTCCAGTTTGAATATGAATTACATAGTTCAGTAGTTTGAGTGTTTTTTGTTGGTTGATCATCATGTTTTATATCCAAAGGAACGTCGAGAGGCGGATCTTCACTTCCCGGCCATACATTAAACAATATAACACTTCTTCCCCATTGTCCTTCTGGTTCATATTCAGCACCACCTTTTACAAATGGTAACATCCATATATCAGTAGGTCTAGGTACTGTATGTAAATCTCTTCCATCAAACCGTAGTAAACGCCCCTCTACTGCAGGTATAATTGACATGGATACACCATTCTCTCCTTCCGATGAGCACTCTTCTTCTTCCGATATTGATGGATCTTTCATATCTTTGAGTAAATCTCCGCCTGAGCTTCTATTCGGAAATACCACCGTAGGTCCTCTAACATCAGTCCCAACCTGTAGGTATAATACATGACCAAAGATAGGATATCGATGTCCATATTTTTGTTGATATGTAGATGCATATTTACTTTGCAAATCCACATCTTTCAGTATATCATCATCTTCTTTATGACGAGATAGATTCTCATCTACATCAGCATGGGCCTCTATGTGACGCCACTCTTGACGTGTCCAATACTCTACATACTGTTTCTGTCCATCACTACTATTTCCATCATTATTATTATCAATCTCGGTTAGTATCACGTCGAGAGTTTGTTCGATTATGTTTCTATTATTGTGTACATCAGTATTGTCATCACTATCAATATTAGTATGAGAGGTATATCGAGTGAAGCACTTATGTTCCAATCCCAACTTTTTAGCATATTGATGTAATTCCATTCGTTGTTTTATGTTTGGTAAAACATCATCATAAACCTTTGTTCTTATTCTTATGTCTTTGTTCCCCGATGTTGATAAAGCGACGGCAGCGGAGCAAAGGAAAAGAATCCGTATCATTCTGTAGTTGTACATGATATGTTACCGACGATTAGCGGTCCTACATACATCATCTGTTTACTGATAGATCAACTATCGACCATCGATCAACAAAAAACTCTTCTCACTTCTCACCCATGCAAAGGAAAAGATTGGCGATGCAACGATAACGAACACCTAAAAACAAATAGCAAGCAAAACAAAAAATGAAAAGAGGAGCCTCTTCGACTAAAAAGTGTTAGACAAATGATGATTGTCTTACAATAGAGAGTCAAAGCCGCATCGTCATCGCCGATATGGTTCAACCATTTGTTTCATTTGTAGATTCAAATGGTTGGCTATTATAAATGGGGCATACTTCAATCATAAAGTTCATATGACCATAAGTATCATATCTTAGACGATGGGATATTCATTAGAAAAATCAAGTCCATTGCAAAAGTCAATCGTCGTCGATATTGGTGGCGGTGGAAGTAAAGAACAACAACATGATAAACATATATCTAAATCTAACTCGTCATTGGTAGTTGCAATATCTAAGTCAACATCAACAAACATGTTAAACAATAATACCGTATCTTTGTCGTCCAACAATGATAAACAACAGCAGCAGCACAAGCATAGTCCACATAAAGTGCACGCTCCACTATTAGAACAATTAGCATCCATGGCCGAGAAGGAGGTGTATTCAGTTGAACGTGAGTTGGGAACATCTGCATTCTTCAACAACAATGGTGGCTCAACAACAACTAGCAGTGGTGGTAGTACTCCTTCATCGAGTAGCAATGACTCAATCGTTAATAACAACTGTGCTAATCTATGGGCATCTTCTTCTGTACATATTAATGGTAAACAGAAGAAGAATGAAAAGAAGGTAGAAGATATTGCCAAGATAGATAAGAAGGATGATGAGAGTAGTCCACGAAGATTGAGTATGGTTACTCCATCCGAGAACGGATCGCATTTATCCTTGGTTAATGCCATAAGCAGTGGGGATAATGGAGGTAGTAGTAACAACAGAAATGACAAAGACGACACAAAGGTGTTAAATAGTGAAAAGGATAGAGAAGAAAAGATAGTAATCAATGATAGTGAGGTGTCATCTGCCCACAGAAAACAACAAGAAGAAGGATTAGTAAAGTTGCAAGAAGAAGACAAATCATCATCGTCATTAGGACATAAGAAGGAGAAAGAAGATGGGAATACCAAACAAGTGAATGTCACCGGCAAATCATCACAGAAAGGTATCAACTATCATGGCAGTGTACTTCCTTCTCAACCATATGCATATCATATGCACGGTCCACCTCCGCCAGGATACCATCTATATCATCCTTCACAACATCAGCAGTATCATCCATATCAGTACTATCCGTATGCTTATCATGCTCACCAACCACTGCCTTCTTCAATGGCAGTAGCAGTGGGGGAAGACATGGATGTGAATGATACACGACAGAAGCAGTCTAAGTCTAAAGAAGAAGATCAAGAAAAGATTGTAGAAGAATCTTCTGAACATTCGTCAAAGAAGAAGTTGCCACTAAAGAAACGAAAGCTGGGAGAGCTTACTAATGACTCTACTACTAAGCAGGAGGATGATACTAGTATTCATCTCAAGTCTAGTAGTGAAGAGAAGCCATCGAGTGACAATAAGCCCGAGAAGAAGCTCAAGACGGATGAGACCAAGAATACGGATGAGAAGCATAAGAATGGATATCCATACGCTTATCCTCCATTCTATCATCACCCGTATGGTGGTTACTATCAACAACAAGGTCAGTTTCCTCAAACCGCTACGGCCTCTCCATATCCTCAGATCTTACACTCTCCACATGCATATCATCAATGGTCTCCGTCTCGCCATGTGGCTCATCCGACGACCGAAGAATCAACACCTAAGATATCTAATAGATCTAGCCAAAGAGACTCCAGTGTATCGAGTAAAGTGATGTCAAGCTGTCAAGCTTCCATTCAGTTTCAGAAAGTAGAAAAGGTGACTAATGTGTCCTCCGTCAAGAAAAAGAAGCATAATCTATCTCCAGCCAAAGAAGGAGTTGATAAAGATAAAGAAGAGAAGGAGACAAAGAAGAAGACGCCCACACTGTCCTTGTCCCAAATATCAACAAGTATAGTCTCAACAAAAGGCAGAGAAAGATGTATACTCATGACAACGACTGCATATCGTTCCATCAAGGAGACAGATACTCAAGCAGCAGCGACAACAGATGTTATCCCACCTCCTCTTCCACCATACCAGGAGCTTGTAAACTATCCTCAATATCTATCAGACAGTAAGGCCGGTCAGAAGCAGCAAAAGATGCTTGCATTGAAGAATATGACTAAGAACGAGCACAACGAAGGTGGTAAAGAAGATTCAACAAGACATTGCGTTATGTGTGGTACATGTTGCGCCTACGCTACTACTAACAAGAAAGTACAGCCTAGTCTACAACCAAAGCCAAGTAATAGTAGCAGTGACGAGGATACTACAAGTGTTAGTACGGGTGTCAACAAAATCTCATCTACTTCATCATCACCCGACACCGTTACAACAAAGCAACAACACTATACCTATACAATACCCCGCCAGAACAAAGGCTTGTGTACTTCGTGTGATGTAAAAGTATGGCTATACAACGATGATACTAAACCCCAAGTCCCTATCAAGTGGTGTAAGGGCTGTAAGAACTTTCGAACATGGCCTCTAGCCTTTGGCAGTAAGGTCAAGGCAACAAAGTGTACTAAATGTCGTGATAAGCAGCGTATTTCGTATAGCAGTTCCAAGGAGAAGAAGGCTAAGAAGTAGCTTGAGCCACGCACGAGTTATGAAAGTAGGTATGAAACGGGTAGTAAGAAGATCATAACTAGAAGACTGATCTTTTGGGGGTACAGAGAGGATGAATCGAAGACAAGGAAGAGGTACGAAGGATACCCGTATATGATAGCCTTAACGATGATATCAAGTAGACTCTTACTATGATGATGATACCAACACGAAGACAACCTACTTGTCTAGTCTTCATTTCCAAGTCTAAATATACCTATCAGATTCTTCACGTCCGCCTTGTGTTACAAAGTACATAGCAGGGAATCGAACCTACTCTTGACGCCGCTCTCTATATGCAGTACATAGCTGCTAAAGAACTGCTTAAGCTAGAGAGAAGTAGTAAGTTCATAGTAAGATGAATAGGTTGCTATAAAACATTGATGAACATATTTTAGAATCAAAACATATGATATCGATAATATGTATACGATATTAATGATTAAAGATGATATTGGTGCCAAAAACTTCGCTGAGCAGACGGGAAGCGGTGCTGTCACTGTGGTATGGTCGTTCCTGAGCGAGGGTGTTTTTGTAAATTTATAAATTCATTACAATATCATATAAATTTACGAAGCTCATTGCAAATGAGATCTTCGGTGTTGTACTCTCGGGAGTGAGTTGAGTTTAGCAACCTTCAACTTCCTCCTCAATCATATACCTCGAGATAAATATAGATTTTATGATTGTCATTTTTGTGTGGGTAAATGTGTATAGCTTACATCGTTTAATATGTCACCCCCCAATCAATAGTCTGCTAGTCTGCTAAGGTACTATAGCTAAGGTATAGCACTATACAAGTACTCATATGCCTCTGTATATATGTGTAACTGAATCATTAAGTGTTAAGACCACAGAGTTTCAACCTCCCTCTGAACTTTCTGCTCAACTGCCAATCTCATAAATGCCAACATAGCCGTCGCACTTGACTGTTTCATACATTTCATACTCGATAATAATCCCTTGAGAGATAGCGGTGCACCAAATGTCATGCTGGTAATGATGTCATCATCATCGTCTTCTTCTCCCCCTTCTTTTATTTGTTGTTGTTTGGCACTACCATCTGTAACAAGAACAACAATTGAATGCCCAACACCTCCCTCTTCCTCTGCTGTTGGATCTAGCCATATCGTATTCTCCTCTTTCTCTTCACTATCACTACAACTACTATTAGAATAACAACTCCTCGGTATAACAACACAAGTACTCGCCACCGGTAATCCCCACATGGCAATACCACAATCCATCAATGCCAATAATGCACAATTAATTGCAGAACCTAATACACATCCATCCGCTTGTACTATTTGCAATACTACCTGTATAACACATCGTGGATACCGGTCTAATAATATACACGATGATAATATATCACGTACTATATATTCTAATTCACGTTCGGTTGATCCTAATCCTGGTGGGGGTGGTATTGGTACTGTTTTCATAGTAGTTGATGTTTGATTTTGGTTATCATTTTGATTGGTAAGATTGTTTGTGTTATCCACATCAATATTATTATCAGCACCGCCGCCGCCGCCAGTACTACCGCTATGAACCATTAATCCTCTTGAAAATGCAACACTTACAACACCTTTATCATACTTCTCAAACTTATACATTCTTGGTGACATTGGGCCGTGTATTGCACATAAGATGTGCTGGAAGATGCGCGTTTAGCGGTTGATGAAGATGAAGAGAGACGATAGTAACTCCCTGTTAGTACATGTGGTTTACAAGGGCAGTCAAATATAGGCAACGGAAGGCCAAAGGAAGTGATCAAATCATCCAGACTTCATATTGAACACACAAACTCATACAAATGAACAATACTAACGCGGACTTTCTGTATTACCAACTTGTAGTGAGGCGGAACCATCAGCGTGTGAGAGTGATGATAGTTCAGCTGATAATGGACGGAGTGTTTTGGATTGTCGTGGTGTTGGTGTGTTTGTTGGTGGACGTGGATAGCATGCCATGATGATGATGATAATAGAGCCACTTTATTGGGTGGTACAGTAAGCACAGATTTGCAGGCGAGCGAGATACTTAGTAATTCAGATTTTATGAGAGAGTGAAAATGGCGATCAAACGTTCACATAATAGTTAGTCATCAGTATTGCATTACAGCGGCGTCAGTTAGCTGACGGCAAACTCTAGTATACTCACTATAAACTGCATTCCCCTCATCATCAGAACTGAATATAACACATACTTTCGTTATCAGCTACAGTATCTGCTGCTCATCTAATTCAATAATCGAGGTGACACAAAAAGATTACCCCACAGTTACATACATACCTCCTTTATTTCGTCTTATACAATATATCAGTTATTAAAAGAAGCAATATAAGATGAAGCTTTATATCTTTGCATCAATTGCAATATTCGTCGGGGTGAGGACTACTAATGCATTCTTCCTTTCATCACCTTTGACAGCATCAACCTCTAGAAATAACAACAGTAACATGGCAGCAATATTCGCCACAGCAACACAACAACAGCAACAAAACTCATACTACTCAGCAGCTGGAGCTCCAAAGGTTGATATGGATATCTATAACATACCATTAACTCAATCAATTAACGAATGGTCAGCAGTAGTACAGGCCGAATCGTCAATGCAAGAGGAAGGTATATTCCTAAAAGCAAAGAGTAAAGAGCTCTTTGTCGATACATTGCAATACACAATCAAACGAGAAGGTGGATTAGGTCTACTACTAACAGAAATTGCAGGAGGAAGAGATGACGGAGTTGGTATTACAATCATTGAAGAAGTCTTAGAAGATGGTAATTCTGCTGGAGTTGGTATCATCCCTGGCGATTCGCTGGTTTCATTATCGGTTACGAAAACAACAAATGATGGCACCATGGAAGTTAACGAAGAACGTATAGGCGTATCAACGGAATGTTTAGGATATGATTCAACAATTGATGCAATTACTTCTTTACCGCCACCAACCTCTAATGAGGAAACAGTTACTGTAACTGTCAAGAGGATAAGGAAACAACCAAAGATTAACATAACATTACAATATCCAAAGTATATGGAAGAAGAAGATGTTAGTTTAGAATTATTTGCTGGAGAGAATTTACGAAGAGCAATGTTAACACGGGGTATTAAATTGAATGATAAATTGGCAGAACGGTTTGATTCAGGTGGTTCTGGTGATTGTGGTAGTGATGGCACTTGTGCCACGTGTGTTGTTGGTGTAACTAGAGGAAAGGAATTACTAAGTCCAATGAACAAACAGGAGGAACAGATATTAAGTTCCAAGCCTAGATGGAGAATGGCATGTAAGGCAGTTGTTGGATATGGAATGCAAGAGGGTGATATGACTTTGCAAGTTAGTCCAAGACAGTGGGAATAGGTCTGTTTCATGTTACAACAAAACTTTATGCTTGCGAGTAACATAGGAAAGAAGCTATGGGTATGATGACATTGTATTTGTCTTTACAGCTTTAGCATGAGTCCATCCTGTCCTCTCCTTTCAATGATTAGTCCGAGGACAGCAATTATGAATCTTATCTTTGTCTTACTCCTTCAAATACACCGATCACGCTCCTCCTTTC
>Ga0214479_100034_pt1 | contig 76223 bp, 53 predicted proteins | sample M1_20Mar14CPVII9_5_FD_165054 | JGI IMG/M metagenome (GOLD analysis project Ga0214479, IMG submission 165054) | Marine eukaryotic communities from Monterey Bay, California, United States - M1_20Mar14CPVII9sort6BwellE14 | ecosystem: Environmental > Aquatic > Marine > Unclassified | place: USA... | reverse complement strand
CGGCGTTTGGAAATGTGCGTCGGCGTACGTAAAGACGTCAGTGCAGAAAACCCGGACGTTTCGTTCGTCGTTGCCTCTGACTCTGTATTGCTCGGTGAGATCCTCAACGGAGTCACCACGCTTGGCGGAACCGCAAAACTGAGAAAGTCGGACGGGAACATGTCCATGATGACATCCGACTCACTCCCTCACCCTGAACACCTGAAACAATCACTCGTTTGGAGTCCAGGTCAAGCAGATGAACAAGAAGTCATCCGCAGAGCCTCAATGGTATACAACGAGTTTTCTGAATCCAAAGGCGACAAAGCGCTCATTGGAATCGGTAGTACCAAAAGTAACCCTGTTGTTGAAATCGTGTTATCCAAAGCATTCAACTGTGATCCCTTTGAGAGCCAGGACAATGTCAGCAACGCTGACCAAAGAGCACTTCCTTTTTTCATGAGATACCGGGACAACGATCCCCACATTCCATCTTGTTTTGCCGGCTTAAACCTTAGCGAGAATGACAAAACTCTTGACGCTGGACTGTACTATGAAAATGAACAAGGTGTTTGGAATCGTTTTGGAAGCGACAATCCAAAAGAAGAGGTCGCCTTTGTATTTTATGTACACCGTGAATCTCAAGGCCGTTTAGAGATGGTTTTAGGCGGGTTCTCTGGACGAGCAACGCGACTTCTCGCTCGTGCTCTCGCCACACGTGCCGAGGATTTCTGGCCGCCAATTTACGAAATGCAAGGAATCCAAGTAGGAGGATTCATGGTCAAATTTACAATGCCCACCAGTAAAAAAGAAACTGACATCCTGCGAACCGACCTCGTTGCAACCACCGAGGTTACAAAAATCCCGCGAGAGGCGTTTGTCCGACGATTGGAACGCGGCAAGTCCTAATCTAATCATTTAATCGTTCGCGGAAGCACCTTCACCCGACGTTCAATCGATCATCCCAGTAACAATCAATGCTTACCCAATTTTCCGTAGGCCAAATTTGGACCTACGCAACTCGCGACTGCGAACCTAATTCACGAATGACCATCGTCCGACTCGATGAAGACCCCGATTTCGGTACGATCGTCCATGTCTTTGTCTCCGGTGTTTCCATTCCCAATGCGGAAGCGCCCGGCGGAGTCACAACCTTCATCGCGCACCTTCCATATTCCGAAGAGGCGTTGGAAAAATGCGTGCTCCAACTCGATGGAGAATCCAGTGAGTTACCCGACTATGAAGACGCCTACCAACTTTGGCGAACGGCATTTGAGTCGGACGAAGCAGGCGTATTCGACGATCCGGTAAGCGAAGTAATTGCCTCAATGGCAACCTTTGCCAATTAACGCACGCGGAAGCAGTTTACCCGAACGCTGCAATTACCGTGGCACCATCCGGATTCGCGTGATGATCAGATCAGAATTAGAGTCAATTTCTTTGGCAATCAATGATAGGGTCGGACTTTCCGGTTTACCAAGTCGCACCATCACCTGCTCAGTAAAATCGGAATCCTGAGGGAGCGCATAAAACTTGACTGGTCTTCGATCTCCTAGACAAATATCAAGACTTCCTTCGTATTTAGACCGGTAAGTGATGAAGCACCGGAAATAACCAGTCTTTCGATCTTCGATCGCTAACTCCCACCTCGCCTTGCCATCAATCGACCAACCACTAATTCCAGAACTCTTTGCCTCACATCCTGAAACTTTGGCTAAACGAATCGGTAGATTAAAACTGCCGTCAGACTCTTGCCGCACAGTCAATTTGGAAACTTTAGGTTCGCTTGCATTCTCCGGCATGGAATCCACGACCTCCGACTCACCTCCGTCAGCCGAGTTTACTGCGACCGCTGAGGCTTCCCCTCCATCGCGAACCACGTCCGCTCCAACCGTACTAGTCTGGCCTGCAGGATTGATTTCGCCCACTTCGTCTTCGTTGGAGAGCAATAAAACAGTCGCTGTCATCGCGATGACGCCGGTCGAAACCAAAAACATAATGACTCGGATATCCAACAGATCGTGAATCCAAGGCTTCAGTTCAGCATCAATCTCATCAGTGCCAGATGAAGCAGATTGAGACGTCGCCTGATCAGTTTGATTTTGTTCCATCCGCTTAACTTTAACCTTCCAACTGATTTACAGATCAATCTTCTAAAATTTCTCAAATCCCTGGCACTGCTCAATTTCAAATTTTGAATTTCTCTAGCATGCATCTCGCACGCAATCAAAAAATGCCATCACTCTGTTTCAAGGTCAATCCCCTTCGCGGGATTGATAAAAAGTCTACCTGATTGGTGCCCAAAGTTGGCATCCAGAACGCTTTATTAATATCGAATTTAGATCATTCCCTGATGAGAAACACCCTTTATAAGTCGCATAAATCAACGTTATCTATCGTTAACCCAACCCTCGCCTCAATTCGGCAATTCGTTGTGACCAGCCTAACTTAAATTCAAAAATTGGTTGCCATGATGATTCGGAGCTTACAAGTCGTTCCGATTTTAACGCTCAAAAAGAGCACGATTTGGATTCAATTAACGATCCTTCAAACCGTTCTATTGAGAGAGCGTTTTGCTGCCGATGTAGTCAGTGGGATTCAAAGTAATTGAAATCCCAATCGCACGACTCGAGCCGCTCGGCTCGAACCATCACCGACGGGGGCAAATGTGTCACAGGACATCAACGTAGTAGCATTGGTAAAAGGCGAGGAACGCTACATATTTTTGTTTAATGACAAAAAGAAGGGCGAAACGCTTCGCACGCTTGGCCGCTACGCGTCAGACGGAAAACTTAGTTTCTCGTGGTACGATGCTGCGGTCTTGAGCCAAAAAGTTCGAAATATTCAAAAAACCGAAACCCCTTCCGAACCGTCGCCAGGTCGCTTTGCCGCTCCGCATCTTGGGGATTTATTCTCCAACGAAGATCTCTTCTCCGGGGAAGACAACTTTTAGACATCCGCGTGCTTTATTGGTCTGCGAGACGGTCGATCTTATTTTAGGTACCGTGGTCCCAGCGTAGGAGCGACCTCGATATGGAAAAATCCATTCCCCGATTTCTGCGTTACCTGGATGTCGAGCGGAATTGTTCCGAGCTGACAATTAAGTCATACCGCGAAGACCTTGAACTCCTCTACGGCTTTTTATGCGACACGCTCACTTCGACGCCGAGACCTTCTAAAATCACGCCTTTGGATTTGCGAAAGTACGTTTCGGCACTTCACGAGTCGGGGTATGCCAAAAGCTCTGTTTCGCGACGCCTGGCATCGATGCGAAGTTACTTCAAGTTTTGTCAACGTGAAGGACTCTGCGAAACTAACCCTGCTAAGCCACTAAGAAACCCGCGACGCGAGCGAAAACTGCCGCACTTTCTGACCGGCTCAGAAATTGGACAACTGCTTTCAGCGCCGTCGAAGAATGAACCGCTGGGGCTTCGTGATCGGGCGATTCTTGAAACCCTTTATTCCGCGGGCTTACGCGTTAGCGAATTAGTAGGTGTAAATCTCGAGGATCTCGATCTCGCAGACGGCCTCGTGCGAGTGCGGGGAAAAGGCAAACGAGAGCGTCTTGCTCCGCTCGGTAGTTTTGCCGTCAGGGCGTTACGTTCATGGCTCAAAAAACGAACACCAGCTCGCGGACTGAGCAAAGAAGAGGCGTCTGCTGTGTTTCTAAATAAATTTGGGAAACGACTTACGACTCGAAGTGTGGCGAGAATGTTGGAAAAATACCTGAAAGTAACAGGCCTGGATTTACGCACTTCCCCCCATACACTTCGACATAGTTTCGCGACACACCTCCTCGATCGTGGCGCCGACATTCGAAGCGTCCAGGAATTGCTGGGACACAAGAGCCTTGTCACCACTCAGATCTATACGCACGTTAGCACTGCTGGATTGCGCCAGGCTTACGAGAGAGCCCACCCTCGCGCCCGAAAAAATGGCTGAACACGAACCTGACGAGCGTGCGAAACTTGGCAGCAGCGTTAAACTCGCAAGCCCTTGGTCATTTCAAGGATTTTTCTTCGACGATTTCTTGGGTTGCAAATCGCGGTCTTTCCCAGCGATTCGATCAGAGATAATTGTTTTCAAATCGACGCCCTCCTGTTGTCGTATAGAAATTTCGTTGGGCGTCATCGCAATCCTGCCGTCTCCGGCAAGCAACCAAAACGCTGGAACGGACCGTACGCCGTAGTTAAAGAGCACTGGATGATCGAGCCCCGATGTCTTTCCATGAGAGCCTGCTAATTTGCCAGCTTCGATCAACTTGATTGCAGAGTCTTGTTCATTATCGACATTGATCGACAACAAACGAAGGTCGTGCTTCTCCTTTAATGTTGCGTAAACATCGTTTAGCATCCGCTGCTCAGCTTCAACATCCTGCCTCGCAGTTGTCCAGAAATTGAGCAGTAAAAACTTTCCATCGAACTGCTGGAATTTAATCTTGTTGTCGCCTCGGATGCTGGCTATTTCAAACGGCGGGCCAGGGGCTCCCGTCTGCAACAAAGGAGTAATCTCGACTTGAAGTGGCGGCAATGAAACCTCGTCAACATCTTTGAGAATTTCGATTTGCGCAAAGAGTTCGAATACATAGGGCGTCTTCTCAATCTGGCGATCCAGCCTCGCAGATAACGAGTAAGTTCCCACCGGAACGTCGTAAATGACAAACCGCCCTTCCGAATCAAACTTAATGTCAAACACCTTCGCCTGCTCCATAAGTTTGTCGCGCTTCGCCAAGTATTCCTTCCCCTCTTTTGAGGCTACAAATTTTTCTGACCATGCCACCCTATCCTCAATCTCCCATTCATCGAATTTCGCTGGGAATGCCGGTAACGGCCAAACAACCTGTTCCTTAAGCGTCGCCTTTAACTGGTCAAACGGAACCGTCAACTTCAGGCCGTCCCAGGATTTCCGATTGGCTTCGGGATATTCTATTTTCCCGCGAACCACCGCATCCTCTGCTGAGATAAAAGCAGGACTGAAAAATATCATGGCAAAAACAGCAAACACCCCGATACGCCACCTTTGCGACCAACCCCGATTATTTGAACGGCACAACTGCATTACGAACCACCAAAAAATTGTAGAAAAACTGGAAAGGCAATTATCTCGACAGAAAATGCCTTCCCCTCAGGCTATTTATCGGCGCCGTGAACGTCAACGAGAACTCACCCTAATCGCTCAGGTTGATGTTTTGGTTTAACGATTTAACGGATTAGCGTTAAATACGGTTGAAATTCCAAGGATTTATCAGCAGATCGCCTCTTGGCAGTTGACCATTGGGCCGCCGAAAAATTACACTTTTACGCTTGCATGAACCGGCGTTCTTCGGTGATTGCCGATTAACTTGCCAACCGCTCCTTGAGCGGCGTTTCACTTATTGCCTGAGGAGATCAGGGTGCCTGGACAGTGTGTAATTGGATTGCAGTGGGGTGACGAAGCCAAAGGAAAATTGGTCGACTTACTAACCGATGGAAAAGACCTCGTCGTTCGCTATCAGGGGGGAGCCAATGCTGGCCATACCGTTGTGATTGGGGACGATGTCTACAAACTCCACCATATTCCCAGCGGAATTATCAACGAAGGTGTTCTGAACTTGATCACCCCGGGTGTGGTGATCAATCCACCCACGATTCTCAAGGAAATTAATTCACTTGCGGAACGCGGAATTGATGTCTCCTCACGAATGAAGATTAGCCAACGCGCTCACGTTGTCATGCCTTGGCACATCCTCGAAGACAAAATGTGGAACGAGCTCGTTTCCGGTGAAGACAATATTGGAACGACGCTGCGAGGGATTGGCCCCTGCTATGCTGACAAAATTGGCCGTAGTTTTGCAATTCGGATGGGTGACCTAATCCAACCCGATTTCGCAGAACGGGTTCGAAAAATTGTTGCGGTGAAAAAGAAAGTTCTTTCCGCAGCATCCGGCAACAACGAAACAGAACTCGACGCTGAGGCGATTATCACGGAGTACCAAGCGTACGCCAAGCAACTAGAGCCAATGATCACCGATACCAATCGAATCTTGCTCGACGCTGTCGATGAAAACAAAGATATTCTTTTCGAGGGAGCTCAAGGCTCATTACTCGATATCGATCACGGCACCTTTCCATTCGTCACCAGCAGTAACAGTTCGGGTGTTGGCATCTCGACAGGCTCAGGTGTCCCGGGAAACTGGATCGAGAAAGTTATTGGAGTCACCAAAAGCTACGCGACACGCGTTGGCGGAGGCCCTTTTCCAACCGAGCAGGATAACGAAAAAGGTCAGCACATTCGCGACATGGGTAACGAGTACGGCACTACCACCGGACGGCCTCGACGTTGCGGTTGGTTTGATGCTGTCGCCGCCCGCTACACCGCACGACTTGGCGGCGCGACTTCTGTCGCCTTAACAATGCTTGACGTTCTTAGCGAACTTGAATCGATCGATGTGTGTGTCGCTTATGAAATTAACGGGGATCGGATTGAACATTTCCCTGCCAATGTAAATGATCTTCGAAATCTGACGCCCGTTTACGAATCCCTGCCGGGTTGGCAGATCGACGTAACCGGCGCCCGTTCGCTGGACGACCTGCCCCTCAACGCAGTTCGCTACGCTCGGAAGATTGAGACCTTAATTGGCCGCCCAATCGAATTCATCTCGGTTGGACCCGACCGAGCACAGACGATCCGCATTTCCCAAGACGAATCTCTCGAAGATTACTTAAACGCCAAAGCGGTTTGAATTTTCAAACTTAAAACTCAAACGATGTTATCGATTTAGAATCCACACGCAGATTTAAATTGCGGTTTCAACCTCCATGACTTCACCCGATAAATCATTGCAACTCGATGTGGCACCGGAAAGAATTCCGAGGCATGTGGCAATGATCATGGATGGAAATGGCCGCTGGGCTCAACGGCGGGAACTCCCTCGCGTTCGCGGACACCAACAGGGTGCGAAAACCGCGAGGTTGATCACGGAAGAATGCGCCCGGCTCGGGATCAAACAACTTACTCTCTATTGCCTCTCCAGTGAAAATTGGAAACGACCCGAGGATGAACTTGAGTTTCTTATGTTCTTGCTCTCCCAGTATATGATTCAAGAGCGCGAGACGATGATGGAGAACAACATTCGTCTTCAGATCATTGGAAGACGCGAGCGGATTCCTGCGGATGTTCAAACGGAGATGGATAAATCTCTCGAGATGACCTCTGGCAATACCGGCACCTGTTTGTGCCTTGCTATTAATTACGGCGGGCGGGCTGAAATTGTGGATGCCGTTCGGCAAATCACTTCCGAGGTTGCCGCTGGAAAACTCGAGGCGTCCGAGATCACTGAAAAAACGGTCTCCGATCACCTTTACACCGCTGGCATGTCTGACCCTGATCTGCTGATTCGCACCGCCGGCGAAATGAGAATTAGCAATTACTTGCTTTGGCAAATCAGCTATGCTGAAATGTGGGTCACTGATAAAATGTGGCCCGAGTTCTCAATCGCAGATTTCCACCAAGCGATTGGTGATTTTTCAAAACGAAATCGACGGTTTGGTGGACTCAACAGTTAGGATTCAACGTGCTAGGGCGTCGCTTAATCTCCGCTGCAGTCATCATTTCATCAATGCTGCTTCTGCTGTACTTCGATTACTCTCTCGGACGCCCCGAGAGCCTTGGGAGACCTGGACTGCTACTTTGCGGTTTAGCTGTAATCCTCGCAGCCATGGCGGCAAGTGAATTAGTCATTATGTTCGACAATGTTGCCTGTAGGCTGAACCACAACGTGATTGTTGGGGCCACCGTCGCAATGACCTGCACTGCCTTTGCCCCGGTACTGTGGAGAGAACAACCCTTCAATTGTCCGCTTGGCAACTTCGGATGGGCCTTGGCAGGAATCGTCCTCGCAATCGTCCTTGCATTCATTTACCAGATGCGAACCTTCCAGCCATCTCCGTCCTCAGCTAACGGAGAAATCATCGACCAACTGGGCCGCTCAGCCCTGATTTTCATCTACCTGAGCATGCTCTTCGCATTCCTCGTTCCTCACCGATTACTTCAGGACAATAATGCGCTTGGCTTGGTATCGATCATCACCCTAATCACAGCCACTAAGCTTGCCGACTCTTTCGCCTACTTCATCGGCAAGCGATTTGGCACGATCAAACTAGCCCCAAAGCTAAGCCCGGGCAAAACCGTCCAGGGCGCTCTCGGTGCTTTCATTGGCGGATGCGCTGGGACGGCGATTGTCATTTACATCGTGGCACCGGGAATTCTATCCATCGAGATAGCCAAACCTTGGTGGTGGTTCCTGGCTTATGGCATTTTAGTCACTGGCGCTGGGATGGTTGGCGATCTCGCTGAATCTCTGATCAAACGCGACACCCAGACCAAGGACTCCAGCAGTTGGCTCCCCGGACTTGGCGGCATTTTGGACATCATGGATTCCCTTGTTTTCGCCGCCCCGGTCTCCTTTTTTCTGTGGATAATCGCCGACCTTCCAGCCTCGCCTTGAGCCGACGATTTTTAGTCTCCACAGTCGCTACCGACTACCGATCCTCATCGGTTAACTCAGAGATATCTTTGGGTAGCTTTTCATCAACGATTCCGTAGGCACCTCTTCCATTGTCACGGATTCGGTTCTTGGCATCGTCAACAATTGATTCAACATCGGCGTCCCAATAGAGCTCTCTCGCTACTTTGGCGTCTGGAGCTTTCAAAGGTCTTAATAAGCGAAACCCGACACCTAAACCCGGTGAATCCGTGTACCACCAAGGACTCTTGGGGAAATTTGGATCTTCGTATTTCCATTCCTTGTCATCGGAACCAAGCCGGGCAGCACTCCGGCAGTCCTCAGGCTCTAGCTCCCAAGAACCTCCTCGAATTACGCGTGGAAACAACTTGGTTGGACGACGAAATGCTTCGTCCGCTGAAGCAGACTTCCCAGCTTCAATATGGTCGTATCCATTCTCACTGTATTCATCGAGGACCCATTCAGCGACATTTCCATACATGTCATACAGCCCCCACGGGTTGGGCTTCAATTCGCCAACAGGGTGGCGTTCATCATCCGATGTCTCAATATTCCAAGCGTGATCTTCGAGGTCATCTGGATCGTCTCCAAAGTAATACGCCGTGGTTGTGCCGGCACGACAGGCGTACTCCCATTCCGCTTCAGTCGGAAGACGGTAAAAACCACCAGCCATCAAGCTTAACCATTTTGTGTACTGCTTGGCCGCGAACTGTGTCATCGTTGCCGCGGGTTGATCGTCAGCCTCTCCAGCAGAATAAGTGAAACTCGCATCGTACAACGATGACGGCGCTGTCACAGCATCCACTTCGTTGTCGCTATCAACTTTGCGAAGCCCCTTCCCATTGAGAGCTTTGAAAACCTTGTCGAGCTGCATGTATTTTTTATATTCAAGCCAAGTCACTTCATGCTTGCCCATCCAAAATGGCTGAACTGAAACTTCAAACTGAGGCCCTTCGTCATCTCGGCGATCATCCTCGTCTTCAGGACTTCCCATCATAAATTTGCCACCGGGGACAGGGATCATTTCGAACTGAATTTCGGTTCCCGGAATGGTTGCTGTGTAAGGCACCATGTATCCGCCTTCAATCTCAACGAATCGTCCAGACGTCGGCTTTTCTTTCACGATCCCAGGTTCGTTCTCACCAATCGCTTTTGAGACCGGCAATTCATAAGAGACTGTCTGAAGCAACTCTTGTGGCGTCGAACGTGCAACGTCGGTGAAAGTGGTGGGTTCGGTGGCTTGAAAGATTAAAGACGTCAAGCAAATAAATGCGACGCTTCCGCACGCAATACAGCTGAAAGATAACTTCACGTTGTTAGTTTCCTACTAAATCAAAAAAACGGTCACTTCATTAACTTCGGACCGAAACAAATTAAACATCTGTCTTACACCATAACTAGGATACCCGAGGCTCAACTAAAAACGAAAAAAAAAACCGACTGGCAACGATTTCATTCCAATTTTCAGGTAGAAAGCGTGGATATCTCTCCTACGATATTCTGGCCAATCTTATCCCTGATCTCATTTATCGAAAGATTCTGGCTAAACAGAAATTGCATCTTCGTTAAGGCTGCTTCAATTGTCATATCGCGTCCAGGAATAACTCCAGCCTCTGTCAGCGCAGTACCTGTGGCGTAACTGCCTTGGGTCATCTCTCCATGCAGGCACTGTGTACACCCCAAAATTACCATCCCCGCCTGAGTAGCTAACGAGATTGCCTCCAGAAACTCACTGTTTTCTGTCGGGCCATTCCCATCACCAAATGTCTCCAGAATAATTCCCTTCAGAGGCCTCTGTAAAAGATGGTGAAGGATATCAATTGACATCCCCGGAAACAAACGAAAAGCCGCCACCTCAGTGGCTTCAATGGGCTTCACTTGCAAACCGCGCGACTGGGCCTCAACGGGTAATAGATTCTCTTCTAGTATATCGATAGAAGTCCCCACAGTTGCCAGCGGGGGATAGTTTGGAGAATCAAAGGCATCGAACCGAGTCGCGCTAACTTTAGTACTGCGACAACCGCGGAATAAATGATCGCCAAACAGAAGACCGACTTCGGGGATCTGATAATTAGCTGCCAAAACCATTGCCGTTTTGAGATTTTCCCGAGCGTCATTTCGTATCTGGCCAAGTGGAAGCTGGGCTCCCGTTAAAATGACGGGCTTTGATAATCCATCCAACATGAACGCCAAAGCGGCGGCACTGTAGGCCATCGTGTCCGTTCCATGCAAAACAACGAACCCATCGTAAGTATCATGCCGCATTTTTACATCATCGGCAATTTTGCGCCAGATTTGAGGAGTCATGTTCGATGAATCGACCAGCGGTTCATACTCCACTAAATCAAACTCTGGCATAGGCGCTTGGGACAATTCGTCCATGTTGGCCATTTGACTGGCGAGGTAACCTGGCGAAGGACGGTAACCCTTTTCAGACCGTCGCATCGAAAGCGTACCACCAGTATTAATTACACAAATTTTCTTCACGGATCTTATCCATTCAACGAAATCAACAACGCATTCATTGTAAACAATATGCGAAGTTCCTGCCGAAACTTTACCTGTCCTGAAATTTCAAACGACGAGCTCCAACGAACGCAGTTTTAGCTCAATCGACGATCTAGGTTGACGGCACCTGTTCCATACGACATTCTTAACTAGGTAAAAAATTTTCGAAACAAGCTTTTCCCTAACGAGGCGAATTCCATGGCTGAAAAAGACCAATCCCCCAACCCCCGCCCCATTACCGTCGACGAATCCAAGACGGTCAGCTCCTACGCCAACTTCTGCCGCGTTACCGGGTCACCAGAAGAGTTAATTGTTGATTTTGGAATGAATTCTCAGCCAATGGGTCAAAACGAGAAACCCGTCGATATCTCTCAGCGGATCGTGCTCAACTTTTACACAGCCAAACGCCTGCTCCACGCCCTCCACGTTTCCGTCCAGAGACACGAAGAGGTCTTTGGGAAAATCGAAACCGACATTCAAAAGCGAGTCGTTCCACGGGAAGCGAAATAAGATCCTCCGACGAGTTGCTCCATTTCTAACTTTGAAAGGCCACCCTCGGGATGGCCTTTTTTCTTGGCGAACGACTTACCCTTAATCCCCGACACCGGACCCCTTTCCTCCCCAATCAACGCAATAGGTATCGCCCCTTTTTCAACGTCCAACTCATCGGTAAATTAGATGTCTTATTGAACCTCAACAAATCGACCATTTCCGGAAACACCATGGCCAAAGTCACGATCAACGATATCGAAGTCGCCAGTCAATCAATTCTGATGCGAGTCGATTTCAACGTCCCCTTGAACGCTAATCTTGAGATCACCGATGACCGTCGCATCGAGATGGCGCTCCCCTCCATTAAATCGGTTATCGATCGAGGTGGTCGCTTAATTCTCATCAGCCACCTTGGACGTCCCAAAGGTGTACCTTCGACGGAGCTTAGCCTAGCACCTGTCGCCAAACGGCTTGGAGAGATCCTCGACAATAAAGTTTCGTTTGCTACGGATACCGTAGGCCCGGATGCTGCAGAAAAGGTTCAGGCTCTCCAAGACGGAGAGATCGTAGTTTTAGAGAACCTGAGATTTGACGCGAGAGAAAAATCAGGGGATGAATCATTCTCAGCACAATTGGCTGATTTTGCTGACATCTACTGCAACAACGCATTCGGCACCTGCCACCGTGAAGACGCGTCCATGTACGGTGTCCCCCTGGCCATGGGTGGAAAACCAAAAGTAGTGGGGACGCTGGTTGAAAAAGAAATCAAATATCTCAACGATGTGATTAGCACCCCGGAACGACCTTTTGTTGCGATCCTCGGGGGCGCCAAAGTCTCAGACAAAATTAAAGTCATCGACAATTTAATTGGCGTTTGCGATCACATTTTAATCGGCGGCGCGATGGCCTACACCTTTGCCTTAGCACAAGGAGGTAACGTAGGAGATAGCCTCGTCGAACCCGATAAAGTTGAATTGGCAAAAGAACTTATCTCTCAAGCGGGAGACAAACTCGTCCTTCCCGTCGACACCCATTGTGGCGATGACTTTAATGCTCAGTGCAATAAACAAGTTGTTGCCGCGGGTGAAATTCCGGATGGTTTTGAAGGGCTCGACATCGGCCCTGAATCTGCAAAACAATTTGCTGACATCATTAAATCTGCGAAGACTGTCGTTTGGAACGGACCAATGGGAGTATTTGAAATGCCTCCATTTGATGAAGGTACAAAAGTAGTTGCTCAGGCAATTGCTGACAGCGAGGCGATTAGCATCATTGGCGGTGGAGACAGTGCAGCTGCGATTTCACAGTTAGGGTTTGAAGATTCCGTAACGCACGTAAGTACGGGCGGCGGGGCGAGCCTTGCTATGCTTGAAGGAAAAACATTCGCTGCAGTCGAAATCCTTGACGACCAAGCCTAATTTTTGCACCACCGCTAAATCAGAAATTAGAAGTTTTGACATTGCTTCACAACAGTGAACCTAGATTGACCCGCGAGGCTTCTCCCTCGTGGGGTTTTTTGTGGTATGTTGGCGGAGCCCGTCGGCAATTCCGCCTTGCTTCAATCGAATGATCGCATTTGAATTTTAGAGAGACAATCACCTCCACACCGAGCCTACCGCAGATTTAACGCAAACTTTGCCAGCGTTCCGTGATATCCGACTGTTACTTACGTTTTCCATGCTTAACAACGCCCCTGTACAAAAACTAAAACACAATGGATTAACCATCGAGGGATACTCTCGCGCGGCAGTCCAATCCTATTGGCGAATCCCAGAACTCAAGCTTGGATTTGACCTCGGGGCACACCCATGGGATTTTATGGGCACACCGACCTGGCTAATCAGTCATTGTCACCTCGATCATATCGCAGCATTGCCGTTGTACGTAGCTCGCCGCAGACTCATGAAAATGAGTCCCCCTAGAATCTACCTTCCCGAATCAAATACCGATGCCGTCCGACAAATGCTTAATTCGTTTGTCAAACTTGACCGGGGCAAAATGCCATGTGAGTTGATCGGCGTTTCACCGGGTGATGAAATTGAGCTTTCTAGAGAACTAATCGTCAACGTACATCCGACGAAGCATACCGTTCCCAGTGTTGGGTATATCGTCTCCGAGCGACGTAAGAAATTGAAAAGAGAATTTCTTGATTTGAGCGGCGATGAAATCAAGAAGCTTCGTAGCGAGGGAACGGAGATCACAACCGAGTCCCGCATACCCTTAATTGGATTCACGGGAGATACTTCGCCGGCAGGCCTCGACAATAATCCCGAATTCTATGAGACAAAAATTCTAATTACTGAAATGACCTTTATTTCACCGGAACACCGAAAAGAGTTAATTCACAAGAACGGCCACATGCACCTTGATGACTTCATTGCTCGTCAGGAAAAATTCAATAATGAAATAATTATCGCCGGGCATTTCAGCACGCGTTACAGCCTCCATCAATCGAAAAAACTGGTAAACCAACAGCTACCGGGAATGCTTGGAGGAAGATTGAAGCTGTGGGTTTAAAGGGAAATCAATTTTCAAGCACCGACTCTAAGGACGATGTGGGAAAACCACCAAGCTCGACGTTCCGCCCACAATTTAGTCAGCCAAAATCTGTCTACATTCACATTCCATTCTGCCGACACCGCTGCGGATACTGCAACTTTACTTTAGTTGCCGGGCGAGACTATTTAATTGACCGATTTCTCGATGCGCTCGAAATTGAAATTAGTTGGCTTGAGCAACACTACTCACTGGAAACGCTTTTTCTCGGTGGTGGAACGCCAAGTCATCTCAACCCGCGACAACTTGGTAGACTCGCAAAAATTATCAACAGCCGGTTCACATATCTTTCAAATGCGGAAATTACTGCGGAATGCAATCCGAATGACCTCGATCAAGATCGCCTTTTCGCACTCAAAGCATTGCGTGTGAATCGAATCAGCCTCGGTGTTCAATCGCTCAACCAAGAAAAACTGAAAAGACTTGAACGGGATCATTGCGAAACCGATGTCCGGCACGCCATCTCCGCCGCCAAAAATCTTGGGTTTGATGTTTCAGTCGACATGATCTTTGCTGCGCCGCAAGAAACATTGGCTCAATGGCAAACGGATCTTGACCAGGCCATCTCGCTTGAACCTGACCATCTTTCGACTTATGAGCTGACCTATGAGAAGGGCACTCAATTTTGGAATAGACTCAACCGCGGGACGATTAGCGAAGCAGGAGAAGACCTGCGAGCAGAAATGTACTCCCATGCAATTAACCGATTGCGGAAAGTCGGCATGAACCAATATGAAGTATCGAGTTTCTCTCAAGCCGATAAAGTCTGCCGACACAATCTTGCTTATTGGCAAGGCGACCCGTTTTTTGCATTTGGACCGGGTGCGGCTAGATTCATAGATGGGATTCGAGAGACCAACCACCGCAGCACAACGCAGTACCTAAACCTGGTTCACTCAGGAAAATCTCCGGTAGCCGACCGAGAACACTTGTCGCCCGAACCTGCTGCCCGCGAGCGTCTGGCGATTGGGCTAAGAATGATTGAGGGAGTCGACGAGACTCAATTCTATAAGCGTACGGGATACTCGGTAAAAACACTCTTACAAGGCCTAGAGCAGAAATTCATTGACAACGACTTGCTTATGTACAAAGACAAAAATTTCCGATTAACCGATCGTGGAATCATGCTCTGCGACTGGATCGCGGCGGAGATTGTTAATCTTACCCCGCAGGAACCAAGCAGCTAAAAAATCCGTTCACTCGCGGCCGTCATCAAGCTCCGGTTCGATCTTTTTCACAACATCGCCCTGTGACTCAATTCTCTCTTTTAAAAGTTGCAATTGCTGCGTGGCGACGACGACCAGTTGCCGGTAATCTCTTTGACCTGCGTAAGTAAAAACGATCTCAGATAGAAGATCATGTGCCGTTGCCATCTGATCGGGCGTCGTGACTTCCTTCGCAACTGCGATCATTTCGCTTAGCTCGTTGATGTCCGTCGGCAGAACGCGTTTGCTTGTCAACTCACCCAGCCTCACAACTGATTCCTGATAGACATGACGTTCTCTCCCGTCAGGGTCTACCGAGGCGGCAAGTTTCGTAAATATCCTTTTCGCGGACTCATCACTTTCGTCGAGTTGTAGTTGAACAGCCCGCCCGAAATCTAAAACGTTTTCGGTCTGAAGTCGCGTCACTAAACCACGTTCAGCATTGCGAACGAGTGACTTTCTTCGCGCTTCATAGAACAAGGTCTCCGAAGCCTGCCGAACTTTTGACTCTCCGTCCATCAAAGGTTTTAACAGGATCTCTGCTTCGGACCATTTTACCGGGTCTTCAGACTCCACCATGACCTCCGCCCTAGCAACAATTTCACTGGGACTTTCCGGAATCAAACAATAAACGATGAAACATGCGACAGCCAAAAAAGCGACTACTTGAAAACCGACGGATTGAATTAAAGGGGTGTCGCTCTTATGTGTTTTCTTCTTTTTCTTTTTCACGCCGAGCAGACGCCTAGCCTCAGACCTGTCGGCACCAATCGTAAGTGGATTGAAACCGCCCGAAATTTGAGAGATCGCCGCTTTCTTCGTGGCGTCAATATTTTTAATTTCGTCAAACGCCAAAACAATCGCCCGAGCGGAATGAGGGCGTGCTTTCGCATCGGGGGATAGCATCTGGCTAATGATTTTATCCAGCCAGATTGGGCAATTCATAAGATGATTCGCAACCGATGGCACCTCAGCCTTTAATTTCATTTTCCTCATCCGCCCGATGGTGTCAGGTGGATACGGCAGTTTGCCCGTCAGCATCTCGAACAAGACAACGCCAAGCGAATAGAAATCTGATTTTTGTGTCGCACCATCGACGAACTGCTCTGGCGCCATGTAGGCGACAGTGTCCAGTTCTCTTCGCCGTGTCTTATCCCAACGGCGTTTTTTTGGGCGATTCAATCGCAGATCAGCAATCTTAATCCGATGCTCACTCGTCAGTAATATTTTTTCTGGTGTCAATTTAGAATGAATGAGATCTTTGCTATGAAGATAACGCAGGACGTCAGCAATTTGCCGCCCGTATTCAACAACAAGGTCAGGGGTAAGTTTGCCACGCCTTGCCAAAACCGCCGCAAGCGACTCACCGTCGATCAACTCACTTGCAAAAAAGACTTGCTGTTCTTCGACACCGGCACCATAAACCTTGACGAGGCCCGGGTGTACAAGATTTTGCAACCCAACGACTTCGCGATCGATTTTCGCGATTGCCTTCTCCCACTCCACGGACGGGGGAAGCTTGATGAATTTTAGTGCGACTTCGCGACCCTGTTCGGTTTGGATGGCGCGATAAACCTTCTGTCGACGACTGCCAAGTTTATTGACAATTTTGAAGGGACCGACGTGCTTATTTTCCACGGGACCACCTTTGATGTTGAAAAGTGAGGAGGGATGGAGGAAACAGGACGTTTCCGGGATGAGGTAGCAGAATCAGTTTAGTTGCTTTACCGAATTTTTCAAAACGAGGTTCACAGCAATTTACAGTTCGATACGGATAATTCACATCTCTTTGGGCAAACGGGGGACATTGAACCAACGCTCAACTGCCCGCCTTTAGTCGATACGCCAGACTAAACTGGTAATTTCCGACTGAATTGGAGCCAACCTAACTGGGGAAATCTAAACTGGTGCAGATCTAATGGCTGTATTGTTTGCGTAAACCTGATCGGCATGAACACTGAAATAAAAACTTCATCCCTGTGGAAACTGCCGCAAATATTCGTAAACCGCCATCGTAGTTGCCGTAACGACATTGTAGCTGTAAGGCATTCCATAAACGGGAATCTCGATCACATCGTCCACCAATGCCAGTTCTTCCGCATTCATGCCATGACGCTCGTGCCCAATTACCAGAGCCGTGCGGTGGTGGTACTTATACTCATAGATTAGTTGCGAACGATCTGTCTGCTCGAGCCCAACGATGCGGTACCCCTCATTTCTCAATGTCTTGAGGACAGGCACCAACGTGCGGCGCCTCTCAATAACAACGTGCCCCATTCCATCTCGCGCGATAGTTGGATCAATTTTAGCCGTGCCACAAGCAATAATTTTTTCTACCGCTGCACAACCTGCAAGCCGAACAATTCTGGAAAGATTGACCTTACTTTTGAAACTTGGACAAGCAAGAACTAATTCCCGCGGACGTGATAAGTTGGTCAGCGGCTTGTGGCGGAGATGCTCTGGTGGCTGTTCTTCAGTCATGACACGCTACTTTACTTTAAATTCCCTGACCTCAGGCGACGTGTCGTAATTACCCGCCCGATCGAGTGATTTAGCAGTGACTCGGTAGGATCCCGCCCCCGCGCTTAATTCTACATGCCAACGCTCTTGCACCACTCGCTTAAAAAATGTTGCCTTGTCTTTCGTCCAAATCGTACCATTCCAGTATTGATTTAAACCCATGTCTTTTAACTCTAATTCAACGCCACGCATCTCCGCATTGTCACCACAAACCCCGAAAACAATAAACGGTGATTTCACCTCTGCTCCGTTTTGAGGGACACGAATTTCGGTCGTGGGTTCAATCGCGTCCACACTGTACTGTCCTATCACGGGCTGAGAGAATATGCCTTCTGCGTTTTGAGAACGCGCCACAACCTTGATACTACCGTTGTTTTCTATTTTTGAAAAATCGACCCAAGCTTGCCAATTGGATATCATGCCTTGAGCGTTCGCCAGTTTAGCTTCTGTCCAAACTTGACTAGGTGACCACTTCCCTTTCGCCCAGTAACGATCTCGGGCTTGATCCTGGACTGAAACCTCGACCTTCACAATTGAATCATCATCCTCAGCCACTCCCGTTATGGAAGTGTTTCTTGAAATCAATTCTGGGCAATCCAAAGTCACCACTGGCAATTTACTTCCACGTTTCAACGCCCGTAACCGTTTTTCAAATTCCATCACCTGCTCTTTAGAAAGATCGGAGAACCGGTTGTTTAACTGGTAGGGATCCAGAGCAAGATCGTAGTATTCACGCTCGCCATTACTCCATTGAGTGAAGATTTCGTGCGGCATTCGCAGTGATGCGTAACTTGCTGGAATGAGACTGCCAAGCTGACTTTTTGCCTCCCAGTTTTGAATCAGTAAGTTGCTGCGAAATAATCCATCCGGGCTTACCTGAGGATTAGAAAAAAGCGAACTCCAAGACTTACCATCGAGTTCAATGGATGCACTACCACCCGCGATCTCCAAAAAAGTGGGAACCAGATCTATGTGCGCTAACAAGTGATCCGCAACACCAGGCACAACGCCGGGGCCCACCACAAACATGGGTACAACTGTGTTGCGGTGATAGGGCACTTTCTTCGCAATCATACGGTTGTGGCCGAGCTGGTAACCATGGTCACTCGTAAAAAATATGAATGTGTTTTTAGCGAGTTGTGTTTTCTCAAGCACTTGCCGAATCCGGCCTACCATGTCATCCACCGATTTCGTTGCCAGCACTCGCAACCGAAACTCTTCGTGCATCGACTTCACACTCTCGGCGCTCAACGTCGGCGCTCGCAGGTGCGGTGGCTTGTCAGAAACATCCGCCTCATTGAAATCAGGCGTCTCTTGCAGACGAATTTCTCTTCCTAACTCACGGTAATCACGCTGCACCATTTGGGTCTTGCCCGCTGGTTTATGAGGAGCAAGCGGTGCGATGTACAAGAAAAACGGTTGAACAATCCCTGATTCACCGTTGCGTCTGTGCTGTTCCTCGATCATCCAAACTGCTTCATCTGTCTCCACTACCGTACGGTAATCAGTGGGGGCCGTCGCGCGCCGCCTTTCAGCCTTTGAGAATCGAGTTGCATACCTTGAGGTAGCGTAGTAGTTTCCGCCAAAGCAAATATGCAAATCGTCCCACCCCGGAACGTCGATTGGATTCATACGGCCATGAAGATACTTCCCAATCATCATCGTGCGATAACCAGCCCGCTGCATCCACACCCCAAGATGCTCTTGCTCATACCCCAACTGCTTAAACTTTTGGTAGGCTCCCGTATAACCATTATTCATCGGGCCCGACGCGACGTTCGTCTTGATCCCCGTTCGATGAGCGTGCTGCCCTCGCAAAAGGCACGTCCGGGACGGTCCGCACAACGGCGTGACCACATGGCAGTTGGTGAACCGCAAACCATCGCTTGCCAATTGACGAATGTTTGGCAAATAACCCGCTAGAATATCTTCGTCGAATAAGTCGACATCCGCATCATCGAGATTGATCAGAATTATGTTCGGCCGCGGCACTGACCTTTCAACCTCAGCACCTACCTGTTGCTTCCGGCGACTGGACTTAGAGAGATCCAAAGGCAGGCTCGATTGAGCCTCGCACAACTGCGAAAGAAAGACCAACCAGCAAACTGCCAAGCAGATCCGAGGAATTTTGGCTGACTCAAACAATGTCTACCTCGAATCACGTCAACCTGGCAGTTACTTGAATCGGGGAACCACGGAAGAGACTCCGCAGTTCCACCCTGCAATACAATCAGGTTAATTAAAACGGAATGTCGTTTTCATCATACGATTGTGAAAACGCATCATTGGCGGATGCAACCTCTGACTGATCACTGCCACCGCCGCCGCCCGAAAGAACTTTAAAACTCAGAGCTTCGGCGTTTAGAAAGTATTTGACTTCGCTGTTGGGATCTCGCTGCCACTTACGGCCGTTAAGCTTATAACTTACTTCGACATTATCACCAACATTGAGACCATCTGCAGTTGAGCAATTGTCTTTAATAAACTCAAGCGGAATCAAATTAGCAAAACGTCCATCATTCTGCTCAAGCACAATCAGTCTTTTTTGAAAGCCGCTCGAACCGTAGGTCTTGGTTTCTTCAACGACACTGACCACGCCTTGTACTTTTGCTTCACTCATTTTATCTACTTTTATTCTACGCTTTGAAAGAAAACAACACCGACTCGTCGGCGTCTCTTATTCTCTATGATAACTGTTTTTACTAAAACGAAAACCGATGTGGTTACGAAATCCCCCTCGGTCTTACGACGACTTCAGCATCGGAGTTCCCATTAAAATTAAAGAAAAGACGCCCCAGGACTCTGTAAAGTCGCAAAATCTACGAACCTTAGAGCGAAACGATCCTGCCAATATCTAGAAAAATAACAAACAGCATTAATCCAAGAATCATAAACAGTCCACCGTAAGTCAAAACCACCTGAACTCGTTCACTTACGGGCCGACGGAAAATCCCCTCATACGCGAGGAACAACATGTGGCCACCATCGAGAATTGGAATGGGAAGGAAGTTAACAACTGCCAGGTTGGCACTCAGGAACGTCAAAAATAATAAAAGTCGTGAGGTACTTCGTGACGCTTCGGATGTCGCTGCCATCGCAATCGTTCCGGGACCACCAAGGTTCGTCGGCGAAATTTTTCCGTTGATCAGCTTGGCCAGTGTTTTCACTACTCTCATCGCATCTTCGCGAACTTGTTTGACTCCGTAACTTAACGCAGACGCCCAAGTTTCAGATTTATAGCTCCGCTGCATCAAGGTCAGCGAGATGCCTCGTTTACCTTGAAAGAACACATCCGAGGCCACGGTTTTAACCGAAATTGTCAATGGAAACTGATCCGAATCAGCTCGCTTGATCTTAAATTTGACTTCAGAGCCAGCTTCCATCATTTGCATCAAGTCAGAAACCTCGGCCCAACTTGTGGTGTCATCCACGAAATTGACAACCGGTTTTTTCTTTAGACTTGCATAAGCCTCGTCCGCCGCCTGCTCTTCACTGAGCACGTATTCAGCAGAAACCAACTCGTCACCAACCTGCAATCCGGCAGCAGCAGCGGGCCCATCTTCGTCCACCGATTCAATGGTAAGGGTCATTGGAATCGCCACACCCAGCGAATCAACCGCCAAAGGCTGATCAGGCCCCAGGTCTGGCGTCAGCTTTGGCATCACAGGAGTGATCATCACATCCTCTTCCGCACCATCGACGCGGCGGAGGGTTAAATTAACTGATTTCCCTGCATTAATAGCCAAGATCATTCGCTGATCCAACGTGATTAAGTCACCCCGCGGCTGGCCGTCGACCCGAATAATTTCATCGCCAACAACTATCCCCGCTTTTTCCGCCGGCGAACCAATTTTAATTGCCTTGATCGGCATCCACTCCACGCTGAAGCCGAACTGGCGCATTGGGTTTCGGGGAATATTAGTCGTAATCGTTTCTTTTTGAGAGCCATCTCCTTTTGAATCCCGCTCGATTACAAATGTGGCAACCTGGTCTGCATTGCGTGCCAGTGCCTGTCGAAGTTCAATGTCGTCACCAATCGGCGTTCCATTGACTTCGATAATTCGATCCCCCGCCTTTAACGGAGGATCTGCCAACGCTGCGGCGTTACCTTTCAAGGCTCCCATTTCACCAATGACTGGCGTCAGACGGCGGGAAACTCCAATCAATGGCAAGTCCTGCGCCTGACGAATGAATCCTTTTTGCGGCACCAAAGACGCGGTGGTCACGGTATCCTCACCGTATCGCTTAAACTTGATTTCGAGCGGATGCTGGGGATCATCTCCGTTGAAAACCACTTCCTGAGCCATATCCATGTAGGTGAAATAACCTTGCACAGGTTTGCCACCGATCATTTCGACTTCTGCGCCCGTAAGATCGTTTTGCCAGGCGGGGCCTCCACCAATCACATTCCCAATAACCGCCGGTTCATAATCCACACCGGACTTAAATGCCCAAGCCGCGAAAAATACTGCAAACACCAAATTAAAAATCACGCCTGCGGAAATGATTAGCATCCGCTGGATAACGGTCTTTGCAAGGAAACTTCGCGGATCAAGCTTTGAACGATCAATCAAACCAGAAGCCAAAATAGCAGATTCGCCAGATTCACCCTCTCGAATCGATCCTTTGACTTGCTCCTCCAAATTCCCGGGGTTATCGTCCTGCCCAAGCATTTTGACGTAACCTCCCAGAGGAATTGATCCAATTCCGTACTCGGTCTCACCCCATTTCCATGAGACTAATTTCCCGGGAATGATTGTTTGTCCGAACAGTCGAATTGGCACATCGAAACCAACATAGAATTTATCGCATTTCACTCCGCAAGCTTTCGCAAGTAAAAAATGCCCAAGCTCGTGAACAAAAATCACCGCTCCTAGTCCAATGAGAACTTGAAAGATTGCCCACCAATTGGAAGGTTGCAGCCAAAAACTTTTAGCTGCCAGTAACACTACGCATTCATCCACTTGGAAATCTCCTGCCTTGCCCATTGGTCTGCTGCAATTAGTTGCGGCATTGTTGGGAAAGGTTCAAAATTATGTTGGTCTAAAATATTGCGACAAACTGTCGAGATATCGGTAAATTTAATTTTATGATTCAAAAACGCTGCAACCGCTTCTTCGTTAACCGCATTTAAAACGGCCCCGGTCGACCCTCCAAATTTCGCCACTTCAAAACCAAGTTCCAACGCGGGAAACTTGGTTGTATCAGGAGGATAAAAATCAAGACTCATTGCCTGTCCCAAATCTAACTTAGGACAGGGACCCGCCACCCGATCAGGATACGTAAATGCATATTGAATCGGCAACATCATATCCGGTGGACTCATTTGTGCGATGGTCGAACCATCTACAAATTCTACCAGCGAGTGCACAATAGATTGAGGGTGGATGACAACTTCAATTTGAGAAGCTGGCACTCCAAACAACCACTTGGCCTCGATCACCTCGAGCGACTTGTTCATCATCGTCGCAGAATCGATTGAAATTTTCTGTCCCATATCCCACGTTGGATGGGCTAAAGCCTGTTCAACGGTGACCGATTCCATGAGATTTGCATCCCAATCCCGAAATGGCCCGCCGCTGGCAGTCAATACAATGCGATTCACTTCATCGGGGCTTCCTGCCTTTAAAGCCTGAAACACAGCACTGTGCTCGCTGTCAACTGGCAGGATCGTTGCTCCACTTCTGCTGGCAGAGTCAGTCATTAAATGACCGGCAACAACTAACGCCTCTTTGTTGGCCAACGCGACCGTCTTTCCCGATTCAACCGCTGCCCAAGCACTCGGCAAGCCAGCGACACCGACGATCGCCGCTAAAACAATGTCGACCTCCTCGAGACTGGCAATAAAATCGAGCTGTCCTTCACCTACCAAAACTTCCGTTTCCCCTAAATCAGGGAACGCAAAATTCTCAGCCATCAATCCATCAGCGGCCACGAGATAACGAGGCTTAAATTCTATCGCTTGCTCCACCAACTTAGCCAAATTGCTACGCCCCGAGATCGCTAAAACATTGAGCCCTTCAACGTGCCGCACCACCTCGAGCGCGCTTTGCCCGATGCTGCCAGTCGAACCGAGGATCGTAATATTTTTATTGCGGGTCATGGTGGAAGATACCGAGATCGATAGTCCGCTTTAAATAACAAAATTGAAAAATTTCATAACTGGCAATTTTCTCCAGAAACGAAATCAGAGCGAACCTGAACTACACTTTACACGTAATTGGCGTTGGTTAATCACAAGCAAATGTCGCAGTTGCTAAGTTAACTTGTCGCAGAACCGCGCTACTCTCATGAAAGAGAACAGCGACCTACCCGCTCCGTAATTACATCCCGAAGCAGGGCGAAACCAATCAGGCGGTGGATCGAAAACAAATATACAGAAAAACTCGGAATTTTACTCGTCGGTTCATTTTAAAAGGCTCGTAAAAACACCACAAGGCGAACCGCATCAACGGTAGAACCGTTACGCGTTTCCCGATATTATACGGTTAAAGAGGACGCGTATGAGGATGCTCGGGCAATCGATTTTCTTTTCTCTTGTTTGGCAGGTACGATAACACCGCGTTCTGCCAATCTTCGTTTAAGGTTCATCCACCGGTCAAATTCAATTTTTGACCTGATTTGCCGCGAATAATCGACTGAAGCCCTTACACACGAACTTATCTCAGGCAATTTGATGGACGAAAATTCAAAACGAACCAACGAGCCAAAAAGCAACTCTACGGTCTTGTTCGCGTTGATTGTGGTCGCGGCACTCGCTGTTTCACTCTTCCTGATTCTAAATCAACAGAAAAAGACGCTTGATTTCAGTGACTTTAAAAAGTTACTTGAAATCACTACTTACGACGATTCTCACGAAAAACTTGTCACCGGACTCACCAATGACGGAATCCTGACAATCCAGGAATCTGGCACCAACGGACGACAATTGGAATACAAAGAGCCCAACAAAATGGTCATTGGTACGACCACGATTCGAGGCTATCTCAAGTTCCGAGTCGTTCCGGGAACGAATTCCAAAGATGCAGGTGAAGGAAAATTCGAAGTTCGAGAGTTCACCTGTAACAAAGACGCCTCTGAGTCAACCAACGCAGATTTGCAGGAATTGCTTACGAAGAGTAACGCTAATTGGAATTTTGCAAATGGCCCAAGCGCGTGGGATCGCTACGGTTTCTTCTTTATCACAATGGCACTGATCATTGGCTTGTTTTATTTCATGCTTCGACGTCTCGGTGGAGCAGGGGGCCCAATGCAGTTCGGTCGCAGCCGCGGCCGCTTGATGGCCGAAGACGACCTCGGAGTCATGTTTAGCGACGTTGCCGGGATTGACGAAGCCGTAGAAGAGGTCAAAGAAGTAGTCGACTTTCTTCAAAAGCCAGAGAAATACCAAAAGCTCGGAGGCAAAATTCCGCGAGGCGTTTTGCTCGTCGGACCGCCCGGAACCGGCAAGACGCTTCTCGCCAAGGCAATCGCTGGAGAAGCAGGAGTACCATTTTTCAGCCTCTCTGGAAGTGATTTCGTTGAGATGTTCGTTGGCGTTGGTGCCGCACGCGTCCGAGATATGTTTCAACAAGCAGAAGCCAAATCGCCTTGTATTATTTTCATTGACGAACTCGACGCGTTGGGAAAAACTCGCAGCGGTAACGCGGTTGGGGGACACGACGAACGCGAACAAACTCTCAATGCTCTCCTCGTCGAAATGGATGGGTTCAGCTCCAACAGCGGAGTTATTGTGATGGGAGCGACGAACCGCCCCGAAACTCTTGACCAAGCCTTGATGCGTCCGGGAAGATTCGACCGACATGTGCTCGTTGACCGCCCCGATGTGATGGGTCGCGCAGCAATACTCAAAGTTCATGTTAAAAGTGTTAAACTTGATCCAGACGTGGAAATTCAGCAAATCGCAGCGATCAGCCCGGGCTTTGGCGGGGCTGAACTTGCCAACCTCGTCAACGAGGCAGCACTGCTCGCGGCTCGCGGCGGGTGTAATACCGTTCAGATGCAACATTTCAACGAAGGCGTTGAACGGGTCACCGCAGGGCTCGAGAAAAAACAGCGAATCATGAATGCCGATGAGAAACAGCGGGTGGCGTACCACGAGGCAGGCCACGCGCTTGTGGCATACAGCCTTCCCAATACGGATCCCGTGCATAAAGTTTCCATCATTCCACGCGGACTTGCCGCGCTCGGATACACAATGCAGCGTCCCACTGACGACCGCTTCCTGATGACGCAAAGTGAATTGGAAAGCAACCTTCAAGTCCTCGTCGCTGGAACACTCGCCGAGGAATTAATTTACCAAGACATTTCCACAGGCGCGTCGAACGATCTCGAACGAGCAACGGATATTGCCCGCTCGATGGTCATGCAGTACGGCATGAGTTCGATGGGTCGGATTAATTTTAAAGAGGATCGAAGTAATCCGTTCCTGGCAGGTGCCAGCGGAGGCGGTGGCATGCGTCAGTACAGTGAAGACACCGCAAAAAACATCGACTCCGAAGTGAAACGTATTATCGAACAAGCAATCGAAGCGGTGAGAGAGACCCTGATCGTCCGAAAACAAGCACTCGTTGCACTTACAGAACGGCTGATCGAAGTTGAATCAGTCGATGCAGATGAGCTTCAAGAAATCATCGACGAAAATTCACCGGGCCCTTTACTGGTCCCCGGAACGGACGTCCCCGTACGAAGCGAATTCCCGAAGTCAACCGCGAACGAGGATGACCAAGACGAACGAAATGCCGCTCAGTGATCTGAGAGCAGCAAACAAATTGATTTTCCGAACTGTGTTTCGAGACCGCCAAGGCTACTTGGCGCCGGAATCCCGGATCGCCTCCCACTGACCGCGAGCCAACCCGCTGCGAATCATATGGCTTACCCAAACATTCGATTTCGAAAATAAACGCTTGAGTTTGTATTTCCGAAACTCCGAATGGGATTCGGATTTCAATTCTCCAACTTCTTGACTCCAGCCCCGGTTAGTAGCGACTAAAGCACGCCCTTGCCCAACGAAGTAATCATAAACGTACTTCTGGCTCGAACGAGACGCAGGTATTTGGTGCCAAATCTTTGCTTGCGGGATCCAGGTTCCGGAATGACCATCGTCCAAAAGTCGACGAAACAAATCAAACTCATCCTCCCCCATCACGGCATCTCCCCGCCGGCCAAGCAATGAATCAAAAGGATATTGCTTTTGGATCTCAGTCAGGATTGCAAAATTAGCACCATAAGGAAGCCGATTTGTGTGAAAACCGAGTGGCTCCGATCCTAAATTGCGATCGGCAAAACAACCCTTAAGCTCATTCCAATTCTCCAAAATCCACCTCGGCATTCCGGCCGGGAATTCTGGTTCAATCACACTTCCCCAAAATGACGAATCAGAGTCGTTATTCACGAACTCAAGATACCGCTCAAGCCAGTCCTCCGACGCAATAATATCGTCGTCGGTCCAAAGCATCAGGTCACCCGTTGCCGATTCAATCGCTCGGTTTCGGCAAACCGTATGTCCCTGTTGAGATTCCTTTAAGATATTGACGGAGACTTTCTCGCCAATCGTTGAAGCGAACTGCTCGAGAAACCTAGAGGTGCCGTCGGTTGAATTATTATCGACTACAATAACGTTCGCAGTTACGCCTGCCGGAATCCGCATGCGGCAGACGCTAGTTAATGCCTCGGCCAACATCTCGCAACGATTCCAGGTACAAATTGCAATGTCAACATGTCGAACAACGCGACGGTTCATGCTAGACACTCGACTTTCCAATCACCCGTGGATTAGTTCGACTACAAATTGACACCAGGCAACCATCCTTTTGCGACCGACTCACGAAGAGCGAATTAGCTTAAGTGCTTCGGCAAAATCGCGAACCGGGTCATCCGAATAACGCTCTCGAATATGTTTGCCGGCCAAAACACCCATTTCCTGCCATTGGTGACGTTTCTGCCACGCTCGCTCGAGTGCTTCATCCAACAACTCAACCGACGTCCCCATTGCGACAAAACCAGATTCATTGTCATCCATAAGCTCGCGATTGCGACCAATGTCTGTCGTGATTGCTATCCGATTACACAACATCGCCTCGATCACGACCAACGGGGCACCTTCGTAGCGAGACGGAAGAAGCAGGGCGTGGTTGTTTTCCCAAATCTCCTCGACGCTGTCGGAAAATCCATGAAACACCAACTGCTTCTCCAATCCATGGAGCTTAATCAGTTCGAGCAACTGAAGCTTATTACCTTGGTCATGCCCGTAAAAAACAACCTTTAACGATCGCTTTCGCCATTTCGGCTGTCGCATTACATCGACAATGATGTCCTGCCCTTTGGATTGAAAATGCACGCGCCCCACCAAGGCAATCTGAAATTCCGATTCGGTTTTAGGCCAATCCGGATTGGCTTCGTGACTGACGTTGAACGGGTTCGCAATAATTTCAGTGTTGTCTAACTTCAATGCGATGTTGTTTTCGAGTTTGAGCTGATTCTCCTCAGACACGAAATATACTTTCTTAGCATTTCGATACCATCGCCTATATTCCTCCAGCCGATCGCCATGAATAAAAAACGAATTGCTCGCACACTGAATATTAATTCCGTACGGGATACCGCGCCGAAAACATTCATCGGCAATCGGAATTGCATCAGGATGATAGCCGAGCGTAATTAACACAGCATCCGGTTTTTCTACATCAAGCCAAGATTTCTTTTGTGGATTCGCTGAAAAAACACGATTCAACAATGGTCGTGGCGGAGGATCACGCAACCAAAGTGACGCCCCGTGGTCTTCTAGATGTTGCAATGTAGGTGCCTTGTAAGGCCACCACTTAAAATTGACAGCAACCTCATGGCCTGACCGCTGAAGTAACCGCGCAGTCCTTTGCCAAAGAACTTCGCTTCCCCCCCAAGGCATCCCACTCATGCATGAATAAAAACCGAACTTCACCAATTACTCCAGTAAAAAAACGACGTACTGTCAGTTTGATTAGTCAATCAAGACGACAGAATAAGTTCACCAAATCCGTTTGAATTGCTCTCTTTCTTTATTTGATGGGGTGAGCAACCCTCCGTCAACATTAGCCAGATTCAATTACTCCAGTAGCATCCGGCGGAATGGCTGGCATCCCTTCCCCCGGAAAGCTGTACCCTTCGAGGCGGTAGGTATCGACTGCCAAATCATATACTTTCTTGAGAAGTGGATAGTCCGAGTAAAAACCCTCCCGCAAGCGTTCAGGAATTGGCTCGTCATAGGTCGAAACATTAACGTGAGGCAACGATGCCGAGGCTTTGCCCAGAACCCGACCTAAATTATCAATGGTGGTTTGCAAGTCTTCAAAAATACCAATGTAAATAAAACGGGAACGTATTTTCGCTTCGTAGTTTTCCAACGTGACATCCTGCGGGAGGTGGTCGAACAACCAATAAGGGTAGGAGTTCACGTAACTTTCCACATTGGGAAACTGCTTACTAATGTCAACTGCTTCTCCCCGAAACCAAAAACGCCCTTCACGACTACGCCCTTTAGCGAAAAAATACATCGACACTGCCAGATCAAACGGATCGCGGAGGATCGAAAAATATTGATCGAGCTCGGGATAAAAATACGGGAGCCCATACCCTCGCCCATGATTAAAATGCCCGTGAATACAGCGAACATTCTCCAACCAATTCCCTTTAGCGTCCCTTGTCTCGACCCTCGGCAAAATAATATCGCGATGCTCATCCTGATTTAATTTGTGATACTGTTCGCCAAACCAATGCCGCAACAAACGCACGACACTGCTACCCGCACACTTTGGGATGTGGGTATAAATAAGAGGTTTGGATGGATCGTATTGACGCATGAATTAAACTTCCGGTCTCAAACTAAACTGCCACATCGCCTCGAACTCCTTGCTCCTGTCGCCTCGCTCAAACGGCATTTTGTTTCCACCGTGTCAAAACAGTTGGCACACAAATCCACCAAGCAGCGAATTACCCTTCGTCACTTAGTTTCTTGCCATCGATCGGCGGTTGCGATGGTTCGACCCCAAATCGTTTCCTAATCGCAACAACACGATTATGCATGTCCTCTACCCGGTCACGTGACCGATCCAGCGATCGCATCAGTTTCGCTATATACTTATTTTTTTCAGCCAATTCAAAAGGCAGCTGTTCTAATCGTTTGATCGCGGCGGCCAACTCTACCTGCAACCGTCGGGTATCGTCGTTTCCAAAGACTTCCTGGCCAGATTGAAGCACATCTATCTGGGATTCGCCTCCGACCAAGGCTGCTTGCCCAGCCTCCTCAGCCAAGATCCTTGACGGCAACGTAATCGGAACCCCTTTTTCGCGTGCCATGCAGCCAGCCTCGACAAGCGACTGGATCAACTCCAACAGCCGCGGAGTCGCCGGTGTTTGATTGGCCAATTGATCATGAAGTACAAAATTTTGATACATCATTTTGTGACTCGGTGGCGAGGCTAATTCATTCACAACAGAATCAATTTGGTCTGAACTGCTGATGGTCCAGGCAGACGAAATATACTGAGGGCTGTTATGAAAATCCAACCATGCCGTTGGCAACTTGCGCAATACACTTTCAAGGTAAATCGTTGAAGGCGTCGTCAACACCGCATCCACCGAGTCAAGCACCTGGGACATAGGCTCGCGATCCTCGATAGCGAGATCGTCTCCAACCCCCAATTCGGACTCCAGCCCATCACTTAAACGCCACACAACTTCCACCCGTCGATCCGCTAGGACTGAGTTACGGTCACTCCAATCCTTCACAGCTTGGATCGAACGAAGTACGGTTTCGCGTTGCGACTTATCGAAAGCAGGTGTGCTCGCCGTCGCGACCAGAATCCGAAACCGATCCGAGGACCCTGAATTATTTACCGCCGTCTGATTCACTTGGTCAAGTCGCGGCAAACCCACCACTTCACACTTCCCAGCGTTACCCCACGATTCTACCACTCTTGCTTGAGCCGCCCCGATGCAGGCAAGCTTATGCCCGAACACGGGTTGAAACAGTGATCCATCTACCAAATCAGGGTGCTCCCAGGTATTCCGGTATTCGAGAATACCGTCGGACAGGATTAAAATTGGAATTCGGTTTTCGCCCAAGACCTTCCTCAAAGCCGTCAATTCTTCCCACCGATAATGCATATGTGTGATCAGAATGCCGGCATCAGCTGGCACTGGCCAATCTGGAAGATACTCATCCACGACCACCGCTGGAATCGGCGACTCCGACATCCACGACGTGTAGATAGAACTGGTCTTTGCGAATCGACAAAGGATGTAAGCTTTCAAATTCGACACGCCGTTCCCCCTGAAAAGCTCACCGCTGTAACGTGCGAACGTACTTCTGCTCGCTTTTTCACCTGCCCACCTGTAACAGCAAATGAATATTGAATCGACGCTCCAATTTTAAATCGTGTGATCGACACCCGGTTCTCGAATCATCTCTAACTTGGCGGGTAATGATTTAATCCACTCACCATCTGGTTCGTAACCGATTTTCTTAAGTTGCTCCCCAGCAAATGCATCAAACAGTTCGCCATCGATCAAAGTAAAATAATTTCGCCAATCCCCAACAATCCCCTTCCTTGCTTTCGCAGTTGGTTCCTCTTGCCCGGGCGGGCGCCCCGACATTTTCTCAAACGTCGAACTCTCAACACACTGCTCAATCACTTGTTCATTAACTTCAACTCCAATGCCGGCGAAGATGCTTCCCAGTGCCTCGGGCATATCGCTCTTCATCTGCTCATAGGTGACTGAAACGTCTGGCTCTATGTCCGAGAAAACGTCGATCGTTTCACACCAATTTTCAGCCCACTTCTTAATGACCTTAGCGTCAAAAAATCTCTCCAATTTCATTCCGGGAATCGGATTAAAATAAAATTCATGCCGATCTGTTCCCTCCGCATCTTTCAGTAACCAGTCGAAGGTACCGCTGGTCAATACATCTCTTCCGTCACGGACAAGGTGAATAATTTTGGACTCAGGAAATAATCGTCGAATCTCCTCAACCACCAACCCGGCTGTTCCTGGGTAAGGCGTGATTTTATCAACGATTACGTTTTTCCCTGTCCGCCCGCTGGCAAAATGACACAGGAAATTCACAAACGACTTTTTAAAGTCCTCCACAAAGGAGCCATAGTCCCTGTTCATGAACTGATAGAAATAATGCATCGCAAAAGCATCAGCATATTTATCAAACGTAATTCTGGGAGATGAGCTACCATCGTTGTTTTGCCAGACTTCACAAAAATTCCCGAACAGTCTGTGCTCGGTTCCAAAAACATCCGGATGGCCGTTAAGCGCAGTCGTTAGCCAAGTTGACCCGCTTCTTGGAGCACTGATGATAAAATGTATTTCTGGTTTATCCATTGATTTCCCAGCTGTGTTGGAGCTTGGTTATTCCATTTATACCGTAGCCATCGGCATTCGTTGGAGGTCCGACTATCCGAAAAACTCCACGCAGTGAACTACGATGATAGAAATCGACCTTTTCGCGCCCAAACAATGAAATATTGAAGTGATAGGCGCCAATTAAGAAAGGAATTTTGGGAATTTCAAGTGTAATTACCCGTCCCGGCGGGTCTACGTCGAAATAAATCCCCTGATATGGCGACGAAACGGAACTTAAAACTCCGTGCACAGGCGAGCACAGAGCAACAATCAGCCTCGCATCTTTGATTTTTTCCCTCGCGTTTATTTGAATTCGCAGCCGAACCGTTTCCCCCGTTTCAAATTCGGCCTGAGGCTCCATCGCTTCATTGCAAACCTCAACGGAACCGATTTCTCCGATGCGCCCCGGCTCCTCTTTCTTTTTTGCACGTACGCGATCACTTGCTCCGAGCATTTCCTCGTAAATCGTGCAACCCGTTTCCAGATCACCATCATGAACGATCTTACCCTGACCAAAGACTACCGAACGCGTCGCGACTCGCTGAAGCATGCCAACCGCATGAGTCACCAGAACAATCGAGACTCCTTGCTTCACGAGCTCATTAAGATGTGCAAAGCACTTCATTCGAAACCCAACATCACCGACTGCCAACACTTCATCCATCAGCAACAACTCGGGACGCAAATTAGCCGCGATTGAAAAACCAAGCCGCACACGCATGCCCGAACTGTAGGTCTTGATGGGATCATTAATGACGTGGCCAAGCTCTGCAAACTCAACAATCTTCTCCATCAGCCCATCGACTTCTCGTTTTCGAATCCCCAACACAGCTGCGTTGATGTAGATATTTTCACGACCGGAAAGAATTGGGTTAAACCCGGTTCCCAATTCAATCAAGGCTCCAATTTTGCCCGTTATTTTAATGGAACCTGAATCTGGTTTAATCAGTCCGTTGATCATCTTCAGCATGGTGCTTTTACCGGCACCGTTAGGGCCAATCATCGCTAAGCATTCGCCACGCCGCACCTGAAAACTTGCGTCACTGATGGCGAAAAATTCGCCCGAGCGAAGATCATGATGACTGCGGTCACGACCACCACCAATGATCTCACGCCCAACATCTTTGAGCCCGTACCACATTGCTCGCTTAAGATTTCGACAATAGATCTTCCAAACATGATCTACGTCGAGTATTAGATCACTCGATGACGAACGAGATAAATTCATGCAATCTCTCCTATGCCGTCATGCGTTCAATTAAAACCGGAATCGAAACGCGGTAAACCACTAAAGCAATCAACGAAACTGGGATTGCCGCTGCAGCAAAGATCAGCCCGATGGCGAGGTGGTCTGTCGTTCCGATTAACAACCAGTCGCGTGCCAGTAATAACAAGGGACTCGCAGGGTTCACCCAATTTAATAAAGAACCGGGAAAGGTCGTTAAAGGCACATAAATAATTGGCGTGATGATCATCCAAAATGGAAGTACCATAGAAATGAATCGCCCGACATCCTGATAAAGCGAACCAATGGGCATGAGCAACAAACCCAATGATGCGCCGATTAAAACCAATCCCAAAATTGCAATCGGAGCGTAAAGAACAGTCGCATGCACCGGCACCTGGAATATCAGAAAAGCCGGAATCAAGAGTAGCAAACGAATGAGCAGATCAAATAAAACTTCACCTACACCAACGAGCAACAATGATTCACGAGGAAAATTAAGCTTGCTGATCAAATTACGATTTTTGTTGAACATCGCCAGAGGCATTTGAAAGGCATCGATGAATGCCTGCCAAAGAATCATCCCGGTTAAAATATAGACCGTGCCATCGACTTGCGTATCGCCCATCGAAAACACGTTAGCCTGCCTTAGGAAAATCCAAATTGCAGTATTGGCAATCGGTGGAAGAAAGGCCCAAAACAAACCGAGCAGCGTCTGACGATAGAGTCCTCGAATGTTTCTAAGAAATAACCGCCACGCTAACTCCCGCCCCAGCCAAAAATCGGCGAAGATATCCTGGATCAACTGAAAGGGATTTCGGATAGAGGATTGAGCTGAATAGGTAGTAACGTTGGCCGAATCCTGGCCACTCGCTTTGGTTCCATCAGAATTGACAGCCTCAGACGTCTCAGGAGTCCGGCGGGCCACTGCAATTGGTTGCTCACCTTTCCCGCTTGGTTTCGACTTTTCCAATTCGGTTTCCATATCAACTCAAGCTAAACCGACACGAATTAAATCATGCAAGTGAACGACCCCAACAAGTTTGCCGGAATCACAGACAGGTAAAATTGTAATCTCGTGACTTTCCATGATTCGCAGCGCTTCCGCAGCAAGGGCTGTGCGATCAATTGTCCTCGGCGCCTTCGACATACGCTCTGACACCGATTCGTTCCAAAAGTTCCCTAACGAATCGGCAGAACTCGAATCAATTAATCTTCTCAAATCACCATCAGTCACGATCCCCACAATTACCTCAGATTCGTCCACGACGAACACGGCTCCTAATCCCTTTTCCGAAATAACCCCAACAGCATCCCGAAGGGTTGCCTCAGTGTTGGAAACAATGGGAATCGTAGAATCAACATGCATGATGTCGGAAACTTTGATCAGTAATTTCCCGCCAAGATTGCCGGCCGGATGAAAAATAGCAAACTGTTCCTTCGTAAACCCCCGGCGATCCATCAATGTAATGGCAAGCGCATCACACATCGCCATCGCGACAATTGTGCTACTCGTCGGCGCTAGCGATACTGAATCAGCCTCTGCCTCCACTCCCGTATCGATGACAACATGGCAACGCTTAGCAAGCGGGCTATGTAGGTTACCTGTCAATCCAATCATTGGAATCCCAAGTCGCACCATATGCGGCAGTAGGCGGATGACCTCGCGAGTTTCACCACTATTGGAGAGAGCAAGGAATACATCATTTTCCGTGACGACTCCAAGATCTCCATGGACCGCTTCACCAGGATGAAGAAAAACCGCAGGCGTACCCGTACTACAGAACGTCGCTGCCGCCTTTCTTGCAATGCAACCCATCTTACCCATGCCTGATACGATCACTCGTCCCCGACATTGAAACAGGTATTCAATGCCTTCGTCAATGGAAGTATTAACTCGTTCTGCCGTTCGTAAGATTGCAGCCGACTCTTTTTTTAATACTTCAACGACCCGACGCACCGCGTCTGAATTGGCAACAGAAGACTCTGTTTCTTGCGTTAGCTGTTTGTCTTGGGTCATGGGTTCGCTCCGTCCGACATTGTATCATCTCGACAACAAGATGACTTACATGCAATTACCACCTTCGCAAATTACCAATTTTAACACCTTTAAGAGCAAACCCTAAGTTACTGGCTCCTGTTCCACCTCATCCTTTCGAACAGAATTACACCATTTCCAGTGGCTTTTGATTCCGCCTGCGTATCTTAGGCAGCCGTTTCTCCACGTGTTTCCAACTCAAAAAACGAACAAGTAAAATAAAAAACACGGCCAACGTTTTGTTGTCGACCGTGCTTGAAGTGCACTCCGTGATAACATTTTAGTATTCCCAAAAATTTAGGTCAGGGAATGATGCTCACGATTCTGCACGAAACTATTTTGTTTTGCGACGCAACCTTGACCGTAGACTAAGTCTCTCATTTTTTTCGCTGCCGAAAATCAATCAATCATTCGATTCCAGCATCAGGCGAACGTCCGCTTGTTATTTGTCGTCACTATTTGGCTTTAAGTTAACGTCGATTTGGCGTTCGTTCAAAGAAATCATTGCTGGCGTTTTACAGAGAGCCTGATTCTCCAATCGTGACCTAAGGATGCTGGAGAACCGTCTTATCTACCAGCGATGAAATGCCAGATGGTCGGATTTAACCGCAACGAAAGTTCCAAGACACCGAGCCGTTACTTCGCCATCAATTCCAATCGTTCCCTCGACGACGGCCTTTCTAGCCGATGAGTCCACAATCCAAGCTTCCAGTTGCAGCTCAGTTTCCGAGGGAGTCGGTTTTTCAAACGTCACCTCGTATTTTGCCGTGACGCAACACGGCGGAACAGCCAGTTGATTGCGTTCCATCAGATGCCAAACAGCGGTCCAATTTAAATGGCAGTCAAGCAAGGTTCCAATGATGCCGCCATTTACCATCCCTTCGAATGCCAAATGGTACGGCTGAGGCGTATAAGTCGCGATGAGTTTATCACCGCTGACAAAACTCTTAATTTGGAGGCCTTTTTCGTTTGCGGGACCGCATCCAAAGCAGATCAGGTTCGGAGCAAATTGATCCTGTAGACTTTTTGTTTCATCCATTTAACTTGCCAACCCCGCCAAATCTCTGAAATAGCCAAACGCTAACTCAATTGTCAGCCTGTCTGAAAGAGATATCATTTCTTACGTAACACCAATACGGTCTGCCGGACATGATGACCGGGAAGGATTTCCGCTATCTCAAAAAACCGTCCCCAAACCTGTTGCAAATAGTTATTCGAATGAAAGACCTGAGCTCGATAAGGACCGGACTGGGAAAATCGATAAACCGTTCGAGTGTCCGGAAGCGGTCCCTGCAAGGCCTCGCGAACTGATGGGTCGATTCGCAGCATCGATTGAACAAGACGATTCTTTTCATTATCGACTTCTTCGCGAATTAAATCCCACGTGTCTTCATTATGGACAGTGATATAAGCCAACCCATCATCAGACATAATGCGACGCAATTCCGCTAACCAGCATGTCTCAAACGTATCAATGTGGGTGAAAACGGAAAAAGCAGATATCACATCGATTGACTTATCGGGAATCGGTAAAGTCGGAATGCAATGATTAAAAATTGGTTTTACCGTATGCGGCAAATTCTCGTAGAGCCAGCGAATATGCCGGGCATTTATGTCACTGCCCCAAATCTCAGGTATTTCCGTTTGCGCCGCATAATGGCGAATTAATCGTCCTGATGCACAACCAAAATCAAACACCGCCTTTGGCTTCAGCGAGTATTCATTTACGTACGCCATGATCTTGAGGTAATCCTCAAAACCGCTTAGCCAATAAACACCATCAAATCCCGGCGAATAGCCTTCGCGATCTTCAGCACATGGAATTGGGTAAGCATCCCGAGAAACATACTCGCCGATGTCTGTTGTCCCAATCAACGACTCAATCACGCTTAATCGATTGGCCTTCTCAAGCTCAGATGCCTCCAACTCATTCGGCGGATCGGCATTTTCAAAAGGCTTGGTGTCTAACGTATTGCGGGAAATATCCTCTTCCCACGCTACAGGGCGACTTTCCTGAAGCCTCATCGTAATTATTTTATTGACTTCTTCGGCAGAAATATTGTTCTTGGATTCTTTTGATTTCAGCATTTCTAAACTGCCTTGGGGCTCACGCAGATGTGAAATTTTGCATAGTAAACAAAGAATCCTAGCTAATTAAACGAGAAAAATGCAACCTCAATCATCCATCGCCACAAAAGGATTGGGCAATTGGCTCAAATCTTTTGGGGAATTTGAGCAACCCGTGCCTTCGGTGAAAGAACTTTGATCGGACTGGTCCTCAGATCCCGAAGGGCATTCAATCGATTCTACAGATGTTGAATGAGACAGCTCTCCACGGCGAACTTCGACAGAATTAGGAGACCGGATGCCAATCCGCACCGAACCGGAATCCGCATTCAAGATTTCAAACTCAATACGATCGTCGATAACCAAAGTCTCTTGTTTCTTTCGACTAAGTACAAGCATTACGTCGCTCCTCTTGGGGATTATGTAGAGGCCACCCGAAGATAGCCAAAAATTTGTGCGATTGTCAGTCCGGAAAGCCAGGTAGATCTGACAGGGTTCTGAAAGAGAAACACCCGTCCTCTTCTCACCATTTCCTCCGGGTTATCGGTAAGTATCGCAACACCCCCGACACGTTCGGTCACCCACCGAAACAAATTCTAAAATTCTGCTGTACCTTCACCGGGGGCCCCACCTGCCGGTCTCAAAATGCTAGCGGTTTGTATTAAACTTTGCGGGTTTTAAGGATAAGTCCGCCTCCGTTTGCGATCTCCGGTAGGGATGTATCGGTTTTACTGCGTGTGCGGTTCCGTTTGTTCCGATTGTCAGAATTGTAGACCCCAATCAAAAGGGGCGAGTTTTGCCTGTTTGCGTTCCGAAATACGGTTTTCATGTCACGCTTCATCCTTTCAATCTTATTCTCCATGCTCGCTGCGGGTCTTTGCGATCTGTCCAATGGGCAAGACGCGAATCCATCAAAGGGCGAGCCTTTGATGGAGAAAAACCAGGTTGCCGTTCGGCCGAAAAACTCTTCCCAATCAACGAAGATCACAAACGCCTTCACGCGCTCAATGCCGCAGAATTCGACCCACGCTTCAGATATCGAAACCCGAGTCGAGGCTCCCAAGCCCACCGCTCGCGGGCATGCCCGAGCCTATTACGAACCGGATGCAACCTATTCCAATCCAGGCCTCAGACCGTTGCTAAGCCCTTTCCCTCGAACGCGTTCACCACTGCCCTCCATTCCGTTTGGAAATGAGCCCACTCAGAAACGGACCAGCAACCGCGAATTCGAGTTTGGCACCGTCATGACCTTTCCTGCGATCACCGAAGAGACATCTACGTCGACCACCCAGTCAAAATTCAACCTTGCTTCAACGCCTCTTAAACAACCTTTAGACCTTGTTGAAACAAGCGTGATTGAGATCTCAACCAGCGACCCGACTGTACTCCTCCTCAACCAACCTAACCTTTTTGAAATCAAAGTTCGAAATCCCTCATCACAAAACGCGACCAATATCATCGTTCAAATGAAAATATCCAAAAACATGATGTTGACTGGATTCGACCGCTTGAGTTGGATCGATGAAGCGAACAGAACTGTCTCTTGGAAAATCGATAGCCTCGATAGTGAAACGGAAACTGTCATTCGTTTTCGAGCTCAATCCAACGCAATCGGTCGCGACACGCAACTGATCACGGCAGGAATGGAGAATCGATTTCAGGGGAAGTGCGTGCTGGTGACTGAAGTAGTCACACCGATCGATGACAACACTTCTAGAAACGCCATTCGTAAAAACTAGTTGTATTAAAGAACTGAATTTCAATTCCATCTTACTGGAACTGTGGAAATTAAAATGCCAATTTGGACGAAACCTCTTGCACTCACATTTGTCTCGGCCTGCCTTACCGTTGCCGCTGCGACCCCTACCAGTGCTTTTGCCCAGTCTCCCAATACGGCTGTCTTACTGACAGGTGCAACCGAACCCCTAACTCAAGAAGATTCGGGCACGACGGCCAAGCTAATCAACATTGAACCCGTCGTTGATCTCCCAACGACTCCGGTACAACCACATCGAATCGTAAATCAGCTTGCTAACTTCAATGAAACACCCCAAGCTGCTCCGCCCTTGGTAAATCAACCGACCCCTGCAGCCATCAAAAATTTACCAGCTAGACGATCACCGACCCAACCGATTGCTGCCCCGCAGCCATCTCCGCTGCCAGTCAGTTCCAACACCGCGTTACCAACCGTCATTGTTCGTCCACCCGCCGAAGGGTTTTTCGAGGGAGACGGTGTTTCAGTTGACGTTGATCGGGTTGACCCAAATTTACCCAACGAATTTGCTGTAAAACTTCGTGTTCCGCACTCAGTCAAGATCATTGAAGTCACCCCGATTCAAAATGGTTCAGTAGCTCAAAACTACAAAATCCGACTAACTCAAAAGCCCGATGGCCGGCACATTACTTCCGAGATAACACAATTACTTGAAAAGACGCCGGGCGAGTTGGTCTCCGACCAAGTCAGCCAAGTCTCACCAAAGCCGATTGAAACACGTCCGGGTTTCCAGCGCAACCCATTTTTCAACACTCAATCGCCAGCCCCGACTGAGCGAGTTGCAGCCAACCGAATGATCACCGAACGGGCCGCCAGGGAGCGAGTGGCAGAACTTCCAAAAATTGTTCTACAACCGGAATCAAAATTAGCTGAATCCTATTCCGTCCAATCTGCGGCCAAGCCGTCAGCAGTTGCGACTCAACCTACACCCGTGAAAGTCTTACCAGCTGCATCGGTTTTAACAAGCGATAGTGCCGCCCTGCTAAACGCGTCAAAAACTGAATTGAATTTCACTCAATACGCAGCTCCCACGCTGGCCGATCCTGCACCCGCCGCAGTTACCAAAACAAATACGGTTCCGCCAATCGTTTCTTCTAGCCAAGCAAACTCAGCTGAACAAGCGATTTACAAAGCGACTTCCGGTCAAACAAAATCTTCTGAAATGCTCAAAGGGGTCGCATTCAACTCTACGGATTCGTCAAACTTTCATCAAGTTCCACTCCATACGAAATTGGTCGGCCCAGATACGATGGGGCTCAACGATGTTTGTGAATTCCACCTCGAACTCCACAATCCGGGTGTTCACACAGAAGAAAACCTAAGTATCCAAATCACCCTTCCGCTGGGACTTGAATTCTCTTCCAATGGCGATGCTGTTCGCATCGGCACACAAACTCAATCCTGGAATGTACCCAGCCTCGCTGCCGGGGAAACGCAAAAGATCCAGTACTTGGTGAAATCAATCTCTGAGGGATCCAAGACGCAGAAACTATGGATCAGCTCAAAGGGTAACGCTCCTCAAGCTCGCCAGCTCGATACAGTTGTGGATCTCCAATTTGAAACGGAAGACGCACCGTTGCTTCCCTTTGAATCTGACATCAAATAACGGCCGCCTTCCGGTGTATAGTTACTGGTGGCGACAAAAATCGGTTATCCCATCGTCGGTAAAGGCCGCAGCATTTCCAACGCCATTTGCTATAATTCGATTCGGTAATCTCAGTGGCGTGGATGAATAGCTCGTGCTTTGTCAAACGATGGTGAGCTTGACGACGCATGAGTTGCTCATTGATTTCTAGGGTTGATCCTCTTAAATCATCGGCGACCGACAAAGCGATCGTTACCTTTCCCACTCTGCCCCAACAACTCGCAACCTCTGTTGATCAAACGTGGACTCTCCGATTTCTTCTCTCGAAAAGCAATTACCGTTGGCAATGCTGCGCGACCAGTTTCGACTGAAACGTGAAATCCAACGTCACAAAAGTGCACAAGCCAGCGGCAAAATCAATCAAGCGATATTGGTAACGTTACAAGAAAAAATTGCCCATTCAATTGCGAAGCGGCGTGGCCGAGAAGAAAATCTACCAGAAATCAAGATCGACCAAACGCTGCCTATTTTCGAGCGTCGCGATGAGATCATTGAAACCATCCAAAATAACCAAGTCGTGATTATAAGCGGTGAAACAGGTAGCGGGAAATCGACACAACTGCCGTTGATGTGCCTCCAAGCAGGGTTTGGAACTGGCGGGCTTATCGGGCACACGCAACCTCGACGTATTGCAGCAAGAGGCGTTGCCTCAAGAATCGCCCATCAAATCAAGCGTCCTCTTGGCGAAGAGGTCGGGTTCAAGATTCGATTCGCAGATCAAACACAAGATCGAACCTACATTAAATTGATGACCGATGGAATTCTTTTAGCGGAAACGCAAAGTGATCGGTTTCTTGACCAGTACAGCTTGATCATTGTCGACGAAGCTCACGAACGCTCACTTAATATTGATTTCCTACTCGGGTATCTAAAGAAGATTCTCGCCAAACGAAAAGATCTTCGTCTAATCATTACCTCCGCAACCATCGACACCCAGCGGTTCGCCGACCACTTCACCCAAACTGCAGATCAACCCGTGCCAATTATCTCGGTTGAAGGAAGGACATTCCCGGTCGAAATCCGTTATCAACCTCCGGAAGAAGTCAGTCAGATCGGTCAAGAGAAAACTGAAATCGAAGAGCATACGGTGCGAGTGTGTCGCGAACTAGCCTCACTCGATGATGGAGACATGCTGGTTTTTTTACCAACGGAAGGTGACATCCGTTCACTGAACAAAAAACTTCGAGCAACTCGTCTCCCCGGGCGTCAAACTGAAATCCTGCCGCTCTACGCGCGGCTTTCAACCGACCAGCAGAATCAAATCTTTCAACCCGGAAAAAAGAGACGCATCGTGCTCGCGACGAACGTCGCCGAATCATCAATTACCGTGCCGCGAATTCGTTATGTGATCGATTCTGGAACCGCGAGGATGAGCTTTTATGCTCCGCGAAGTAAAGTTCAGCGATTGCCGATCCAATCAGTATCGCAAGCCTCGGCTAACCAAAGGGCAGGGCGGTGCGGAAGAATTGGGCCGGGCATTTGCGTCCGATTATATAGTGAAGAAGACTATGAATCTCGACCGCATTTCACCACTCCTGAAATCAGACGCACCAATCTTGCGTCTGTAATTCTCCAAACGCTCGCACTCAAACTTGGAAAGATCGACGAATTCCCCTTCCTCGATCCGCCCCGCACTGAAGCGATCCGCGATGGGTTTAAAACCTTATTTGAACTCGGAGCAGTCAATGAAAGGCGACAGCTAACGCCTCTCGGCAGATCGCTGGCTAGAATGCCCGTCGACCCTAGAATTGGACGGATGATCTTTGCGGCCGACAATGAAAATTGCTTAAGTGAGATCTTAATCATTGCCGCTGCACTAGAGATCCAAGACCCCCGTGTTCGCCCCCCGGAACGCCGCCAGGCAGCCGATACACAACACGAGAAATTCCGAAATGAAAAGAGTGACTTCCTTAGCCTCTTAAAGATCTGGGATTATTTCCACCAACTCAAAGAAGATCTTTCCCGTGCCAAACTAAAACTAGCGTGTCAGCAAAACTTTCTGTCCTATTCGTTGATGCGGCAATGGCAGGACATCCACCGCCAACTTCGATCGATGGCCGGCGACCAAAAACTGAAAACTCGCGCTCGCAAAGACGACTACAACGCAATCCATCGAAGTCTATTAGCCGGTCTACTTTCAGGTGTTGCCCTTGCTGGTGATCGTCACGAATACACAGGGGCAGGGAATATCAAATTCCATTTATGGCCCGGTTCAGGAATTTTTGAGTCCAAACCACAATGGATTGTTGCCGCAGAAGTTGTTGAGACCTCACGCCGATACGGAAGGACAATTGCAAAAGTTTCCCCTGAGTGGATCGAACCTCTTGCGAAACATCTCGTCAAACGGCGTTATTCAGACGCTCACTGGAGCAAAAAAAAGCAAACGGTCATCGCCTCCGAACATGTCACACTATTTGGACTGCCCATTGTCGCCGGGCGACTGACAAATTACACCAAAATTGATCCAGAACTGTCCCGAGATCTCTTTATCGAACGTGGGCTTGTGGGCAATGAATTTGAGGATTCCCCGAGTTTCTACGAGCACAATCAGTGGTTACTTGAGGAAGTAAAATCCGAAGCTGCCAAGACGCGTGACCGTGACTTGATCGTCAACAGCGACGACATCATAAATTTCTATCAAGACAAATTGCCGGAATCAGTTGTCGACGGATTCAGCCTTCGACGATCGATCAAAGATTCACCGGAGCTCGATCAAACCTTGCGAATGACGCGGGCTGACTTGCTCCCCTCTTCTGAAATCGCCGATGTCGGTCAACAGTTTCCTGACCAAGTGCAGGTCGGGTCGATGCGAATCCCCATTGAATACCGGTTCTCACCGGGCTCCAAAGACGACGGGGCCACAATTAAAGTGCCCCTCGAAGGAGTCGGCCAACTCGATGACGCCCAAACTGGCTGGCTAATTCCAGGACTTCTACAAACTCGAATAATTTCTCTGATTCGCAGTTTACCAAAATCGGTACGGCGCAACCTCGTTCCTGCCCCCGACACCGCCAAGCGGATCGCAACAGACCTGGACTTTGGACAGGGTATCTTTCTCAACGCTGTGGCACGAGAACTTTCTAAAATTGGCGGAATTTCAATTACTTCCGAAATGTTCAAAACGGAAAAAATGGAAGATCACCTAAAAGTAAACATGCAGGTTCTTGACGAGGAAGGAGAGGTTGTAGCAGAAGGTCGATCCATCGCCGAAATTCGCGGACAACTCGGAGACGAATTTAAAAGTAACATTGTTGAAATTGAGGACTCCAACTGGAATCGAGATGGACTGCAAGAATGGTGCTGGGAGGATTTCCCAAAGGAAATTACCATCCAGCGGGGAGCGACTCAGTTGGCCTCTTATCCCGCTATCTTGGACCAGAAGGACGGGGTGGGACTCCGACTAACTGATTCAACCAGTGCCAGTGAAAAAACCACTCGCCAAGGACTGGTACGGCTATTCCGAATCACAAATAAAAAGTCGATCAAATCCCAGGTGAATTGGTTACCAGAACTAAACCGTCACGCTGTACCGCTGTCGAAAATCATACCAGCGGGAGAATTAAACAATCAATTATCTGACTTGATCGCCAGAATCGCATTCGTTGACCGCAACAAGATCCCCAGATCGCGGGAGGAATACGATATGCTTCAATCTAACGCCGTTGAGCGAATCAGTATTGCCAGCCAAAGCGTTGCCAAGTGGCTACCGAAACTTGCAAATGCAGCCCAGGAACTACACTTACAACTGGAGAGTCTCTCCTCTCGGTACACCGGCACACAAAACGATATTACATTACAAGTTAGCGAATTGAAATCTGGCTGTTTCCTTTCAGAAACACCATGGTCCTGGCTTGAACAATACCCTCGTTATTTTGAAGCGATGAGCTATCGATTGGAAAAAATTGATGCTACAGCGACGGACAAAGACCGCGCTCTTACCGAGGAAATCGGACATCACTGGGACCGCTACTGCAGCGAAACCGCATTACATTTGAACCACGGCATCGTTGATCCCGAACTTGAAACCTACCGGTGGATGATCGAAGAATTGAGAGTTTCTTTGTTTGCCCAACCGCTTGGAACCATTGTAAAGATTTCGCCTCAGCGAATGGAAAAACAATGGAAACGCGTCAGACATGCCTGATCAAAACGAATTCGTCCGGACAATTTACCTAGTAAGGGCAATCACTTCTGATTCGCAGGAGTAAACCCCGGAGCAGAAAAATCAGGCGCTACAAATCCGCCTGTCTTCAACGGTTTCTTCGCCTCAGCCTCTTTATTTCCAAATGGCTGAAATCCGCTTGAATTAAATTGCTTTACCGGAGGGTTGGTTTCCGTCTTAAAATTCGCACTAGGAGGTTTTGAAAATCGGTTGTCGTCGACCGACGGCGTCGTCTTGAAACTAGTTGGAGGTTTGAATCCACCTAGCGCAGGCGGTGTTTTCGGTTCCGAGGATTTCAAGACAGGTGCTTTGTTCGCCGGCGACAATGAAAAACCTGCTCCCGAATCAATGACCTTGGGAAGAGGAATCTTGGGGAGAGGAACCGGTTGAGCCACAGCGCCACCAATCGGAGGCGGTCGCCTGCCTGGAATGACGTCCGACTCAGGCGGAGACAATATGTCTTGAATCCGCTCCTCTTTTTTCGTCTGCAATACCGAGGTGGTACCCGATTGCGGATCGACCGTCGCGCGTTGACCAGTTAGGTCAGTTGCCTTTGCAATGCTTGCCGTCGGCGATTGAGGCACGCTGACCACCGAGTTTGAGGCATCACTCGTGTTCTCTTTGACGGGAGAAGCGTTTGCTGGAATTTCATTTGCTGGAATTTCATTCGGTGGAATTACATCTGCTGGAATCGCCGTCGGGGGAATCGAATTTGCCGGGATCACGCCAGGAGACGTTGAAGTGATGGCAACTTTAGCAATTAACATTTCAACAACTTCCGCCGCGGACTTGGGCTGAGTGGCAACGCTTAGAGCATAATCACCAATAGTTCGATTGTAACTGACTACCGAATCAATCAAATCACGCTCTGCAGTATATAAAATTTTCCCAGCCTCGAGAGCGGTCAGCAAATGCATACCCTGAGTTGGAACCAGTGTTCGATCGGCTGCAGATTTCGCGTACCCCACCGCTTCGGCACGCATGTCAATCAGAGCGAGCATCTTCGGAAGTACCTTATCAATTCCTCGAAACTTAGCTGGTACAAGTTGTCGGGAAAAATAAAGCTCGTAGTTCGTATTGTACCGCTGAATTAACGGCAGATCATTTGGAATTGGGCTCATCGAATCTTGACTTCGAACAGGCCAAAACTGAGCAAGTGTTGACTGTGATTTCAGCAACTTAATTTCCGCTGCCATTACCTGGTTAGCAACGACCGCCTCTACCGCAGCCAACAAAGCCTGTTCCGAACTTGATTCTGGAACCGGCACTTGTTTTAACCACTGGCGGTAGTTCTCCGACGCAACATAGTTCGCCCAATCAAAATAGGTTTTCCAATACTGCTGCACCAAACTACTGCGGCGGTCAAGCGTCAGCGGTTGGCGAAAAAAATCTACGAGTTTAACTGGCTGCCCTGGCACCGGATTTTCATACTGCTCCAGAGAATATCGCGAGATTAACTCTTTCGCAGTTGCCGGAGTAGACTTGCTTTTTTTATAAACGGCCTCGGTAAAACCGGCGAGTTGAACAGCACTGGCCTGCCGACTCGGAGCAGAGGAATTCACTTCATCAGACGCATGAGTTGGGATCTCAGATGCCATCAACACCTTTCGCATCGGTTGATCTAAAGGTGGCGGTATCTGAGTTTCCGCCGATTCAATTTGGTTTTTGTTTAAGGCCGGTAGAAAATCCGATCGCAAATTACTCGCAGTAAACTTAGGCATCGCCGGTTGGGCTCGCGCGACATTTTCTTGAATCGGCATAAACGAACCACCCGTAGACAGCGGAGACTCTTCAATCGCCATCTCCGCATTCGCAACCACAACCCCTGATTCGGGCTTACGCTGCACACCTTCCGCCCTTAAGTCATTAACCAGAGGTTCTCCGAAACTCTTTGCGGTTGGCGCCACCGGCATCAAAAGATCTCTTGGTGGTTCCGGCGTTTCAATCGATTCTAACAAAACAACAGGATCTGCAGTCTCCCCCGCCTTGCTGATCGAAAGAGATGAAACCAAACCAGGTGTCGAAACATGCTTTTGGCTTAGCTGGTGATGAAAACCGTTAGCTCCCTCAGCAGTTCCATCGGAACGGGAACTGGCTGTCCTACCTGGTAGTGGTGGAGCGGAAAACTCAAACTCACTTTGCTGAGCGAAACCCAGTATGGGAAATCCAAGCACCAACAAGACAATGATCGACTCAAGCTTTTGCTTAATCAGCCCGAAACAATTTTCGATTAATTGCGATACCAAAATGAGCATCCGTGCACCTCTGGTTAGTGATTTCCTGCGGAGCCCCGTTAAAATACGAGTCCGCTCAGCCTAAATTTGTCCCGTATCAAATTTTTAGTCAATGCTGATTATTAACACCCCAACCACACCAGTGCCGACCCAGTCGCCCCAAATCGCCAACCTTGGTTTTCTGAGTCGCTTGATTATAAAGAAATGCCCCCGATAATTGGCTGGAGCAAACTTATGCGAGCTAAAAGTCCAGTGGACAACATAAAAATCACATCAACCTTTCTTCCAAGGCACTGCTGTTTAATCCAGCAAGGGCGCCAGCTTCTTTATGTGATAGCACTTTTATTACTGTGGAACGCAACCGCAGGTGCCTACCAGCTCCTCACCCCTCCGAAACAACCTATCCAGATTGATGCTGGAGAATCCGCCCAAACTCTTCTCAACGAGTATTGGATGCGGACTCCACCCAACGCGCTCGCGTCCAAAAAATTCTACGAGGATTTGAATTCGCGCCCTGCAATCGTTTCGGTGGCTTATGCGGTGAACCGTCTTCAGCAAAATAAAACAAACGAAGCAAAACTGGTTGCCGAAAAACTGACGGAGACCTTTCCAAAGAATCTCGATGGATGGATGCTGAAGGCGTGGCTAAACGCCTTGGAAGACAACTTTGAAATTTCACTCGTCTCGATGCAGTCCCTAAACCAATTGGTACTGGCGACACCTGACCTTCCTGTGGCAGTTAAATCATCGATTTATTCTCGACTGGGAAGGTTGATCGGTTACCTAGAAGGCCCCGTTGCCCACCGCGTGAACCAAAATTTACTTCTCACAACGACTCAGTCGATTACCAAAACTGCGCCCAAAAACCACCTAAACGAATTCAATTTGGGTCGAGCACAAGTCTTTGAAAAATATACCGAGATCCAACATAATCAGACTAAAAAGAAAAACGAAGAACTCGTAAAAGTTGCAAAACGTGACCAAAAAATAGAACAGATTCTCAATCGTGAAAATGAAAGCTTGTCTGATTCCGAACAGAAACTCTCCGAAGAAATTGAACGTGTCAGGCAGGACGCTAGTGCGAGAATCTCAACGCTTGAAAATCAAGGTTCTGAAATCGAGCAGGAACGAATAGCGACAAAGTTCGAAATTCAAAAACGCCAAAACAGACTTTTCTATTTATACGAAGAGCTTGCCCTTTTAAACCTCGGTCCCGTCAGCCAATTTTGGGCTTATGATCCACGGGTTGAAATTCGAAATATTGAATTTCAATTATCACAAAAACGAAGCGACTGGAATGGCTACTCATTTCAATTGCAGAGCATCAGTGATGAGATTTCGAGGCTACAGATTTTTGTTCAGCAAAAAACTAATTCGCTTGGCAAAGAATTAAAAAAACTCAATGGCTCACGGCGTCGCAATCTTAACAAACTCAAACGCATTGCTTCCGGGCCCCAAATTGCCGATGGTAAAAAAAATGCAATGAAGATCCGGGCAACTTCTCTGATAACTTACGATGAAATTTCAGAAGAACTTTATCGCCAACAAATCCTTAACCAGTTTCCGCGAAATTGAGCACCTGAAATTTGATCACGAACTGGCTGGACTAACTCATTTTCAATAGTTCACCGATCCACTCATTGAGTCGCTCAATCGGCAAGCCCACCACATTTGACTCGAGGCCGCTTTCAAGATGAAGCCAATCGAGACCATCTTGGTACCCGAACGCTCCGGCCTTGCCGATCCAATTGTCAGAGTCAAGTATCTCTTCTAACTGATGAGCCTCGAGAACATCCATCGTCAGCACGGATTGTTCCAAATGAAGTCGGTGGCAATCACCCGGTTTTTTCCAGAGACATATCCCAGTTAGCACGCGGTGTTTTTTCCCACTCATCAACGTCAGCATCTTCTCCGCATGCTCGCGATCAACTGGTTTACCGAGAATTTCTCCTTGGCACTCTGCCACCGTATCGGCAGCAATGATGACTCCAGTGCTATGTTTTGGTGCGATAGCTCGCGCCTTTAAAAAGGCAGATTGCAAAACAAGATCCTCGGGAGAGCACTTCGAACAGATACCTCTTTCTACCGAATCATCAGGGGCGTCAGTGACGAATTTAAATCCCGCACTCTCCAGAAGTTTCGCGCGGCGCGGCGACTGGCTTGCAAGAATGATGGAGAACTCATTGGTTTGGTTGGTCATGCCGGTTTAATGTGCTAATCTTGTGGGGCGGTTATCTATTACAGTGGCCAGAAAATTTTGATGATTGAAAACGATGCGGCCAAGATCGGAAAAACTAAATGTCCTGTTCGAAGACAATCACTTGTTGGTTGTTAACAAACCGCCATTATTGCCAACGATGGGTGTGAAGGAAGGTGAGTTAAGTCTGCTCAGCCAATCCCGGCAATACATCAAAAAGAAATACAACAAACCGGGAAATGTCTATCTGGGCATCGTTAGCCGGCTCGATGCGTTTGTCAGCGGCGTTATCGTCCTTGCTAAAACCTCGAAAGCTGCTGGCCGTTTATCTGAGCAGTTTCGAAACCGCACCGCAGACAAGACCTACTGGGCGATCATTCCAGATGCCCTGAAGGAAGAAAGCGGAAGGCTGGAAGACTGGGTAATTAAAAATGAATCACTTCACCGAATGACCGTTATCCCCAAAGGGAGAAAAACCCCCACTGGAGCAAAAGTTGCCCGCCTGAACTACAAAACCATTGGCACTGAAATCACCAGTCGCCAATGTCCCACCAAATTACTGGAAATTAAGCTCGAAACTGGCCGAAAGCACCAAATTCGCGTCCAACTCGAAAACGCAGGTGCCTCCATTTTGGGGGATCGGAAATACGGAAGCGATCTCCCATTCAAACGCGGAATTGCCCTTCATTCTCGAGAGCTCTCCATTGAACACCCCACGAACCGGGTCTTACAATCGTTTCAAGCGGAAACACCATCTTGGTGGAACATTGATCGGTATTCGTTATCATAAAAACTGTTCCTAGTTTGCCAGCAACGCTTTTTTCTCACCCATAATATTCGGTCGATGGCTGCGGTTGAAGCAACGAGTTTTGTATGAACACCACCCAAACTAATTTTCGCGATACTGCGCTCGCCAGTGAACTGGTGACCGAAGAGCAATTGCGTAGTGCAATGAACGAATTGGCGGACCCGCAAGATAGCGATTCGTCGAGTTCAGCCGCGCTCACCGAAAAGAGGATCGCCCAGCAACTGGTTGAAATGAAAGTCATTTCTGCCTACCAAGCGGATCAGTTGCTGACTGGGCGAACGAAATTAAATCTGGGTCCCTACATCATCACGGACTGGATTGGTCAAGGTGGCATGGGTCAGGTCTTCAAAGCCGTCCACGAAATGCTCGGCCGAGAGTCCGCAGTTAAAGTATTACCGCTTCACAAAACAACGCCCGAGGCGATCGAGAATTTTCGCCGTGAGATTCGAGCTCAGGCAAAACTGGATCACCCTAACCTTGTGCGAGCTTTCGACGCCGGTGAAGATGGAAACGTTCATTACCTCGTGGTTGAATATATTCCAGGCACCGACCTTCGACGACTCGTTCGCTCGAAAGGTAAACTTTCAGTCCAGCAGGCAGCCAACATAATCAAGCAATCTGCTGAAGGGCTCGCCCACGCACACGAGCGCGACTTAATTCATCGCGATATCAAGCCAGGTAACATTCTCGTCACCCCCGATGGTGTTTCCAAGCTATCTGACCTTGGATTGGCGTTCTATCTCAACGATGCCACCGATCCGAGAGCGGGAAAAATCGTAGGAACTGCCGATTATCTTTCACCGGAACAAATTCGCACACCGCAACACATTACCAGTGCCAGTGATATTTATTCACTCGGTTGTACACTGTACTACGCAGTCACAGGAAAAGTCCCTTTCCCCGGAGGGACACCCAAAAGTAAAGCCAGGAGGCACCTGGAGGAAACACCGTGGCACCCAAGACGGTTCAACGAAGAGGTCAGTGATGACTTTGTTGACCTAATTGGTGACATGATGGAAAAAGATCCAAAAGAGCGGATCCAATCCGCCGAAGAAGTTGCCGAACGTCTCGCTCCATGGGCGGCGGACGACAGCCCGCTTCTTCGCGAAGATATGGGCGACCGGCCTCGCTGGATGCCAGCACCAATTGGTTCACCTGATGCCCAAGACACCGATCCCGATGACGCCGTTACTGAAATGGCGATGCACGAAATAAGCGATACCTCGCAGAGCAGCATCCACGGCACGATGTCCGATGACAATTCGATCTCAGGCCAGCACAATAAGCCTCCACCGCCGCTCTCCACTGTCGAGCAATACAAAACGGCAGGTAGAATTAACGATGCAATCACTTTTTCTTTATCAGCACTCTTTGTGACCGCGGTCGTCTGCCTCTCCATCGGCATCCTTGTCGGCTTCATCGCCGGTTTCTTGATGGCGAAGTAACATTGACCGCACCACGACTGACACGACAAGCCCGCCTCGTGCAACAGGCTTAATACTGACTTAACACTGGCGTGACCTCCTTCTGCACTCCACCTGTTACGTTCACTTCTAAATCCGAATTGATAAAGACATTGATTTCGCTGCGGATGCCAAATTCTTTTAGATAGATTCCCGGCTCAATTGAGAAACAGGTTAGTGGGAGAACAAGACGATCTTCTTTCGTTTCTAAATCATCCATGTGCGCACCATTACCGTGCGTTTCTGTTCCAATATTATGACCAGTTCGGTGGATAAAGTACTCGCCGTATCCGGCATCTTCAATCACCTGGCGCGTCGCTCGATCCACCTCCCACCCCTGCAACTCTCGCCCTTCAGCAAAAGCACTTCTCGCACAATCGATTCCCGCATCGCGGGCATCAGCAACGATGTCGAAAATTTCTTTGTATTTTTCAGGAACCACCTCTCCCATGAAACCGACCTTCGTGAGATCGCTATAAACACCCTCGGGAACATCCATCTTTGCCCACATATCGAGCAATACAAAATCTCCTAATTTGATTTCAGAGTCTGCTCCATGAACAGGACAATAATGTGGATCGCCACTGTTGGCGTTGACGCCAACAATCGGCGGGTGGTAAGTCGTCATCCCATGCTCCGCGTAATAATTCATCACATAGTCTTGGACCTCTGACTCGCGAATCGCCTTTCCACTGCGAAGCCTTTCGGCCATCAATTGCCAAGCCTCGTCAAACGCCGCCTGATTCAATTTATCAGCCTGCAAATGAAGCTCCCACTGATGGTCCGTCCACCTTGCTTCAAAGTACTGAATAAGATTCCCGGAGCTTACCACTTCGGCACCGAAACCTCGCACCAATTCGACCGTCCCTGCGTCCACTCGGGAAATATAGGGATTAGCATTATCGGGGGAATATTCCATCGCAACTTTTGGAGAACTCCCAAGCATTTCCCGCAAACCGTTGTGCAATTCCTGCCAAGTCAGATAAACAATTTTCTTCCCCAGCAAGTGATCCAGAGCGGAAGATTCGATCCGATGCACGAGTTTCACAGGATCACCTTGCGCTGGAATAAAGTAAAAGAAACGTCGCGAACCTATCTCTGATTCGGGGATGCCTAAAACTTTTAGCGCTAAAGCGTTCAAGCCACGAAAATCGTATAATAACCAACCGTCAAAACCAAATTCCTGAATAGAGTTCCGGATTGAGTCCAATTGAAATTCTGGGCTGGATTTTAAATTTGTCATGCAAAAGCTCTCTCAAAATCATAATTTTTTTTGAATAATACCAGCTACTTTACCCCATCCGTGAAGAACGCGGTAAAATCAAGCGGTGATAACACGGATGAAACTTTGTCTCCACGAAAATCCAGTGGTAAACATCGTGGGATTCCCATCCAATTGCGAAACCTGAAATCTCCACCTAGGTAAGTCATGAAAGTCAGTTCAATTAAACCGCACATATTTATTGCCCTCACAATAATAACTTGTATGCTTCTTGCCGCGAACACCGGTACAGCGCAGGAGAGTGCTGCAACAGCATCCCCCTCAGGCAACCAAGCAAAGGCGATCGACGAAGTTCCAGATAATTTCATTCGATTTCATATGTGGGACGGCTCGATTGTTGCAGGTCTAGTAACCATCGACGTCATCTCCATCAAAACGGAGTTTGGAGTGCTTGAGGTTCCAGTCGCACGAATCAAAAAACTGTTTCCAGGCTTAAATAGCTTCCCGGAAATGGATAAAAAAATTAAAATGCTCATCGCACAGCTGAGTGATAAAGATTTCGCCATGCGAGAGACTGCCCATCGCGAACTGACGAACATGGGGCTGCAAATCAGGGAGCAATTACGAGACGCTAATTCTGACGGAAGTGCCGAACAAAAAAAACGCCTTTCAGAAATCAGACAAGCAATCGAAGAGGAATTCGAAGACGCGGAAGAAAATGGAGGATCCTCTGAGCGTGCGTTGATCCGGGGTGATTCAATCGAAACCCCTGAATTTAATATCGTCGGAAAAATCCTTGAAGAGACCTTCACCGTTAACAGTAAATTTGGGCAACTGACGGTCGAGTTAAGCGATGTGAAAATGGCGGATCGTCCCGTCCAAGAAAAGAAATCAGCGACCAAGAAAACCGTCAAGATTGCATCGGATGCTTTCTTCCAGCGAACACCGGCCAATACCCGCATTAGAGTCACCAAGGGCGACAAGATTTCAATCAAAGCTGATGGTGTCGTGCAATGGACTAACTGGAGTACTTCTTCCACTCCAGATGGATTGTCCAACCAAGGGCAATTCCAAGGCATTCAGAGTGGAACGCTGTGTGCAAGAATTGGTTCTTCGGGAAAGATCTTTAAGGTTGGCAAAGAACATACCGGCGTAGCCAAGCAATCAGGCACACTCTATCTAGGTATCGCGATACAAGATTCCTATGTTCAGCAAAACTTACGCTGGACCGGAAATTACAATGCCAAAGTCCGCGTCACACCGCCCGACGCAGAATAAGGCAACCTGATGGACTTCACGTTTTTCCTATCTAATTTTTGGCAGCGCAAGCGGTTCCTTTGCATTGGTCGGAGGAGGATCTAAGGGCATCTCCAACTGCTCCTCGCTTCCTGTAGATTTCCGTTTTACGGTGATCCGAATTGTTTCGCCTGCCTCAAATCGATTGATGAGTTGCTTCAAACGCAACATATCGTTGACCGGATTGTCATTGATATTTAAAAGTATATCTCCCTCTGCTAATTCCAGTCGGCTAGCGGGAGATTTAGGATTGACCTTGTTAATGAGGATTCCGTCACCAAGTGGGTTGGGACCGGATTGAATACCTATAAATGCCGGTCGAATATATTCTCCAGCCTTCAAACGATCCAGCAGCTTCTTCGCATTGGCGAGTGGAATCGCAAACCCGATCCCCGAATCATACCACTCCACTCCCGCTCCCACCGCTTGGGATTGTGGATTCATGGGAACACAAATACCGAGCACGCGTCCCTCAATATCAACCAGAGGACCGCCGTAATTGGCTGGACTAATATTGGCATCTGTCTGAATTGCACGACCACCAATTCTGTTTTTTGCACTAATGATTCCTGTGGACATCGCCGGACTGGTGTCACCATAACCAACCCCTAAAGAAATAGCCCATTGTCCGATCTTGATCTTAGACTCGTCTACCATTTCCGGGGTTGGTAAATCAGTCAGTCCATCAATTTTCAAGAGACAAATTTTTCGGGTATCATCGCGGCCAACCAGCTTCGCAAAATGGCGTTCACCACTTCCCAAAATCACTGAGATCACCGGGGGCCTTTGGATGAAATTAAAAGTACTTGTAAGAATATAGCCATCCGAAGAGATAACGATCCCGGTCGTATTCCCCTCACCCTGCTTACGAATCCCCCCAATCCGCCCTTGAACCGCAGAAACACCACCATACGATTCAATGGTAACTAACGATGGCGTCACACGCCTGGCCGCATTTCGAAACGCTTTTGAAGTAAGCACCATCGCTTCCATCAACTCCGCTTCAGAAAGCTCCGAAACCGCCGCGTCAACTGCATCAACCTTCCCCTGATCGCTATCGGTTTGAGCAATCGTCAACGCGAATGGATTCACCAAGAGTCCAAACAAACAGCCAACCACCAAACGCAAAATTTCAACAGGCATTCACATCTACTCCAACTACTGGACGAATATCGCTTTGCTTAACAGTCAGTCGCTTCTCAGACTGGTTATCACAAATACAGTCACTTCTTCAATCGCGGGGCAATCCTAACACGCACCATTTCCACACCGCGTTTCACAATCATCAACACTTCTTCCTCCGCGCGTAAGGATTTGAGAGACTCAGCGTAGTCTTTTAAATTGCCAATTTTTTCACCGGCAATCGATACGATCATATCGTCACTCTTTAACTTTGCTTTCGCAGCAGGAGACCCGCGAACGACTCGATCAATATAGGCTGGATTATTCCTTCCACCGAGCTTAAACAAGACCACGCCAAATTCAACGTCCTGCCGTTCCATCGCAGGTTGACTCTCCTTAGTGACACTCGCTTTCCCATCCACAAATTCATGAAGCACTGAACTCGGAACCGCATAATTTAGCCGGGTATTGGTCTCCGAACTGTTAATAATCTTTCCAACGATTCCAACTAACTTTCCATTCGGCGTTACCACTGCACCGCCCGACGCCCCTGGATTACTGGTGATCGCATCGATGAGAACCAACTCTCCGCGGTAGGCCACATCCCGTTTGGTCAGCCTCGCCTCCATGGTTGTCCGCAGTGAAATCACACCCAACATTGCCGAAACCGGTTCATCTTTATCAGCCACTTTAAATGCATTACTTAATGCAATCACCCAGTCTCCCTTTTCACCAACAGCATCTGTTGAAAGCTCAAAGAACCTAGGCGTAGTGGCTTGGATTTTGAGCAATGACAACTGGGTCTCTCGGTCACGTTTCAGAATGGTTGCAATGTGTTCGGCACCGTCAGAGAGCACCACTTTGACTTGCCTTCCATCGAGAAAAACACCTTGAGAGGAAAGAATTAGTCCGTCTTTTGAGACGATGATCCCTGTCGCAAACCCTTCCACTTTTCCGGCCGAAGCACCGAATACTTTTACCATTTTGGGCTGTGCATTTGAGATCGCTTGATCAATAAAACTCGGCTGAGCTTTTTGTTGGGCGACAGCAAGATGGCTGCCGGCCATCAGCACCCCGCACCCAATCAAAAACACTATCCGCCAACCGAACATATTCAATTTAGTTTCTCCTCAAAACAGACGACACACCCTGACCTAAGTTCATCAAAGGAATCACTTCGTTTGGACGTTCGCAGAAAACAAATCATCGCCTACACTCTTGAGCCACTCGAAACTCGAATCAATCACCTGCAGCTCAATATTTTCTTCGAGTCCCGAAACCTTCTGCCGCTCAAGCGGCAGTTGCACGGGACCGACCTGCGTCCACGATGCAAAAGTGGAACCTCCATCAATCAGGCAGTCCCTCTCGAGAGACGACTTGACCAAGCTTACCTTGGGCTTACCTCTTAAGTCGAACATAGAAAACCAGCAATAGACTGCGTCGCCCTCGGATGGAACGACTTTAAACCGATAGGCATTTTCACCCATTGCTTTATCACTCCCGTCTATCAGCACCTGCCCAAATATATCGAGTGGTTTTTGTCGGAAAACAGAGCCCATCATCAACGCTTGCTCAAATCCCCACCGCGACTGCGCCTCCTGCAAAGACAACTCAGTCGCCTCGCCGGCTTCCGTCGCCCAAAATGAATTGCCATCGTATTGATAGACCACCAGCTGTCCGTCCAAGACTTGATTCACACGGATTCGACCGTCCGAAGCCAACCATGTTTCCTGAGTCCCCAGTGCTTTTCCACCTTCTAAAATCTCACCTGACAATTTCGCGACGCCTGCGGATGAGTCGCCATTTACGCTTTCTTTCCATTGCTCAAGAATTCGCCGGGCATAACCCCGGTTGATTTCCGGGTAGCGGATATCACCCGGGTTGGCTGACAATAACGCAACCATTTGACGCTGCCGTTCTAGTTTTTTCTTTTTCTCCGGATCCTTCTCATCTTTTCCGCCCTGCCCGCCGCGGGCGCGAGGCTTGGCATAGGGTAGCCCAAAAGTCCGCACAACAATTTGATGTTCGGTTCCATCTTGTTTACGAATCAAAAGCTCGGTGGGCCAATTTTCAGGCAACGTACAAATTAAATTCGTAAACTGATTGGCGTTCTTGACCTGCTCTCCTTCGAATGCTAGCAGCTCATCGCCAAGATCGAGTCCCGCCGTTGCAACTGGAGCGTCCCGATTTAATTGAGAGCAAACTACCTTTCCACCGCGATCGGAAAAACTCGCATCCAGAGTCGCGTGCTCTACTAACTTGGTTGCCAATAAATCGGGAATAAAGTTCTTTATTTGATTCGCGGAAATAGCGTAACCCAACCCAACATTGACTCGTCCTCGTTCCTTAAAACTTCCTCGACCATTGATTCCAATCACCTCGCCTTTGAAATTAAACAACGGGCCACCGGAGTTACCAGGATTAATCGACGAGTCTACCTGGATGCAGTTACCGTATACCAGTTGGTTCTGCCCCGCTCCCGGCTGATAACGTTTTACGCCACTCACAATTCCTAGCGTTACGGTAGGAGCCTGATCCTCCGTCAAAATAAATGGATTACCCATTGCCAACGCCCAATCACCGACCCTGACTTTATCTGAGTCCCCCAACGGAGTCGCGGGAAAGACTGACTTTCCTTCCAGCTGAATGATCGCAAGATCGCCGCCTGGATCAGTCCCGATTAGCTTCCATCGGTACAACTTACCATCAGCGAGTCCCCCCCATCCTTTAATGCCCGCACCCATGATGACATGGTGGTTTGTTAAAACGATACCACTCGGATCGATGATCACCCCCGAACCACCGCCCTGGCGATCTTCATCGTAGATGGCAACTACACTTTGGATCACTCGATTGATCGCATGAATCCGGTAACGCTCAATCGCTGCCACCCGCTGTCGATCCTCTAAGCTTAGATCGTCGTCAGCCATCAACTGGCAACAGGGAGCCATTAGAATGCAGATAAGCCATAGAAAAACAAAACGAATCCCGATGTGCTGCTTACTCATACTTTCACTTATCCGTTAAGCCAATTGCTCATTTCACCGAGGCTCGATGAACCAAACTTCAAACAACCGAAGTACGCAATCAATTTTCTATTTAGTTTTTAAAAATCGAGCTTCGCCCCAATTTGCGTGATCTCCCAGATCAAACTCAGCCCCCGGGGATACCACCAGAACGATCTCCTTAATCCCCTCAATATCCACATCGATTTCGAGGGGGCCGCCACCACCGGTTACACGCTCAGACCACAGTTCGATACCGTCACCACGAACAATCATTTGACAATCGCCACGCCCATTGGTTTCAGCGGCAATTCCTGCGACCGCAGCGAAACGATCAAAACTTGATTCGTTTGCAAAGACAAGCCTAGAAGAAGCTTGCATTCCCAATCCCTTTTTAAATGTTCGGACTTCTTCAGATCCCTTCAACCGTATCTCAAGCGGATTGCCAGCAACACTACGATTTTTCTTCCAGGGTCGCTGAAAAGCAAAAATGGCCTTTTCTTGAACTTCGAGCGGTTCTTGATCGGAGAGGTACCTTAAACGATCTGACTTAATCACTATCGAAACAACAATCCCCGCTGAAACTTGAACAGTATTCCCAGCAGTCACTGCTACCTCAAAAACTCCATCTTCCAACTTGAGGATGTCACCAACAATTTGAGAACCATCGACGAGCTGGAGCGCAGCAACAGCACCTTTGGGTTTGTCTAAACCAAGGTCAGCGGTGACGATCGCTTTCACCTTTCCAAGACCAATCTTCTTCGATTCGCCCTTATAGTTGATTCTTAAAAATTCAGAATTAATCGATTCCAATATCCCCTCAACCATTCTCTCACCCGAGGATGTATCGACGACAACGGTATCAAAGTCGGCAGAGGGCGTTTTAATCTTGCGATCGATCGTGGGTGAGTTCTTCCACACAATCGCACGCAATAATTCGAGTGGCAATTCGCGCGTCTCAAGCGAAGAGACCAATTCGAGTTTCTCATCCGCCATGGAAATTGAATCTATTCCCAACTCTCCACCACCGACAAACTTTAACTTTGTCTTGTCATTTGGGGCGTCACTGGTTTTTCTTCCAGTCTTTACCGACAGCACCTGCCGAATATTTAGTCCGTCCGGGATTGCACTCCCATCAATTTGCCCCCCCAAGGCGATCGCCGTTATCGATGACTGAGCGGTCGTACCATTAATTAATTCGATAGACACTTGGCCTAGTCCATCTTGCCGCGTTGAAGCTTTTGCAGTGGAAACAAGCCAATTACTCTGTATTCCTTTAGGCGAAAAACAATCGCCGAAGCAGACAGCCGCCAGCATCCCCATCCAAATCAGCAACCTACCGGAAGAAAAACACCGGTCATTGAAAACATTATTAAGCAGTTGAAAAGTCATACGATTATTATATCTCACAACAGGCTAAATGTCTTGAGAGCGAGAGGCGTACAAGCAATAAAAAAACGGCACTCCCTACGTTGGGCAGTGCCGTTATGTTTATCTTAGCTAATTAAAATGGCAGTTACTTTTCACCTTCGCCATTTGCAGCCTCGGTGTATCTTTCAACAATGTCACGATACCTTGCAGGCAACTTTTCTTTTACAGCGTTGTTTGCAGGATCTCGGCTACGATCTCTCAATCGACTCCAAGGACTTGCTGGTGAATCGTCATACGATTTCTTCACAACCTGTCCGTTAGGATTACTACTGGTTCCACCTTTTTGGCTCTTCTTACTTTGACTTGGCTTTGACTGAGCTTGCTTCTGACCAGAAGCTTTTTTACTCGCCTCTCAGGTACCGCCTTTTTTACAGTTTGAACTGCACTCCTTTTTCTCCTCCTCTTTGATGAGTTTCGTCAGCATATTGACAATCTTATCCTGCTCGTCTTGCGTGACTTCATCCGTCTCGACTAATTCTAAACGCCGTCGCGAATAATCCATCCTCTGGTAAACATCATCTAATTTACCTTTCTGAATCGATTGAATTTGCTGAACCTGCCGCCACGCACTCACGCGCAGTCTCTCCGGTGCGTTCGGATTGAACTGAAGGAATCGCATCAACGATTCAACCGCTTCCTGATTCTTCAAAAGCCCCGCCTGAGCAACACCCAAGTAATACTGTGCGCTGCCCTGATGAACGGTGAAACCGCTGAGATCACCAACCAAATTTTCCAAACATGGTACGGCATCTTCAAAACGCTCTTCGTTCATCAGCGTTCTTGCGAGATAAAAACTTGCGTCACCCGCCAGATACTTATCGTCAGACTGCTGCAACGGCGAAAGAAGTTCAATGGCTTGCTCGTACCCACCGCTTGCATCTGATGCTGCAATCGCATCTGAATATTTGGGGTACATCAAAATCAGCGACTCGGTGAGAGCATCCGAAAAATCACTGTCTGTCCCGGAAACTGTTTTTTGTATCGCTGCCTTTTGTGACGCGGGAACAGTTTCCAGTGAATTGATATGCGCTAGAAAAGATGCTTTGACCTTTTCAGAATGCTGATCGTTTGCTTCTACCGAATTCGTCACTCCGACGAACATAACACCCATCGCCAACAGGCCGAGTGCGGTCTGGAATAATCGTCCAATTTTCATTTCAATCACCTCGTTAATTTCGCAAGCGATAGTACGCAATCTGAAAGTTCTTCTATCTCATATTATTCAACAAAAGGCCACCGAGACCATCACCTTAAACTCGAAAAAAACCAATTCAGCCACTAAAAATAGCTTTTCAGCAATTTAAACCGGTTTTGCTGCCACTGTCATTTAACCCAAGAAATCATTGATCGTTCTCTTTTTCCATGATCCGTTCGGTCATTTCCAGCAATTTAGCCTGCAATTCGGCCGCATTCATCGCCTCTTGGTCCAACAACTTCTCCAAATCCTCTTGTCCACGTAACTGCTCTACTTTTTTCGTCCGCCGGTTGAGCCTCATCTGTTGAATTCTTAACACTTTTAGCTCCGCAGATTTTTTCAACAAGGGTTGGTCGCCTCCGCCGCCACCTCCGCCGCCTCCGCCACCGCCACCGCCACCTTCGTTTTGAGCTTCTTTTAAAGCATCGATAAGGTCAGCGATGGTCGATTCTATTTCCTTTTGCAACAACTGAGTAAGTTGCCCCGTGCGTTCTAAAGCCAACAACTCAGAAGCCCGATCCAAATCGACTTTTAAATCTTGCACAATTTCAGGAAACACAATACTCGTGCCATCCTCCAAAAGCAGGTCGTAAGCTTGCTGACCCAACTCGCTAATTTCAGCCTCTTCATTCGAGATTCGCAACATAAGCAATTGATCTCGCCGGCCTAGATTTTTTAAGTTCGTTAATTTGTCATCCAACTCAACTGTCATCACACCCGCAATGACTTGCCGGTCATACATTTCTTTAAATCGCGCCTCTAAACGAGCAAGTTTTTCCTGACGAGTTTCTTCTCGTAATTGCTTCAGTCGATCCTCAATTTCCTCCAAAGCTTCTTCCATCTGCTTCTCTGCTTGCTGCTGTTTTTTCTGAGCTTCCTTTGGATCTTGGTCATCCAAGTCTCCCGATGCACCTTTCATTGACTCACCCGCCTGATCCATTTTACTTTGACCAGGCTGTTTTTGATTACCAGAGTCAGACTGCTCGCCGGGTTCTTCTTCTGGCTTGGGAGCCTTTTTCATCTCCTCGAGAATGTCCATGGTTTTGTCACGATTACGACGCTGTTCTTCAGCCATTTGCTGCAACGCTTCGGGCGGTAATGTTTCAATTCGACGTTTCTCTTTTTTGATTTCGGAAAGGGCCTGATTCATATCAGCCAACGCTTTCTTCTCTTCCGCCTTAGCATCGTCTGGCTTGCCAGTTCCTAATTTTTCCTCGGCTTTTTTCTGGTGTTCAATCGCCTTATCCAGTGCCTCCTGCCCCGGTTGAGCGGGTTCTGACTGACTCCCCGGCTTACCATCACTTGGCTTACCATCACTTGGCTTACCATCACTTGGCTTACCATCACTTGGCTTACCATCACTTGGCTTACCATCACTTGGCTTACCATCACTTGGCTTACCATCACTCGGCTTACCATCACTCGGCTTACCATCACTTGGCTTACCATCACTCGGCTTACCATCACTCGGCTTACCATCACTCGGCTTACCATCACTCGGCTTACCATCACTTGCTGATTCAGCGTCTTCTGAGCCGGAAATTTCTTTTTTCAGTGATTCCGTCTGTTTTCGAATTTCGAACTGCTCATCGGCAACGCCATCCAACGCTCGCAAGCCCGCGTTGGATTTCGCATCTGTGTTTTCGATAACCTCTGTTTGCTTGCCGATCAAATTTTCTAATTTTTTAATCTGGGCTTCCAAGTTCTTAATCGTCTTATCTTTTTCAGCAATCTTTTCCGTGTCTTTGGTTTGACTTTTCTGCTCTTGCAGTCGCTCTTGAATTTGCTGTTTCCAGCGTTCGAGCATTTTCTCTTGATCCTTCTTTGATGCTTTTTGATCTTTTTGTTGCGTTAGCAGTCGAATCAAGGACTCCAAATTCTTAATTACTTCGTCTAATAACTGATCGGCTTCTTGATACTTTTCGGTATCGAGTAACGAACTTATCTGAGCCATTTTTTTCGTAATCAGCCGTTCTTTCGATTGCTGATAAGCGGCAACGAGTAGTTTTGCGCGTTCGGGCTCCTTTTCTCGAAGCTTCTCAGCGATGACCGTGAGCTTTGTCTCCAACTCGGACATTTTCCGTTCAACGAGACGCTGACGAACTCCTAGTTCCGTTTTTAAATCGGAGCCCTGGGTGTCATCTTGCGCTACCAGCGCACTTAGGTTTGCTATCGAAACGAGGGCGGCGATGATTGCCACTCTTAAAAAACTTAATCGGTTTTCTACTACCATTCCCCTGCTCCTCTTTGCCCAACCCGACCCAGAATCGATAACGTCTTATTTGGCAAAATGTTAGATTTATTTATCAAAAATATCGTCGTCATCACCGTCGAATATCCCATCGTCGGGATTAATACGATCTTTGATACCGCCCTTAATTTCTGTTGTTTTGCTTTTTACTTCTAGGAAATCATTAATAATTTCCTGGAAGCTTTCGGAATCCGCCATCGCACTCAGAATTCTTTTCATTTCTTCAAGTATCGCGAGTTGCAGCTCAACCGATTGATCCACAACCTCTTCTAACTCAGCCTGATCCCGAACTGCTCGTCGAGCATTATCAAATTGCCGACTGGCTAAAGAAATCATTTCAGAATCAAGTTGCCGAATTGGCCCGATAATCCGCTCATCAAATCTCGTTTCAATTCGTTGTTCGGGAGCCAGTTGATTTTCAGCTTCATCCAAACGATTATTCTTAACTTCAACCAAAAACTCTTCGAACCGATTCGCGACGCGATCCAATACCGTGCCAACTCCTTTTTGTTTCCGCACCAGCGCAATCAGTGCTGCTTCGCGTTTCGAATCGAATTCTTCCTGACTCACACTGTCCGCTCGCGTTCTTGCCGCGATCGCTTGAATTTCGGTCATCAAAGCTAACTGAACCTGATAGGCTTGATCATCAAACGCTTTTCGTTGCTCGATTTCCCGCCTCAACAAATCTGCTCGCAACTCTTCGTCCGTTACCACTCTCAATAAAAATTCTTGGGAACGACCGACGTTTGGTTTCCCTGGGTAATTATCTTTCGCAGTTACCGAAAATCGAAAGCTAGTGCCGGGAGACAGGCTCAGCGGCTCGAGATCCAATTCAGCAAAATCTTTGATTTGCCGCACCGGTAGCCCATCTTCCCCGGGCCGCGGCTCCGAAAACACCAGCTCCCGCTGGCCGGTTTTCTCATCGTTATCACCCGTCTTCCAAGTCGCATCGAAAGCCAATTGTGTTAATCCGTAGGCATCAACAGCCTGATACGAAGTTGGTAAGTTCGCTCTGGCCGATACCAACCCGCTAATTCCCAGTAAGCTTGCCCTAATTTTGGGCGAATCATCGTCCTTAATTGTCACCCGGAACTTAGACCGGCGAGCTCCTTTCATTCCAGAGCTGTCAACCAATTCGAACTCATATTCACCGCCAACCAATTCCTCGCCCTCTCCAGGAATGGTTAAGCTGAATTCTGTATCAGTCTCGCCAGACTGCATGGCATAAACTTTTTCATCGATCTTCAGGTTAGCCGCGGACAGAGACTTATTCGTCTTAATTCCAATTTCCAACCGACTGCCAACTAAAACTGAATGCGGCCCCGCTCCCTGCAGCTCCTTTCGCAGCACTCCCGTATAGCCTGGCATCAGCACATTTAAATCCAACTGGATTACGCTGGGAGGCTCAACTAGTTTTACATCGACCCACGAAGTTACATCATCGCCACCGGATGCTCGGAACCGAAACGGAGACGAAACGTTATGGAACACAAAAACGTGCTCGCGCCCATCTAACTTCCCCGTCGGTTTCATTTGGTGGAACGTCTTCCCACCTTGATGGCTAATCTCCAAAGAGACTGACACGTCTTTCTCGAGACTATCTTCGCTCACGCGAACCAACTGGCGATGATCTCCACCACGAGGCAAAATCAATTCACCGTCGACCGCTCCAACGATTTCGAGATAAGTCGCTTGTGGCCATTGATCTTCGAGCAACAAAATATTTCGATTAAACCAAGTCCTCAAAAAATCTGTCTGAGCGACTCCAACACCAACCCCCGCAGCCATTCCGATACCGGCGATCAACAACAACCAGTTTTGAAAATGCCGACTAAGATCGAGCGCCTTAGAAAAATCAACTGCCTTGGATTTTTCGATCCCTTGCTCAATCGTCGCCGCAGCCAACTCCGCAGACGTCCCCCACCGTTTCCATTCTTCTTCTCGAGATAGCTGAACGCTGGAAAGCAAACTTTCCTTCAACTCGGGATTCTTACTTTCAACTTCATAAATTAAGGCATCGTCACTAAGTCGAGACAACAACGGCTTGAGCACCCGAACGCCAAAATAGACCACGGCAGCGACAGCCATTGCAATCAGCATCACCACCCGCTGAGCAAAGTCCATTTTAAACAGGCGATCCAACGCTACATCGCAGGCCAGAACCGCCAAGATAGCAATCAACCAGCGCCCCAGCCCATGGATTAGGATCCAACGCGTTAATTTACTTCGCATGCGAAGCAGTTTTTCCATGACCAGTTTGGGCATGTTTTTAGAGGTTGTCGTGACCGATGCCATTGAAAACGCTTACCTTGAATTTACCGATTTCTAAATCGCCTGTTAGTTCATTACTTTGAAAGTCGAGACCATCCTCAACATCAACCATTTTGCTACAACAACTTGTACCACTTACGTAAAATCCACTCGATGGACAGCAACGCAACTGGCAACCCATAAAACAACCACCGCAGATACGGATTAACATCCCAAAGCGGTTTCGGCGGACTGTTGAATTCAGCCCGAGTCACCAACGTTGGCAATACATCCGGCACACTGGCAAGTTGCTCTAATCGAAAATATTTCCCGCCTGACTGGCCAGCTATTTCTGTTAATAATTTTTCGTTCAACCAATAGGCCCCCGATTCGGCACTTGGAGGAACCACACGAAACGCAATTGGATCGATCAACTTGCCCTCGGCGTCACCTGAACCAAATGAAACCGTTCCTTCAAAATTACCAACTCGTTGAGCGACAAAAGTACCTTCATAGCTACCCTCTTGGTTGGGGAGCATTTTCAATTCCACAGTCTGGGTTCGCCCATCTTCGGCTCGCACGATTGCTTTTTGGATCGGGGCCGTCGATGGCTTGAATTGCTCGTCCAGCACCCGGGCTACCAATAACACTCGATCTCCCAGTTCAAACTCAGATTTCTCCGTATCGATAAAACCCCGCCGCGATCCTTGCAAAGAACGAGTCTCCACGAGAAACCGAACAACCTGAATCCAAAACCTATCAAAATACTGAGCCTGCACACCAACCGGTCGCCATCGAAAAGACTCCTGAAAACCAAGGTATAACACGGATCCGGCACCGTATCGGCCTGCGACCATTAATGGCTGGTTCCCTTCGGCATTGACCTGATCTCCGCTTTCCAACAACACGCGCGCGGTCGGTTTGGCAGCAATCGCAGGGAAACTCCATAACACACTGGGAATCAAATCCCAGATCTTGGCGTTGTCCCCCGGGTCACTCCGGAAGCTCATGACCGGGTGGTCAAGGTTGTGATTGACCACTAGCATTTGCCCGGACCGCATCTCTTTGGCAGATGCGAGCGCCTCCACCGTATCGATGAACTCAGTGTCTCCAAACCTTACAGGGAGTAACTCGCGGATCGATTTCAACCGATTCATGGTGACGAATTCACTTGTGTGCTGAGGCCCCGCCATAAACAAAACCCCGCCTGCTTTGAACTTGCAAAAATCCTTCAGCAGATCCATCCAATTTTCATCGAACTCCTCCGGATTTGGGTCAAACATCATCACGACGTTGTACGCTCCCAACTCATCAATCGTCCGCGGCAATCGCGAAATCGGAGCATTACCCTCTTGGGGTCGCGTTTCGTCCATCGTCTGAAGCCAACAGCTAAGCGAAATGGTCTGATCCCGCTGTAGTAGCTTATAAACATGCTGGTAATCCCAACTTGCTTCACCCGCCACTAACAAAACCTTCACCTTCTCATCAACGACTTCCATCTCCGAAGTCACCCGCGCGTTATCGGCGACCTCAGTTTCATCTTCCAACGCTTTGACTTGCACCGTAAATACATACTTACCAGACCGGTTTAAAATATGATCAAAATCAACGCGAATTCGACCACCGTTTTCAGGAATGGAGACGTTTTTCGATTTCACTTTCTCGGGTAATCCCGGCTTGCCAGTCCGTGAATCAACCGGTTGCTGAATCAATTCAACTTCAATTTGAGCCGGCATCCCTTCATCGCCAACCTGCGAGGTCTGCAGCACTGCCTCTATCTCAAAAGGCTCATCAGGATAGGCTCGATCACGGACGTAAACTTCGGTGACCGCTATATTCTTGGGTGGATTCGGATCGCCGACACCAACGACAAAGATCGGCACACCTTGCTCCGCCGCTTTCTGAGCAATCTCAACTGGATCTTCACTTCCATTATGCTGCCCGTCACTAATCAAAAGAATTGCAGACAATCGGCTCGCATCATCGAGCGACTCACGCAACGCTTGCCAAATATCCGTCCCCAGGCCGCTGGCTTCGAGATCTGGAATCGTTTTGCGGATTAGCCCCTCGGCTTCTTGGTCTTCCGGATCCGCCGGCGTCTCTGAGGCCTCTGGTTTTGCATCTTCGGTCTGCTTTTTCACATTTGCAGGTATCACTGCAATGGGCACATTACCATCGGAAAAATTGACAATCCGAAGTGCCCCTTTGTCCTTCAACTCTTCCAACAATGCTGGATTCTTTGCGAACGCTTGATTCACGAGCGCGGATCGTTTTACCTGCCCATCACCAATCGCGGCAACGGACAAACCGGTAAGCTCTGCTAACTTTTTTTGTTGATCTTCACTGCGATAACTGTCTCCGCGGTCGAATGAAAGAGAGCTATCTCGCAACATTGCGATCGTTGGCTTAATTTCATTTACTTGCTGGTAAAACACGGAGGGCTTTAAGAACATCATGATCAGCAAAAGCAGCACGGCCAACCGCAGGGCGGCCATCGCCAACTTGATTGGCATTGGGCAAGTATTGATCTCTCGGCGATACATCCAAAAAACACCAAACACAACCGCCGCTAAAATTGCAAGCAGAACAAAGACACCCCAGGACTCGGGCATGTTTGACCATTGCAATCGGGGCGTGCCAGCGCGATCGGGGTCGGCGCCAACCAACCACTCCAACAATCTACTTTCGGCAATAAAATTCAACGTTTTCTCAATTCTTACAATGATCAAATTCGTCGGCCAGCAGTTTCCGATCCGTTTATCGAATCACTTACTCACCAACCATAAAGAAGCGTGACAGCACGTTCCCCAAACTATTCGTCAGCCCGTTTTGAATCCAACATATAAAGGCGATTTGCACCGTGAACCCAAAATCTCTCGCCGTCGCTATATAAATTACCGACAGGCGCATTCGTTCCTAAATCAACATGCACTTGCTTCAGCACTTCTGCGCGGCCATTTTTCCCTTTTAGTGACAATTGATAAATGCGATCCTCTACAGGTAAGTAAATGCCTTTGGGAGTCACAACTCCACGTCCCAATGATTGACGTCCGTCAAACATCTGTTCCGTACCCCAAATCATTCGCCCCTGCCCCTTGAGATCGTAAGCCACAACAGTTTCAAATCCACCGGCATATAACACGTCTTCGTAAACGCCAATAACATAGTCGACCTTAAATCCGACTGGGCTCATTTCCGTTCGCCAAATCAGTTCTCCCGTATTTCGGTCGAAAGCTTCAATCGAGTCAGTGTCCGAACTAAAGCAAACCATTTGTTTTCCATATGGAATTACAATGTCACTCGACCAACCATTAAAATTCAGCCGGTTTACTGTCCAACCACTTCGGCGTCCGAAATTATCCGCTTGCCCAACCCTCCGATAACGCTTCGCAAATCGGACCGTCCCTGTCGCGGGGTCTAATACAAACACAACCCCCATTCCACAACTGACAAATAGGTCACTTCCTTCCAGAGACAGCTCAATCGCAGACCATGGCACCGAACCAGTTTCGGGCTCATCGCACAAAAACGACTGCCAAACAGTTCTACCCTCACGTTTAGGATCGAGCGCATAAATTGAAATCGCACCACCACTGTTAACGGGCACAATCACAAGATCGCCAAATGCAACAGGTGCGGCCATGAAACCGCCACTTTCAAGCCATTCCGACTCGTCCGTTTCGCCGTTAAAGGCGACCGGTTCTTTCTCAGATGCTTCACGCGGCAACCTCCATAAAACACGACCAGACTCCGCGTCGTAGGCGGTCAGGAAATTCTCCCTCGTCCTCCGAAAGTTTGCATTCCACTGAGGCGCGACTTTCGGTTGCTTGTGAATATTGGAATCATCCCATGATTTACCTTCGATCGAATACGCAATGCCTTGGCAAATCGACATCTGTTGAAAAACTCGGTCACCGAATAGGTTAATCTCAACTGCCTTCTCCGGAAACTTCGACACACCACTTGCCTGACCAGTAATCCGACCGCCCCAATTGCGGCGAATCGTGGACATCATCATGGTTGCATCATCAATTTGAAACGCATTCTTCCATACACTCCGCCAAGCGATCGCGGCATCCGCAGAATCCACCAAGCTATCGACTTGAGAAAGCTCTTCAATCTTTTTCCGATCCCAAACAGCAAGATCTGAACCGGTCTTAAAAAACAATCGATCGCCATCAATCAACAATTCGCCAGCGGGCCTCCAACTCTTGTTTCTCCAAGTATCAATCAACCGGGTTTCCATCGCATCAAGTGTCTCGCCAGCGATCTCTCCAGAAGCTTTCCGACCGGTCAACATATTCCCCTGAACATCAGCGCTGCGGTTGTAACGTTCCTTCGGCTCGAAATAAAACTGCCAACTCGCCGCCAGATCGCCCTCCATCATCTCGTCGGGTACTGCCTGCATGACTCCGTAACGATGGGAATTCCCAAGCGGCATTCGCCAATCCAGATTCACTTCGTCTCGTTCATTAGAAACGGTCAATTCCTCGAGCGAGCGACTAACTAACACTGCTTGATCTGAGTTACGATCAATCGCCAACGCTTCTGCAATCGCGACCTTCGCCGCAGGCATATCTCCCAAGAACGCCTGGCAAAGTGCGATTTTTGCATAGACCTCATCCATCGAAACTGAAGGATCAGGATACTGATTGGCGATTTTCTCAAACATCCGCCGTGCGCCGATGAAATCAAATTGATCGAGATAGATGCTGCCGAGATTGAACGCCGCTTCATCCCCAAGAGAACTAATAAAATAATTTCGAACGACACTATTCAATGCCGTGACATCTGCAGCGTCAGCCGCTTCCGCCAAAATTTCTTTTGCAGCAGCATCGGCAATCACACGATAGGCCACCAATCCATCAGGCGGTAGCTCAGCAAGAATCGCCTCGACTTGTTCGACAAGCGAGTAATAGATTTGGCCATCACTCGAAAACAATGCGTCTCCACTTCGGTTCAAGACGGCCTGCCAAAGCGTGCAGGCGACTCGGTACTGACCGTCATTTCGCATCCGCTCGGCTTTTTCAAGCACGTCTTCGAGTTCTGGGTCTGTCTTTAAAACAGCCCCCGCTTCAATCGCCTCTTCTTGCTCCGCCACTACCCCGCGCACCCCGAAAGGGAACTGCTTAGCAAAACCGTTTTCAGGAATTACCAATGCCACCAACGACCACACACCAATGATCACGGCCACCGTAAGGGTTTTGTTAATGAGCAAATTCATCATTTAATTACCAGAATCTAATCCTGCCAGGGACTATCGTTTCTTGCCCCAATACCAACCTAAAACCTGCTCAAGTACGAGCACTGCAAATAACAACAGAAGGATCTGAAGCCAAATTTCAGTTTCTCCACCTGAAACTTGCTGACCGACCAATCCACCCGCTGCAACCATTGTTACCTTTTCGCCCAAAAAGTCACCTTCCAGAGCACTCGCTGGAATACGTTTCAGCTGGCTTTCCCGCGGGTCAACATTGGCCGCAAACAAGACCATTTCCTCTTCACCGGTATGGCGACTCAAACCCAGTTCGTAAAACCCTCGCCGCTGGACACCATCGAAATTCACTCGATATAAAACACTGGCCCCGTCGTCTGCCACCTCGCCATCCTCAGAACTGGAATTCGATTCAGAATTCGGCTTAACATTCGGTTTGGCGATCGATTCCACTTTCTCATTTTGGGGATCCCGCAGACTGACTCGGCTATCGTAAGCTGACATGTCAACCGGATAGGAAACTTCACCTCCCAACTCGACGACACCCTCCTCCGCCCCTGAACCCACTAAGTAGTCGACTAGGTCAATCATGACCGGAGGAAAGGTTGGGCTACTTGGCCACATCGTCCAGTCGCCATCGCCCGGGATTGTAAACACAATGACATTCCCCGCTCCGTAATTTAAATCAACCATCGCAGGAGAATTATCTTTATCGCTCAGTCGGAGCGGAACAGACAGTGTCTTCCCGATCAAATCCGAATTCAGATTGGAAGTCCACCAACTGAATACATCGACGTTGGACAAACTCGAGGCATCGCTCTCCACGACTACCTTCAGTGCCGGGTGAATCTGTGGATCAATTTCGAAATTAACCCACTTTGACATGGTTGGGTCCCCCATCATGCGATCCAAAGCCAACGGCGAAAGGCCCTCGCCACTTTGATAGAACGTATCATTGAAAGTACTGGCACGAACTCGATTTCCCGGCATGAAAACAAGAGCGCCACCATCTTCGACCCACTGCTCAAGAGACTTCACGCGATCGGTTGAAGCCTCGTCGACGTTGCAGAGAAAAATTACTTCAAAATCCGAAAGCGATTCCGACTCCAATTCGCTGGCAGTCACCACTTTCATGTTCATCCCAGTACCGGCAACCTGGAGACTTCGCAAGTAATGCGTTTCACTTCGCTCTGAAGCAGACGATGGATCTCCGTCCACCAACAGAACAGAAATCCCATCTTTTACCCGCGAAGCATAATAACCAACACTGTCCTCTAGCAACTGATCTGCTGCCAGTCCCTCTTCTCCGAGTGATTGGCGATCAATCTCTGCCTTTACGCGATAACTCTTAAACCGCGGCTTGACCTGACCACCCTCCAACATCTCGGAATCGTCACTCTCTTCTGAAGGGAACACATAGCGAAATGCAAGTTCGGTTTCCTGCCCTGGAGCAAGCGAGGGAATCACTTCATAGTCCGGCTGGCCGTCATCTATCTGCAGCAACACCCGAACTTGATTGACTGTCTGCGTCCCATAATTTGCGACCGAAACATTAAATTGAATCACTTTATCCGCAACTTGAAGGTTCCCCGGTCGCACGCCGGTGATCGCCAGGTTTTGATCATTCGCCCCCCCCAACATCGATGAGAAAACAATCGATCGCTTGTTCAGAAATATCCGTCAACAATCGGTTCGGAGCCGAATCAGTATCGGCATTGAGTGCATTAAACCAATCCCGCTCGCGCATATCGGAAAATGCGTAAACAATCCGCCCCCCCGCTTCCCGCTGCCCGCTGACGTATCGTTTAAGCTCAAGCAAAGAGACCGTGTAATCCGCACTCGAATCGGCACACTCTAAATCATCAATCGCCTCAACGAGCGAGGGCAGGGTACTTTTCGTCAACGGCTCATTAGCCAAGAGCGGTTGCTCGGGATTACTCGTTAACATCAGCGTCAACCAATCTTCCGTGCGATCCGATTCCGCCAACTCTCCGAGCAACTCCTTAATCTGACGCTTCGTCACATCAAACGCGGGCTCAGCATCCAACAAAACTCTCTGACTTAGCGAATCGTCAACCAAAATCACCCGCTCAACCTTCTGAGCTTGCTGCAGAACACGAGTCACACTCGAAGGAAGGAAAGGGCGAGAAAACATCAACGCCACCAACAGCATCGCAAGACAACGCAACATCAATAAAATAAAGTTCTCAAGCTGCACGCGTCGTCGGTTTTTCTTGTCAGCCTCGAACAAAAAATCCATTGCTGCCCACTGGACGACTTTAAATCGCCGCTTATTAAGCAGATGAATAATGATGGGCGACGCGATCGCGAGACCACCCAACAACATCCATGGATTTAAAAACCAACTTAACATCTTTGTCTTTTCCTTTTGTCGCCCGCGTCACCCGAACAATTACTTACTTTGCTCAAAGTGAACCATTAAATGTATCGCTTAACTCTAGCAGCCCGCCAAGGCAATTACCGTCAGAGATTCTTTCTTCGTGACTTTGCCCGGAAATTGAGATAGCTCGAGAGCACCCCATCCAAAGGCTTGGAGGTGTCTAGTAAAACGTGATCAACCCCTGCCGTCGCGCAAACTTTTTTGACGCGTGTCATATAACGATCCACCGCTTCCATATACGACTTCCGCAATGAACGTGGTTCAGCATGCAATTCACCGGCAGACTCCATTCCCTGGAAAAGTGTATTATCTTGAAACGGAAACTCCAATTCGTCGTGATGCATGACATGAAAAACAACGACTTCGTGACGTCGCAAGCGAAACTGCGCCAACGCTTTCGCCAGTTCCTCCGGGTCGACGAACAAGTCGGAAAACAAAGCAATGACACCGCGTTTTCGAATTTGTGATCCCAAGGCAATAAACGGATCACTGACATCCGTAGTACTTGCCGGTTCAGTCTGCTCAAGTTCATGAAGCAGCATTTTCAAATGGGACGGATGAGACGATGACTTCAAATTCTTATCAATTTTGTCACTGTACAAAACCAAACCAACGGAATCTTGCTGCTGCTGCATCAAGTACCCTAAACTCGCAGCCGCCGTTGCAGCATAATCAAACTTACTCCATCCCGTTTCCTCGCCGTAACGCATTGACTTACTGCAGTCGACGATGAGGTGACACTTCAGATTGGTCTCCTCCTCGTATTCCTTAATGTACAGGCGGTCTGTTTTAGACCAGACTTTCCAGTCGATATGCCGCAAATCATCGCCCGGCGAATACTCACGATGAGCAGCGAATTCGATTGCGAATCCATTAAACGGACTACGATGCTGTCCAGATATAAAGCCCTCGACAACCAACCGAGCGCGAACCTCTAGACGTTTGATTTTATCGAGTGTCTTCGGATCCAGATATTTGTTTGCTGGACTGTCAGTCGCCATAAACGATCATTCTTTTGAAATAAGCAATTAATTTTCAAGAGGTTTTCATTCAGCCAAGGGCCGAATTTCAACTCAAGGCCTCACTCAACTAAACGCTTTTACAAGTTCAGGCGAGATTTGATCCCCTTCACTGCGCTCCGGAATTTCGTCGAGAAGACGGTCAATAATGTCATCCGACGTCACGCCCGTTGAATCCGCGTTGAAATTTGTAATTACTCGATGCCGCAGAACCGGTTTGGCAACTGCCCGCAGATCCTCGGTAGTTGCGTAACTTCTTCCCTCAAGCACTGCCCTGGCTTTGGCCCCCAAAAGAAGGTTCTGCACACCACGCGGACCCGCACCCCACGAAATTGCCTCTTTCACAAACTCTGGACAATCATCCTCAAGCACTCTCGTTGCCCGGACAATCCGCAGGGCAAAGTGAATCAAATGAGGGGCAACTGGAACGCGACGAACCAGCTGCTGTAATCGCAGAATATCCTCACCGGACAGAACCTGCTCCACGTTGTGCTTTACATCTGCAGTTGTCGTCGCAGCAATCTGAAACTCTTCTTCATAGCTCGGATACTTCACAAATATCTTAAACATGAATCGATCTTGCTGAGCCTCTGGAAGTGTATAGGTTCCTTCCTGCTCGATTGGGTTTTGCGTCGCAAGCACAAAGAACGGCGCCGGCAATTGATTTCGCTCGCCACCGATCGTCACTTGTTTCTCCTGCATCGCCTCCAGCAACGCAGCCTGAGTTTTAGGCGGGGTTCGATTAATCTCATCCGCCAGCACGATATTGGCAAACACAGGACCTTTCAGGAACTTGAACTCTCGCTTGCCAGATGCTTTGTCTTCCTGAATGACTTCCGTTCCTACAATGTCACTTGGCATCAAGTCAGGCGTGAACTGGATACGGTTAAAGTCAAGATTTAGCGTGTCTGCCAAAGTGCTGACCATCAGCGTCTTCGCCAGCCCCGGCACACCTTCCAACAAACAATGGCCTTGCGCAAAAATCGCGATCATCAATTGCTCGATCACTTCGTTTTGACCAACAATCACTTTACCCAACTGCTCGCGAACCGCTCGATAAGATTCACTCAGTTTTTCCAGTGCCTTAATTTCGTCGCCACTCAGTTCAGCTTGGCCACCAGAAACACGATCGTTCATACTATTTTCCTGACTCGGTAATAAATTTTTTTTGAAAACGGAAGTCCATTTCGCGGAAGCCCCCCTCTCAGCCACAACCGTCATTTCACTGACCGGCATCCGGACAGATCCCTACGATTGAAGGCTACAGTGCAATTCAACTGCAACCTAACAACTGACAAAGTGCTGACTCAATCCCTCGCGAAACCCCTTCGGTTGGTCGCCGTTTTTTTATCTTAACAAAAAGTTGATTCGTCCAGCTAAAACCGCGGTGAGCCGAGGCTCATTTACCCAACACACTCACTTCGATTAGACTCTGATTCTAACCGATGAATGGGCTACTGTTCCACCTTCCATTCAAAAGGTATCCAAAACTTCGCTTCTTTCTAAATGTTTCATTATTTTAACCAATTGCGAATTTTTTCCCGAACAGCTCGAATAACTGTCCACCAATTTAAAAATTCCATTCTTTGCGGGATAGCTAACCAAACGAAGCGTCGACCTACAATAATAAGAAGCCAAAAATTAGTATTCTGAGTTCATCCTCGACACAATTACGATTACTTGATTGCTTCCCCCACTAAACCGTGGAATTGATTGACTTGATTGATCACCTGAAAATCCGGATCACGGCAAAAAACCGAATCAACTTTCAACTAAAATAATGCCTTCATGGTAGAACCAACCACAATCCAGCCACCGCACCAAAAATGGCGTCCTCTGGGAATGTCGCTTTTGACCCACAGCTTATTAGTAATTCTCTTTGTAATTTTTGGTATTTTTGCAACAACTCCCCAGCCTGAAGCGGGGAAACTGCGGCGAGCGGGCGTTGTTTTAGCCGTTCAATCTGACACCGACACCACGGAATACCTCGACGAATCAGATTTCCCCGAAGAAAGCCAGGCAGAATCCCAGACCAACCAATCGGACCCG
>Ga0214479_100033_pt1 | contig 76748 bp, 52 predicted proteins | sample M1_20Mar14CPVII9_5_FD_165054 | JGI IMG/M metagenome (GOLD analysis project Ga0214479, IMG submission 165054) | Marine eukaryotic communities from Monterey Bay, California, United States - M1_20Mar14CPVII9sort6BwellE14 | ecosystem: Environmental > Aquatic > Marine > Unclassified | place: USA... | reverse complement strand
TGCCATCAAGAAAGCAATCGCTGCTCCCCAGCAGACATCGCTTGGCCAATGGGACATCGAGGTGATTCTCTGAATTGAGGCGCAGAAAGCGAGAGTGAAAAACAGCCCACGACCGCGAGGGAAAAGCCATGTCAGGCCAATTGCGAGTCCCCAAGCTGTAGCGGTGTGCGCTGAGGGGAAAGATTGGATGGCATACGTTGGGAAATTAACGCGTTCGTCAGACAAAAAACCAAGCCATGTGGAGTCGATTGAATCTGGAAATTTTGGGTTTCCATCTACTTGAAGATAAGTGAGCGGTCGCCGCCGAGCAAAAAGTAACTTTAGTAAATGGACGCTGATGGCGGGCCAAATCGCACAAATGACAACGCGGGGAATCGACCGACGGTGAGCGTCGGCAAGAACCCAGATGGCAATCGCCGCCAATACGACACCGAAACCGTGGGCGAATATTTCCGAAAGGCTAATGACGCGAGTTAAGTCGCCCGGGATCGAATCTTCAAATTGATGCCCATAAAACGAGAAATCGTAGGGAAGCAAAATGAAGCCCAGACCGGTCAACCACAATGCGTGAAGCCAGATGCGTTTGGCAGGTGCACGAGCATCTTTAAGTTCGGTATTGCAATTCAGTGGTTGTGCGCTCGTCATCGCTTAATAATTACTCAAAACCCCAAATTAACCAAGGTCACTTTGGTATTTAAGCGAGCGAATCGTCGCCCTCGGCGGGGTAGACTGAATTAACTTTTTTCCGATTGAGAAACCAAAATATAGCACCGAGTGCGGAGACGCATAACAAGGAGAATCGGAAGGCAAACCCGACAATTACCCCGGTTTCACATGAGAAAGCCTCGTACAGAAACTTAAGTGCTAATTCCATTCCACCGAGGCCGCCGGGAAGAGGGGCAGCATTGGCAACCATGCAAATGGGTTCGATAAGTAGATGGTCACGAAACGATGGGGCAGAATTGGTCAGCCCGATTGCTAAGAAATATATCGAGGTCACAAAACAAAGGTTCACAAGCAGGCTCATCCCGACGGCAGAAAGAACAGCTTGTGGCTGACTTCGGTAAGTCAGCACCACATCGGATAATTTCTCTAGCAAATTTCCAATTCGAGGCAAACGTAGCAGCCAATCGAACGTTTTGGTTCTCGCCAATTGCGGTGCAAGGATCACGCTGAAGACTCCCGCGAGGCACAATACCGTTACTCCTAAAACTACTCGGCAAGCGTAATTGAGTGTTTGGAGTTTGCCCGGATGAGCGGTGGCGATGTCCTCGAAGTCGAGCAGCAGAAATGCGACCGACGCAAACGAAAACATTGTGATTAGACCAACAATGCGGTCCGCAACCACCGAGCAGATCGCTTCGGGCATGCGGTCCTTGACCTGTCGCGTAACGTAAAAAGCTCGGAGTGTGTCACTTCCAATTATTCCAAAGGCAAATAACCCAAAGAAAGAACCGATGAAGCCAATGCGAATGGCATCAAAGTAGGTGAACGGTAAACCCAGTGCACGTACCATCACTCGCCATCTCAAAAACGAAATGAGATTTGCCAGAATGCAGCTAACGAAACCGACTCCCACCCAGCCCCAGTGTTTGGGTTGCGAGAGGAATTTCTCAAATTGATCGTCTTTCTGGGCGGTGGTAAACAAATACCACAGAATGCCGATCGAAAGCGAGAATTTGATTACCGTTATTAGATTGCGTTTGATACTGTCGTTCACTGCAAATCAACGTAGAAAAAACACGAAACGATTTTAAGTTTGTCACCGCAAATATGTAATTTCCGAAATGACGGAAGTTTAAGGGCCTGTACATAAAGGTCTTAGACTAATTGTTGTGTTAATCAAATAGCACCACAGAAGCAGTAAATCCATGTAGGAAATTCCTGTTTCCAACGGGGCCAACCTCGCCAGCTGCGAAAAAACCAGCGAGTGGGATTGGGGCAACCGACTGAATGCAAGCAGCATCGTGATTGGGGTCCTGGAACAAGTTCAGTCCGCGACCGTTGCAAGTAAATAATAACGCTGCCTTGGAAGGCCCTTGGCTTGCCTGTTTTTTTAATAACTGGGTAAGTTCGGCGGAGGCTGACTCGTGATCTCGAATGTGGAATTGAATTGTCTGTCCGGGGCGCACGTAGTCTCCAATGGAAATGGATCCGAGTGCTTGGTCGACCCCGGTGATATTGCGAACAAGAAAGTCTCCAAATTCAAAGGAATCCTGGTACTCGTTAATGACGCGTCCGATTTGAAGACCGCTTTGAAAACTTCGCTGTTCTCTTGTGGGGAGTGTTTGGAATAGCTCGGATAGCACATCGATTGCCGGTCGCCCGCCAATCTGCTGAATGATGTTTCGTTCGGCTTGCGTAATAACCATCGGTGTTCCAATCGGGCGACATCCCTGCGAAACAATTGTGCGAACGGTCGTGTTGGCAAGTCTTACCCCAACCCAACCAAAATCGAAGGATTCGTCATTTAGCAATAGTCGGGAGATACCTGGTTCCTGGGCCCCACTTGCGATCCCGCCAATGATCGGCAGGCCAGGGCGATCTTCATTGAACCGCTCTAAAAGATAATCGACTGGAAACTCAAACGGCTCGCTCAGCCCGATTAAGCAACTGTCTTCTGGCCACTCGGTGGAGAATTCATCTGGCCAACCGGTGATGGCCGACTCGCCACCGGATCTTGTGAATTTCAAATGGAGAGGAGTAATCTCTGATTCGGGTAAACAGGCTGCCCAAAGAGAGACAGATTTTTCGTTTTCAAGCTCGAGTTCACCGCCGATGGTTGCCTCGCAGCTGCAGCCAATGACGTTTTCAGCACCGGTTGTTTTCTTGAGCGATGGCATAACCCGATCAAATTCTTCAGGGCTGTAGCCAGCCACGAAAGCGAACAACAGGTCAATGGATTGGTCAGGAGAGATGTCTAATTGAGATGCGGCATCTGGAAGTGCCGTGGAGAGGTCATTGCTTACGCAGTGAGCCTGAGAGAATTTTGGTTCTGGATTGTTACTCATCGGGTTGCTTGTGCCTGCTCAGAATTAAATCAAGCTGAAGGGGCGACACGCGTGGAAATGGTAAGCCCTCAGACAGCGAAAGGTTCGGGGATCTAGTTGCCTGCGGTACACCAAATTTTTACGGTTTTCGTTGTTTCGCAAATTTCGATTGAGCCCGCGACGCCAGAATAGTCTGTTTTAACAAAGACTGTAAAGAAGGGTCTTTGGTGAGCCGAAGTGCTTTGCCATAGCAAACTCTTGCTTCGGCATGGCGATTTTCCTTTTCGAGATCTTTAGCTTCGAGAATCAGCGTGTTGACTTCCTCGTTAAGTTCTCGCTTTCGCTTCTCGCGTTGTACTTTTATTTCGGCAACGCTGAGATCTCCAGTCATGGCGGAACTGTTTTCATCGCTGTAAGAAACAGGTCCAGAGGGGACATAGGTTTCTTCTTGTCTCGAAGGGCGTAGATCGAGTTGACCACTGTTTAATGCACGAGTCACGCCGTTGTCCAATCCACCCGATTGAAAACTACCTCCCGGATAGGCCATGGCCGGTGTCCTGGCATAGCCTCCGACAATCGGGACCATGCCCGTGACAAACGGTCTCGTTTGGCCGCTAAATAACGTCCCTCCGAATCCATTCTGAACGGTGAGGCTGGGGGCGACCGACGACAAGGTTCGCGTGCTACCTTTTGCCATATTAATTCCCAAAGAAAAACCGCCGTTGGGGCCTCTTCTTCCAAAATCCAATCGTGCCCCAGCATTGGGAGAGTATCCACCAAAGATGGGAAGCGCCTGGTTGCCTCCGTATTGGAAACCAATCCAGGGTGTTAGGTTTCCACGAGGACCGAGGCCTTGAACACGGGAACCGGACCCGCTTCCGCTCGGAAATCCAAATCCAAAATTAATGCCGGAGTGGGAGTAGCTGCGATCGCTAATTCGGGTAACCGGGTTGGAAACGTTTATGTTCTGTGCGCTGATTGGCTCGAGAGCGATTGTCGACAACGCAAGCACCAATCCAACCAGTGGTGGGGCAGGCCGAGAGAATTCAAATCGTAATGCCGGAAACATGGTTTGCTTTACTCCGATAAAACTGTGGTTTCTCAAGCGAATCGCGAACCCTAGCAGTTTAAAGCAATCCTTATCGCCGGGCAAACTGCGGAATTTTCAAATCGAGTCATTTTACCAATGGGAACGTCTTAAATGCTCTTGAGAATGAAGCTCAAGATTTGGTACATCTGGTCGTTAGTAGAGACTGCAAACAGGGATAAAGAAGAAGTTTTGCCCAGGTGGGGTGCTTTAGATTACCCCGAGGTTCAAGCGAAAAGTTGGTTTAAAGAAGGAACAGAAATGGATCTCGCGCAACTTGCAGAGTACGCAAATTTGGCTTTGACTTGGATTGGATTTGGTACGGTAGTTGGATTGATAGCGAAAGCGTTGATGCCTGGCCGTGACCCCGGGGGAGCGATCGCGACAGTTTTAATGGGGATTGGCGGAACGCTGATTGGCTGTGCGATCCTGCAGTATTTTTCGACAAAGGTTGAATTTGTTAAGCCCATCAGTGTTGAAGGATTTACTGTTGGGATTGGTGGCGCATTTGTTTTGTTGGTGTTTTACAAGGTGCTCGGGGGCCATTGGTTCGTAGAAGGCGAGCAAATTACCCGTCGCGCCCGGCGTCGGCGTCAGCGATATCGACGTGTCTATGACGACTAGCAAAAAATCGGATGGCCTCCTGAGCAAAGAGCTTAGGAAACAAATGGTTTGGGAACAAATGGTTTGGGAACAAATGGCAGTGAATTTGGTTCCGTGTAAATAAATGCCGGCCGATCAGCGTGTGTTTCACGTTAGACGCCTTGCTGTCGACGGCGCCGAATTCTTTCGCTCACCCGATCTAGGATTAGCTTTTCCTCGTCGTGGAGGCATGCGATGCCTCCATTGTGAAGTTTCTCGAGGATCTTATCAGCTCTTTCGTCCTCTTCTTGCTCCCGCTTAGATTCATCTTCGCGCCGGGCTTCTTGCTTTTCAGATAGCCATTGCGAGTACGCTGAATCGTCTTCGTAAGCTGGAAACGCAAAAAATGACTCGACCGAATTCTGGTCGTCTTGCTTTTTTGCTTGTGGTGCCAAAACGCTGTCCGGGTTTTTTCGAAGCGCTAATTGCAGCGCTGTGTTCGAAGAGAATAAAAGCGTAATTCCGGTCAACAAAAACAAGATCCATGTCGGTTGAATGGGTCCCGTCTGTATATCCCGAAAGAACCAAGCGAATCCGATAAAGGCGAAGGCGACTGCGTTGCCAATAAGACGAATTGCTGATTCCATCCTAAACTTGGATGCGTCGGGGTTGAGGGATGAGATCCAAGCGCGAACAATTTCGACGCCATCAAACGGGTGACAAGGTAGGCTATTAAAGAAGGCGAGTTGGAAGTTGACCCAAATTACAATTTCCGTCAACGAAATTTGCCACTCAGCAGCAGTGAACCGGTGCGGGGCAAGCGGATTGATCAAGCTCCAAATGTCTGAATGATCGGACTGAATGAGAAGGGTAGTTCCGAACAGGAAAATCACAAAATTAGCGAATGGCCCGGCAAGCGAGACAACTGCCTTAGCGTGCGGTTGCGATGGTGCGGAACTTTCGTCAATTCCCCCCCAAGGAAACAGCGTAATTGAATCGATTCGGCCGCCAAGGTTCGTTGAAGCAAAAATGTGTGCAGTTTCGTGGAGCAGCAGGCTCAACAGGAGAATCAAAGTTGTGACGATTGCTGTCCCGGCAAAAGAGTTGGTGGAACCGGTGCTGTAGTTCCACTCAGTACCAAAGAGAGCCACCACGAACAAAATTAAAAGCAGGTGAATCCGAACCGGTACGCCAAGCCATCGACCGGCCCCCATGCTCCACGTATGTAGATTCGACATCCTTCGCTCCACCGAACGTTTCATCAGCGAGAAGCCTATTTAAAGCTGACTCGTATTCTCGCTTCCCCCAACCCTGTAGGAACAAGTTTATCTTGAGCGGTGACCGTAATCAATCATTAGGAGCTAAAATATGCTTGGTAAAAATCTGCTTTTGATTGTCTGACCACTGTTCAAACCCCGTTCGGACGGGGGAAGCAGTCATTGCGATACGTCGCTATTGGGAAGGAGGGCGTTTAGAGTTTGGGTCGCTTGTACAGCTCGTTTTCAATATTCGTGAGCGAATTATTGCTGTGGAAGCTGCGATCGTAGTGCCAATCGCGAGAGTCTGGAACGTGCTTCGGGTCGAGTGGCCAATTTTGAAAGGGTTGACGACCGAGTGCTTTTGCTAGTTTATCCGAGTTCATGGTTACGTTTCCCGCTCGCGGAGGGATCGGTCCAGCATCGATTCGGGGGCAGCCAAACAAGTGATCCGGATCGTAGCCACCAATTCGGTTTACGATTTGGGCGATTTGATAGAGGGAAAGCTTGACGGGGCCGCCTGCGTGAAATAATCCTTCCAGCCGAATCGCTAAAGCCTCTTCGATGGTTTCGTTCAGGCAATCGACATAAGTCGGAGTTCGAATCTCATCGTAATAAAGAGTCGCGGGTTTGTTTTTCGCAAATCGAGACTGGATCCAGTCAATCGCCCCAGCGTGTCCATTGAAACTAATTCCCATTGGAAGTGAAATTCGCATGACGCACGATTGAGGTCTTTGGGATTCGATCAGTTTCTCAGCAGCAACCATGGTTCGGCCGTAAACAGTTACGGGGTCCGTTGGGTCTGTTTCTAGGTGGTTGCCGTTGCCTGTCCCGGAGAATACTAGATCGATAGACAAGTGGAGTAACTGGATGTCAGTTCCTTCAATTACGTTTAATAAACTGCGAATGCCGTGGACGTTTACCCTTTCGGCCATGGCTGGGTCCAATTCGCAGGCTTTCAATGCGCAGCTTCCGCCGCAGTTCAGAATGGTTCGAATTTGGTATTTGTCGATAACATTTTGGAAAGCTTGTTCGTCTTCGATGTTACAGCCGACTATTTGTTCACCGCACAGAGGCCAGTTGTTAACCGTTCGCAGGCCGATAACCTGATCTCCAAATTTCTTTCGGAAGTAATGGAAAGCATTAAACCCGGAAACCCCAGCGATACCAGTAACCAACAGTGGGAGTTGGTCTTCGTTCAATGGACGATTAAGCTCAACGGAAGAGGCAACGCTCTCGTTAAAAGCAATTGGATAAGTCGGGTCCGGTGTAATCACGGTGATTGCTGGAAGGAGTTTTCTGAGTGAGCGGATTGATAAACCATTGTGGCGACGGCTGTTCTAATTTGGAGCAATCTTGGATTCAAACGGAGCTAACGTTTTAGTCTGGGCAGGAAAAGCGTTATGATGTTCGAGCAATTAAGAACGATCAGTCGACTGAATCTTTGCGATTGTTTGTCGGGAAACCGAACTAGAACTTAACGATTGTCGCCCCATGCTACCATTTCAAATTAAAATTTGCGGCCTCACCAACGTGGACGATACCCGCTGGGCCTGTCAATGTGGCGCCGATGCGATCGGACTTAATTTTTACTCCAAGAGCAAGCGGTTCGTCGATTCTGATCAGGCGACGGCAATTGCTGATGAGATTGATCGCTTCAACCAGCGACAGGATGATGAAACCGATGTCCAAAAGATACGAGTGCTCAAGGTTGGAGTCTTTGTGGAGATGCCCGTAGTTGAACTCTTGGAGATTGCGGATCGCCACAGTTTGGACGGTATTCAACTCCACGGAGATGAGGAACCCTCTGTCGTTAAAAAAATTCGTTCAGGTTTGTTTCAAAACGGTCAGCATTGTTTTCTAATTCGTGCAATCCGAAGCTTACCGAAAGAACTATCAAGCGAACAAGAATCTAAGCAGGAAACAGCGAGGCTAACTGCGGAAATTGCCAGTTGGACCAAAGTGGGCGCGGATTTTGTTTTGTTGGATGCCGCGATGCCAGGCGAATACGGTGGAACGGGGAAGGTGATTGACATTGCCAATATTTGCGATCTAAAGTCAGAAATTCCGCTGGTCTTGGCTGGCGGGCTTACACCGTCCAATGTTGCTGAGGCGATTCAAGAGTCCGGTTTATCGGCGGTAGACGTCGCGAGCGGGGTTGAATCTTCGGCGGGGCGAAAGGACCGCGGCAAAGTAAAGGAATTTATCCAACTTGCCATGAAATCATTCCGCAGAATGGCCTAGGTTGTGGCGGCGGGGGAAAAAAACAAAAATTAGCCCTATTTTCCTTAAAACGTGGCTCTCGTTTAATTTCACGCGTTGTCGTAGAACCGTTGTCCTATATGATGCACTGCGGTTAAAACTGGTCGGGCGAGGATGCCCGGTCAACTTGGTCAGGCATATTCTAGTTCTACCTGACTTCTTTTGAGTTGCTTCGACAATCGGAGTGACATGACCCTTAGAATTTGAGAAGCACAAATGAGCACTACCGTGTCTGAACAGTATGTTTTCACGCCCGACCACAAGAACGGGATCGACTACAAGGTCGCTGACCTCTCTCTTGCAGAGTGGGGCCGAAAGGAAATCGATCTTGCAGAGCAAGAGATGCCAGGTTTGATGGCACTGCGAGAGGAATTCAAGGGCCAAAAGCCACTCGCCGGGCAGCGAATCATGGGTTCGTTGCACATGACGGTTCAAACTGCTGTATTGGCTGAGACATTAGTCGACTTAGGTGCAGACGTCCGCTGGGTTTCCTGCAACATTTTCTCAACGCAAGATCACGCTGCTGCCGCAACGGTTGTCGGTAAGAATGGCACTGTCGATGAACCTGCTGGAATTGCTGTTTTTGCTTGGAAAAACGAGAGTTTAGAAGAGTACTGGGCCTGCACAGAGAAGGCGCTCGATTTCGGTAACGGACTCGGCCCAACTCAGATCGTAGACGACGGTGGCGATGCCACCATGCTGATCCACAAAGGCGTTGAGTGTGAAAAGGCCGGAGAAGTTCCCGGGCCAGAGACGACAAACAACACGGAATTCAAGGAGGTCCTAAAGACTCTCGCTTGGTGCCTCGAGCAAAACCCGCAGCGTTGGACGAAAGTAGCTGAAGGCTGTCACGGTGTTTCCGAGGAAACAACCACCGGTGTTCACCGTCTTGTGGAAATGGCAAAAGAAGGCTCACTTCTCTTTCCCGCCATCAACGTAAATGACTCTTGCACGAAGAGCAAATTTGACAATCTGTACGGCTGTCGTCACTCATTAATCGATGGTTTGAACCGAGCCACGGACGTCATGATGTCCGGAAAGGTCGCGGTTGTGTGCGGTTACGGCGACGTTGGAAAAGGATGCGTTCAGTCGCTCGCTGGCCAAGGTTGCCGCGTTATCGTGACCGAGATTGACCCAATCTGTGCACTGCAGGCTGCGATGGAAGGTTATCAAGTCGCGACAATCGAAGACACACTCGATTTCGCAGATATTTACATCACCACAACCGGTAACTTTAACATCATCACTGCTGATCACATGGCAAAGATGAAGGACAAGGCAATCGTTGGAAACATCGGGCACTTCGATAACGAAATCGAAATGACTGAACTGGAATCGATGACAACCAAAACCAACATCAAGCCTCAGTACGATATGTACACATTCGAAGACGGGCACAGCGTGCTCGTGTTGGCTGAAGGCCGGTTGTTGAACCTCGGGTGTGCGACTGGGCACCCAAGCTTCGTAATGTCGGCTTCGTTTACGAACCAGACAATTGCTCAAATTGATCTCGCCTTAAACGCTGAATCAAAGCCGACATTGTCAGGTGAAACTTACGATGGTGGGAACGTTTACATTCTCCCAAAGATTCTCGACGAGAAAGTTGCACGACTTCACCTTGACCAACTCGGCGTGAAGTTAACAACGTTGAGCAAAGAGCAGGCCGATTACATCAACGTTCCTGTTGATGGACCGTTCAAGCCAGAGCATTATCGTTATTAATCCCCACGTGCGGAATAAAGCGAAAAAATATGACGCCGCTGAGTAATCAGCGGCGTTTTTTTATGCGCTGGTTTGAGGCTAAATACCAAGCAAATGAGTTCAATGACGACAAAGTTTCCGGAAATAAACTGAGCGAACATGGGTTTGCGCGGTAGACTTTGAGGGTCGGTCGCGATCCTCAAAGGCTCGAAATTTCAAGCCAAGATGGGAAACCCGACGTTGTGCATTTTTACTTGAATTAGGAAGTGGGAAACTTATGCGAGTTCTATATTTGAATTGTCGGTTTCTCGTTTTTATTCTAGTTAGTTCCCTTGCATTTTTCGCGTCCGATGTGAGGAATCTCCGCGGAGAAGACGATTTTCGAGCGGTTGAACTGAGGCAAACTGCGGAGCAACTTGAGCAATCCGCCGAGTTCTTAAAGGATGAGATCAAAGCAAATTTTAAAGGTTCCAGGAAATACGGAAAGTTGCTTTCTGTTGTAGTAAAAATCAGGTCTCGATCTGCTGGCTGGATTCGCAAAGTTGATCGCAAGGCAGATTATCGATTGCCGGCACGCGATGTTGAAAAAATGAAAAATCTCGCCTATGAATTGTCGTCTGAATACGATGCCGCAATCGAATACTCAAGACTCGGGAAGGGGCGTCCTGTTCAAGGTTCAACCGTTCTAGCAGCCGATCAGATTTCGATATTAATCTCGCTAACTGAACAACTGCAGTTTGCATCTTATACGCCCTCCGGCATCAACGCCGAATTGGTTTCTGAACCTCTGTCTGATCTGGAGTTACTGTTGGTCTCTCCCGTCGACCCAGAGTTCGGTGAAGCGCCAGGTCGTCCTGTTTCTGGTCCGGGCGAACCAATGCGCGGAGAACCTGAAACTAGCATTGCGCCCGAGCCAACCATGCAAAGCGTCTGGGAAAAGTAGAGCGTCTTGGTTTGTTGCTGGCTGCGAGGTTGAGCTGAGGTTTAGCTATCTAATTCAATCGTAATTCTCTGCGAAAACCGTATTTTCCGGATGATTCGTTTCTTTTTACAGCAGGTCGGTGCTAGCACTCCCCCTTGAGGCATTGGCGGCACTCGGTCATAAATCAGGCAAGAAGCGATGTCGCCAGTGGCTGATCGCTTGACGGTTAGAGGTTAACAACAGGATTAATGATGGCGGACATTCAAGCGTTTCGTGGTTTGAGATTTGATCTGAGCAAAGTTGGGTCTTTGTCGGAGGTCGTCGCGCCGCCCTACGATGTGATTAGCGTGGAAGCTCGTGATCAACTGTACGAGAGCAATGAATTCAATGTCGTGCGTTTGATCTTGAACCGGGGGGATAAGCTCCTTCCTGAGCAGTCAGTTTATGAACGAGCCGCCGAACATTTGAAGAATTGGAAAACAGACGGCGTGTTGAGACCGGACGGTGTCGGTGCGATTTACGTCTACCACCAGACTTTCAATGTAGACGGAATCGAGTACACCCGGAGGGGCTTTATTGCTCGAGTTCGGATCGAACCCTTTGGAGAAGGGAACATTTATCCACACGAAAAAACACACTCCAAAGCCAAGGAGGATCGCTATCGGTTGATGGAAGCGTGTAATAGTAATTTGAGTCCAATCTTTGGGATTTACTCAGATCAAGAAAGTAGTCCGCAGTCCATTCTGGATCTTGCGATTGATGACAGAACACCGCTTACTGCGATCGATGAAGAAGGGGTTCGTCACGACTTGTGGATGGTTACCGACGCAAATGCAGTTGCGGCAGCTGCACAATTAATGGGGCCGACCGCGATCTATATTGCCGATGGCCATCATCGATATGAGACGGCGACATCGATTCGTAATTCGAGGCGGCAGCGGGAGGAATTAGAGCCGGATCATCCCGTCGATTACACCATGATCATGTGTGTTGGTATGGATGATCCTGGGCTGGTTGTTTTACCGACCCATCGATTGTTTCGGGGCGTTAGCCCAATGACCTCCGCCGAATTGATTGCCAATCTCAATGCTGCCTTCGATTGTGAAGTTGTCGGTTGTGGTGTTGCCCTTGCTAGTGATTGCTGGGAAGCGGTTCAGGTCGAAGGTGAGCAATCCACCATGGCTTTCTATTGCCGAAAAGATGACACGTGGGTGCTAGCACGTATCCGGCTTGAGGGTGTCGAGATGATGGAAGGCTTGGCTGAAGGGAAGAGTGAGTGTTGGCAAAGCCTTGGCGTAGCTATTTTGCATGAGTTGGTTCTTGATCACCTGTTGGGCTGCGGGGAGCTCCCTTCGCCAAGGTACGTTCATGGCATCGATGAAGTCGTTGGGCTTTTACGTTCCGGTGACCGAAATGAAAGAGATGCAACTGGACAGCTGGGGACGGGAGACTTTTTCGAACTTGCCTGTCTGGTCATGCCAGCAACCGTTGCGGACGTGCAGTCGATCAGTGAGTCCGGCGAGCGGATGCCAGCAAAGAGTACTTACTTCTATCCCAAGCTGCTGAGCGGGTTGGTGATCAATCCACTCGATTAAATGGATGTTGAGCCTGGCAGCGGAGCGTTCTGGTCTGGCCTGTTCAATTAAAGGAAGGCTTGTAATCAAGGGCCGGATAAATTGTTAGTTCGGGTGGAATGGGTAGAGGTTTCACGTGAAACGGTTCGGGGTGTTTTGGCTATTCTGTAAAATGAACCGGTTTGGGCCAAGTTTCACGTGAAACAAGGTGTACTGTTTACAGAAAATAGCTAATTCGATGCCACGGTTGTCAAAACGGTACCAGGTTGTCTGATTTTTACCTGGCTCGTTTATGAAAGAGTTGGTCAGGTAGGTAGCCTTTCTTCTCTAAAGCGTCTTCAATCGGTTAGCTTTGCGATAAGCTCGTTGCCTCGAATGAAGCTAAGCACAGTGGGAATCCGGATCAGCTGCCGGCCAGTTCGGTACCTCCAGGCAACGTAGGTGGAGGCAGGGCATATGAGAATGCCAGCACTTAAAGCGAGCGGTCGACTTACGGTAAATGAATGCAGGTAGAACGGTCACTATTTGATTGGCATTTCACCGTATCGCCGATGGTGGTATTTTTTCAACTCTGGCGAAATAATCCGCAAATCCATAGGTCGTGCAGTGGCGAGAACATTGTGTGTAGCTAATCAGAAAGGGGGCGTCGGCAAAACGACGACTTCGATCAATTTGGCTGCCAGTCTCGCTTTTGCTGGGAAAAAGACGTTGTTGGTCGATATGGATCCGCAGTGTAATTCGACCTCTGGAATTGGGTTCAAGCCAGTCGAGCGTCATCCATTGGTAGTGGACGAACCGATTCGCAACAGCATTGTCTCGACCAAAGTGGATGGGCTTAGCTTGTTGCCGGGGGCGAGATCCTTTCAGGATGTCGATGTGCTAGCAGGTGGTGGTTCGGATGAGGCCCGGATCCTGGTGGATCATTTGGAGGTTGGGACATCCCATTATGATTTTGTTTTGATTGATTGTCCGCCGTCGGTGGGGCATTTGACTCAGACGGCGTTGGCGGCATCAAGCGAAGTTTTTATGCCGATTCAGTGCGAGTATTTTGCGATGGAAGGCTTGACTCAAATGATCGAAGTGATTCGAGGAGTCATGCAAGAGCGTCCGGGGAAGCTGAGTTTTGGCGGCATATTGTTGACGATGTACGATCCCTCGCTGGAGTTAACGGCGGAGGTTGAGTCGGAGGTGCGAGAGTTTTTTGGGGAAGTTGTTTTCGATACCGTAGTTCCCAGGGACCCGATGGTGACCGAGGCGCCAAGTCACGGTTTATGCGTGCTTGATTACGCGCCGCGATCAAGAGGGACTAGGGCTTATATAGAATTATGCATGGAGGTTTTGGAGCGTGACTAGAAAAAAGAGATTAGGCCGGGGGTTGGAGAACCTGCTGAATACGACGCGCGATACCGAACCTTTGGAGACGATTTCGATCAGCCAGGCATTTGTTCAGCCCGGAAGTCAGGTGCCTGCTTCTGTGGTTGAAGAGGAGAAGCCAGACGGGGATATCGTTCATTTGAATGTCTATGAGGTTGAGGACAATCCGTTTCAACCTCGCCGTGTTTTTGGCGAGACGGAGATAGCCTCCCTCGCTGAGAGTTTAAAAGAGCACGATATTTTGCAACCCATTTTGGTGAGGGTTGTCGACGGTCGGTATCAATTGATCAGTGGTGAGAGGCGTCTGCGGGCCGCGATTAAAGCGAATTGGCAAACGATTCCAGCACGGCTACGGGAAGCGGACGACCGATTGGTTTCTGAGCTCGCGATTGTTGAGAATCTTCAGCGAAAAGACCTGAATCCGATTGAGAAAGCGCTTTCGTTTCGTCGTTACATTGACGAGCATTTTTGCACCCAGGAGGATTTGGCCAATCGATTAAAAATCGATCGATCGACCATCGCAAATTTGATGCGATTGTTGGAGCTTCCTCAGCGAATTCAGACCTCGCTGCAAGAGGGAAAGGTCTCTGCCGGGCACGCTCGAGCTCTTTTGCCATTAGGCGATGAGGGGGCTCAGTTAGAGTTTTGCGGAAAAATTATCGCGGAAGGCCTTAGCGTTCGAGATACTGAACGGCTGGTCGCCAACAAAATTTCGGAGGAGGATTACCCCGGCAATGGGCGGGGGGATCGACGAAAGCGAACCCGCGATCTGCAAGTTGAGGCGCTGCAGCAAGAGCTGAAAGCTGCTTTAGGCACAAAAGTATTGATTAAGCAGGGTGCTAAAGAGCGGGGAAAAATTGTCATCCACTATACAAGTTTCAAGGAATTTGAACGTCTAAAGTCGGCGATCGAGGGGGAGGGAGCTTCGGCTAACCAGCGCGCAGCCTAGTGGTTCACGCTTCCCAATCCCGTTTGCAGCTATAATGTGAACAAATACTTTGGAAAACCGTGTTTTTGAACGCAAGAACCCGATTGCAAGAATCGGGTTTGATCTGTAAAGTTATGCCTGTGAGACGCGAGCAGGCTGAGAAATCATTGTTCGCGTTCCTTCGGGGTGTAGCGCAGTCTGGCTAGCGCACCTGGTTTGGGACCAGGGGGTCGAAGGTTCGAATCCTTTCACCCCGACTTTCGAGGCTTTGTTCACGGATTTTAAGATCCTGGGAACATGGGTTCTCGGTCGTCGTACCGAAAATGTCCGTTGTTTTAAGAAAAGGCCGCGTTAATTTTAATGAGCGCACCACTCTATTTCGACGACATTCTGGTTGATTCTGTGTGGGTGAGCCCACGTCGGACGATTACCGAAGCGGACGTCATCCAGTTTGCGACGATGACCGGTGATTTTAACCCTCTGCATGTCGATTACGACTTTGCTTCTAAGAGCCACTACCGACAGCCGATTGCTCACGGACTGCTTGGTTTGTCCTGGGTTGCCGGCCTGGGAAGTCATTTTCCGTTGGTGAACACCTTGGCATTCACGGCCGTTCGGAATTGGGAATTTTCCCGTCCACTGTTCTTTGGTGATACGGTGTTCGTGGAAACGAAATGTCTGGAAAAAGCTTCCGCTGGTAGACGTGCCGGTAAAGTCGTTTGGCAACGCAAATTGCTGAATCAGACGAATCAAATCGTGCAGCAGGGAGTCTTCGAGACGTTGGTTTCGGTTAAACCAACTCAGAATCCTGTACCAAGAACTCACCTTAGATCTGAAATCCATCACACCGATGTTGCAGTAGGTCGCGATTCAGTCTCAAACGACTAACGTGCGTTTGGTTTTCGGGTTAGTAAACCATTTTCTAACTTGAGTCTTTGTTGATTCGTTTACATTCGTAATCGACCTTCTAAATCAGCTTGGAATGTTGACAAGTTGTGTCAACCGTCGAGGTCCCATTTGGGTGATGAACAGATCAGCGATAGCCTACCCAGCTTTCAATCTGCCAAATCGCGTTTTGTCGGTGTTCCGCCAGTGCCAATGTTTCATGGTTAACCTTGGTTCTCATTGAGGGGATAATTGCTCTGTTTGTCCACTACTGAGTGAGTTTCACTTTATCAGGGTGAATGGGAATGTTTCCGCCTGGGCAATCAAGAGACTGCTAGCTGTCAGTCTAATCGTGATAATCGCTACAAACTGTCTCAAGACGGATTGTTTTACTCGTCGATCTATTGATAGGTCCAGTTGCCGCGTAACGGGTGTTGTTGCGCTTTGATTTCAATGAAGTTAATCATGCAAACAAACAAAAAAAACAAGTCTCCAATGAAAACCGCTGAGTTATTTAAGCGTGGCAACGCGTTTGTTGTGACCTCAATGTGTATCTTGTTGATTTGTGTTTTGACTTGGCCATTGAGCGTTAGTAAGTTCCGATCGTTGGCATCCGTCCGCGTAATCACAAATCAATCGCAAGTTGTAAAGGGTGGATTGGAGGAACGAGTTGCGGTCATCATCGAGTCCGAAACTACGGATGAGCAGTTGGCGGAGTTACTATCCAAGGTAGCTCGAATGGAACGCTTAAGATCTACCCCTTTTGAAGCGAAAGATTTTGATCTGATTCGGGAGCGTCTGAAATGTGCGATTCTTGAAAACGAGTTGGGTTATGATTTGGAGTTGTGCATTGACGGGGATGGCACTGCTGATGAATTGGAGTTTGTTAGTTTGTTGGCGAAACGATTCTCTGAAAAACTGCAAAGGACTTCGACGCCAAAAAATGAGTCGAAGGCACAACTCTCAGCGATCCTGTCAATTCGCAAGAAGCAGGATGAGCGAATTGAAATGGCGGATTGGTTGCTCGGGGAGGCGGAGAAGGGTATTGGAATTGCCAGGGATGAATTGATTTCAACTCCTTCAGGTGCTGGGCAACTGGCGTCCAGTCCGGAGCCATCGGAGAAAATAGCAGGAACATTTCAACTAGCATCGAGTCGAAAGAAGTCATCCTCCATTTCAAAAACGGAGGAGATAATCGGTGAGATAGACCTCGCCTCCATTAGAGATTTATTTAATGAAATGAAGCAGGAAGCTGATTCAGAGGCTCGCCTAATTCAAGAATTAGTAAGAGAGTCGGCTGCCAAAACCAGTGAAGCTCCAATGATGGTAGCTGAGCCAACTCAGGGGGTGACCAGCCCTTTAAATGTCGCACCAACGATGAAGACGTTTGGTTTGCTGGGGTTGGTTTCGCTCAGCCTCGGACTAGTGGTGGCCGCGCGTATGGACCCCTTTGCTGCACGAGGTTTCGAAAACGCTCGTTCCATTGCGAAGCGGTTGGAGGTTCCGGTTGTCGCCCAAATCCGTTGGCAAGTTAAAAACTTTAACTCCGAAGAGAGGCTGCCCAGTTTGCCGTGGGCAAACCGTATCTCAATGATGTGCGGTTTAGCGTTGCTTGGAATTGGAGTCGTGGTTGCCGGGTTCGTGTTAATTAACCCAGCGGTAAGAACAGCATTTTACGAAGACCCCTTAGTGGGGTGCTCGATGATTGTCAGGATATTTGTCGGATTTTAATCCACTGATAAACGACTTATATAAATGAATCCACAGGATTTCGTGATGTACGAACAAGTATTTAATTTTAACGCTCGGCCCTTTACTGCCGCTCCGTATGTAAAGCATTATTTCGCGGGCGAAGCAATTCAAAGTGCGTTGGAGCAAACGCGTTTGAATGTGGATCGGGGCGCCGGGCCAGTAGTAGTTGTGGGTGCAACCGGCACCGGCAAAACGCTCTTGCTTGCGATTTTGGAAGCAAGTTATCGTGATCAGGTTACAGTCGTTAATCTTGCGTGTGCTCGCTTGCAAGAACGGAAGGATTTGCTTCAAAGCATTCTGCATCGTTTGCATCTCCCATTTCAGGGATTGTCGGAGACTGAGTTACGCTTCTCTTTGATGGATTATTTAGAGCCCGGGCCAAATTGTGTGAACGGCATTATTCTCTTAGTCGATGATGCTCACGGTTTGTCTGCCAGTCTGCTAGATGAATTAGGTTTGATCACAAATTTTGTTGCCGAAGGGCAACCGCGGGTTCGATTGGTTTTGGCGGGAAGTCACCGTCTGGAAGAAAATCTGAATGAAGCCAAGCTGGAATCGCTAAACCAAAGAATTGCGGCTCGTTGCTATTTAGAAAACATGTCGAGGAGTGAAGCCTCTCGTTATGTCGTGGAGCACATCGCTCGGGTTGGTGGCGATGGTGAGAGGCTGTTTCCTGAGGAGGCATGTCGAGCGATTCACGAGGCGACAGATGGTTATCCCCGGTTGATAAATCAGGTTGCTGATCATGCCCTTATGTTAGCGGCAACTCGCGGTATGTCTGCGATTACCGAGGATTGTGTGCGTGAAGCGTGGGCGGATGTGCAGAGTATTCCTGCTACTTTTCAACCGCAAATGCCTGCGATGTCAGAGCCTGGGGATTTGAGTAGTGACGAGAGTTGGAGCGTCCTTGAATTTGGCCAACTCGATGACGGTGAGAGTGAAGATTCTGGCGCAGCGATTTTCCCGGATGAGTCCGAGCCTGCGTCAATTCATTATCCTGCAGTCGAAAGTCATTCGAAGGTAGATTTGGAGTCAGAATTCGACTCAAGCTTAGACGACGCAGAGCCTCGTGATGGTGATCTGCTACCGATGGGGAGTGATTTTGATCCGGTGTCAGAAAGCACTAAGGTCAGCAATCTGGAGCGAGAGCAGACTCAGATTTTAGAGCAAGTCGAACGCGAACGGATGGAAATTTTCGAGACGCAACAAGCGGTGGAAGAGGCGGGGGATCAAACCGGGAACCAAATGCGGGGCGAAGACCTCGCCATTTCGAATGACCTGAAAGCGACAGAGATAGAAATTGCTCAGGCAACGTCCGATGGTTTGATCCAAAACCAGGAAGTGGTGGATCCGTTTCAAGAGAAATTTGCTGAAGAGGAAGTTCTAGGGGACTATTTTGCGCCAATGGTAGCCCAACAAAATCAGGCTTCGTTGAGCATTCGGTCTGTTGATTTGGCTGATCTGACTCCGGAGAATATGCCGGAGGCTGAACCAGGCGTTGCTGAAGGTGCGCCAGATTCAGGCGATGATTTGGAGCAAGGTCTCGAACAAGGGACTAATTTGGGAGCCGAAATTAATCAGCGAATGCCGGTGGAGACCAAATATTTTCATGCCGACCGAGATAGCGATGTAGTGCCAACTCAAGGTCAACAACCGGGTGGAGGCAAGGCTTCCTTGCCGGAAGTCCCAAGTGGGTACGAGTTTATGCTGGGAACGGACTGGACAACAGCCAACGCAGATCCAACAACTGAGGATTCGGCTCCGACACCGGAAGCGGTGGCTGAACCGGACGAAGCAGATGAAAAAGGGTTTCACGTTCATGGAGACAACGTTGTTTCCAAGGATATTAGGAAGCAAGCCGAGGAAATCCTAGGTAGGTTAAGTTCCAAAGATTCCTATTCTGGTGACCAAATTTCCAATAGCACGGCTCGTCCGCTGGAAACCGAAACCGAAACAAGCGAGAGTGAGACCCCGTCCGATATAGAGTCGGCTTCGAGTTATCCAAGTGCAGCGTTGGATGAGTCGCAGCAAATATTGAACGAAATCCTTGAGCAAAGAAACGCTCTGGCTCAACAGGGTGAATCAGGTGACCGACCGTCAGCTGTGGATGAGCCATCGCCGCAAACACCATTGCAAGCTTTTGAAGATGATCAGGAGGATGAGACGCCACTCATCGTGGTCAACCGCGCGGAGGATGCCGTTGAAGAGAAACCGCCTCAGGTTGAACCGCCAGTCCCGCCAACGACGCCTCCGTCGACTGGTAGAGCGGCAAGGATGGACTATCAAAAATTGTTTGAGCAACTTCGAGATATTTCCAATTCTCAAAATAGCTAAATCTGTCCCCAGCCCCTTCAAAGTTAAATTACTTCAATGAAACCGTATTCTCGCTCGACCGCCGTTGATTCTACCGTGACCACTGAAATGGGGTTGAAGTGGTTGATTGCATCAGAAGGTCATGAACTGGCTGCCGCTCCAGAAATGAGCGTCCCTCGCCCACCAAAATCATTTTCTCAACAGAATCAATTCGAATCGGATTCACCGTTCAAACAACGAACAGCTGATGGCACAATTTGCGTTTTGATTCCTGATCTCGCGCCGCAAACACGAAAAACAACACGTGACGCTGCCCAAGAAAGATCGAGTCAAGGCTTGGGGTTTGAAAGAGAGGCCTTTCAGCATCTTAAAGCGACGCTCGCTGAGGTGGAGCAGGGGACGTCAGCGTCTAAACCTGTTGTAAAGGAAGCGGAGGGGTTTTCATTCTTGCCACTTGCTATGACTTTGAAAGCTCCCGTGATTCCACTCGGTGGAGATTCACACAGCGATCTAAGCGAGCCTCCCAATGAGTGGCGGGAACGAGGGGATGGGAAGTCGACCGATCGGAAGCCAACTGAAGAATCGGGTAAGAAGACCAGTAAAGAACAAGCGGTTGAAAAGATTGCCCGGTCTATTGCTGAGCGTTATCCCCTTGGCAATCCTGGCCTGGTAGTCTTCGCGGGCCCCGAAGCTAATTCGTTAATTGACGAAACATGTGCTCGCGTTGCAACTTCGTTGTCTGAGCAAACGAATGGGCGTGTATTGTTGATCGATGCCGATAATAAAGGGCAAGCATTGACAATTGCCAGCGGTGTCGCTGGTCAGCCGGGCGTGTCCGATATCGTTGGTAATGGAGTCGATTGGAAGAGTACAGTATTTGGCGGTTCAGCCACGGGTTTAGATTTTATAGGGGCAGGCGGCCGGCAGGAGTTGGGAGAACACGCCAAGCCATTGCTGAGGCAGTTGGTGGTTGGTCTGAAGAAAGAATATCAATTCATTTGCGTGTCAGCGGGTGCGTCGAGCGAATTATCTTCCCAGTTTTGGAATGATGTTGGCGACGGCACCTACTTATTGGTTAGCTTAAAGAATAGCAATCAATCACTAGCTAAAGCTGCGGTTTCGGAATTAAGGATTTCAGGTGGGCGGTTGTTGGGGTGTGTTGTCACCGATGTTGATTGATTTGGTTTCATGGAACGCCACTACTTTTCTTTATGCGAGGTCCTCTCATGAGGCGAGTCTTAGTTACCGGTGGAGCGGGCTATATTGGAAGTCATACCTGTCTTGAGTTGCTGAACGCAGGTTTTGAAATTACTGTCGTTGATAACCTGAGCAATTCCACTCAAGAATCCTTGCAGCGAGTGAGCACTCTCACAGGGAAAGAGATTGCTTTCTTTGAAGTCGACCTGCTGGATGCTCGTGGGCTAGACACCGTTTTCTCAAAAGGCAATTTTGAGACGGTGATTCATTTTGCGGCCTTGAAGGCCGTGGGCGAAAGTGTTGCACAACCGCTTCAATACTATCAAAACAATGTGACAGGCACCGTCAATCTTTGTCAGGCCATGCAGAAGCATGGCGTGACAGATTTGGTGTTTAGTTCAAGTGCGACGGTCTACGGGATTCCAAAGTCGCTTCCATTGACCGAACAATCTGAAACATTGATTCATGAGGTTACGAACCCTTATGGCCGTTCCAAATTAATGGTCGAGTTTGTGCTCAAAGATTGGCAAACCGCTTTCCCATCAATGAATATTGCTTTGCTGCGATATTTTAATCCCGTAGGTGCGCATGTTTCTGGGTTGATCGGAGAGGATCCAAGTGGACTTCCTAATAACCTGCTTCCTTATGTGTCCCAGGTTGCAGTGGGCAAGCTTGAAAAACTTGGTGTCTTCGGCGACGACTATGAGACGTCTGATGGAACGGGCGTTCGAGACTACATCCACGTGGTAGATTTGGCTGTTGGACACGTGCTTGCGGTAAAGAAACTGAGTGAAAATCCGGGTGTCGTGATTTACAACCTTGGCACCGGAATCGGTTATAGCGTGTTTCAGATTATTGCAGCGTTTGAAGAGGCGTCTGGTCGAAACATTCCATTTGAAATAATGCCTCGTCGAGCTGGAGATATTGCTGCCTGCTTTGCTGATCCGTCTCGCGCCAAACGGGAACTGGGTTGGACAGCCAATCGCGGTATACAAGAAATGTGCGTCGATGGTTGGCGTTGGCAATCGAACAATCCCAATGGCTATTCTTAAATTGGGAATTGTATTAGAAATCGCAATGCTGGAGGGCCTATAGACTGGGCAATGTTGTTTCCTCGTGCTTGGCCATGTTCTTTGCTTTTTGGTGATGTTCATTAAACCTGATTTGCCTCTGAGAGTTTAATCTGTCGCTTTGATGGCGACAATTTATTGCTGTGAAACAATGTGACACGGGCGTTAGGGCTAGAGCGGGTATGTTAAAATCGGCTAGATTACCTTGGTTGATTTCTTGGGATGAGATCGGTCTGTTTCATTATTCTGCGAGGCTCTGAGAGTAAGTGTCAAATTTGAGATTACTCGTGGTCGTTGCGACCTACAACGAGATTGACAATTTGCCCCGGTTAGTCCTTCAGATTTCTGAATTGTTACCGGACGCTGACGTGTTGGTGATTGACGATGCGTCACCTGACGGGACGGGGAACTGGTGTGAGCAGGCAACGGCTGAATTTCCAAGACTTTCAGTTTTGCATCGCAGTGCAAAGCTTGGATTGGGGACGGCGGCGGTTGCCGGTTTCGATTATGCAAAAGAGCGGGGCTACGACCTCGTTGCCACGATGGACGCGGACTTAAGTCACGATCCGAAATCGCTTGCCGAAATGTTCGAGTTATCGACCCAGCCAGATTGCGCTGAGATTGGTGTCTTTGTTGGAAGTCGGTACGTCACCGGCGGTGGTACGGAAGGTTGGCCATTTATTCGACGGCTCGCCTCTCGCACGGTTAACAAATTTGCTCGAACGATGTTGAAACTAAAAACTTACGACAACAGTGGTGCGTTTCGGATTTACCGTTCAAGCGCACTTGGTAAGCTCGATTTACAGCAACTGAGAAGTACTGACTTCGCTTATCTCGAGGAAATATTGTGGCGGCTTGCCAAGCAGGACGTCGCCATGATGGAGTATCCAATCCTCTTCCGAAATCGAGAGCTCGGTAGATCCAAAACGAATCCGATTTTGGGTCTGCGTGTATTTTGGCAGATCTTGATGATGGGAACGGGGATTTGGAAATGAGGTAGTGCGCTTGTTTGGACAGAAATTATTTTGCGTTTATCTGAGTTAAAAATGTTTGTACAAGAAATATCCCCTTTTCATTTGGCTTTTCCCGTTGATGACCTTGAGGCATCGCGGAAGTTTTATGGTGGTACGCTTGGCTGCCGTGAGGGTCGAAGCAGCGAGCAATGGATCGACTTTGATCTGTTTGGGCATCAGATTGTGGCTCACTTAAAACCACAGGATGAACCGACTGGCAAGGCAATTGAGAACCGAGTGGATGGTCATGATGTTCCCGTGCCACATTTTGGAGTCGTCCTCAAGTGGCGAGACTGGGAAGTGTTAGCTGACCGGCTAAAGGCGGAGGGTATTCAATTTGTGATTGAGCCTTATATCCGATTTGAAGGTCAGGTTGGTGAGCAAGCGACGATGTTCTTCCTGGATCCCTCCGGTAATGCACTTGAGTTTAAAGCGTTCAAAGATCCCACTCAGATCTTCGCGAAATGAAATCTCGGTGCCCGCGTTGCTTAATGGTTGGGATTTCAAGAAATGGCAAAATGACTTTCAAAAGAGCGGCACAATGTTTGCCGGCAAAAGCGAGGGAATGTTGTGGTCGCTAATGGGAAATACCTCAATGTTTTGGGGTTTGCATATTTCAGAGGATTCAAATTCACTTTCGTTGACAGTGGATTTTAACAGTTCTAAAATTGCGTTCTTAAAAACATACTTAAAAAACGAATTAAAACGGCTTCGGCCAATATTGGGAGTTAGCTAATGTCTGAAGAAGCATCCGGTCAAATTGATAATGTTATGCACGAAGATCGTATGTTTCCGCCTTCATCGGAGTTTTCCAGCAAGGCTAAGATTGGCTCGTTGGAAGAATACCAAGCGATCTACGACCGCGCCAAGGATGATCCCGAATCGTTTTGGGATGAGATTGGGAAATCGGAGTTGCATTGGTTTGAGCCATACGACACGGTCTTGAAGGGAACGGGTACCGACGTCGAATGGTTTGTTGGTGGTCAAACCAATATGTCATTTAACTGTCTTGACGCAAATATTGAGGCGGGACGCGGTGATCGTCCTGCCATTATTTGGGAAGGTGAACCGGGAGATACGCGAACGCTAACCTATGCAGAATTGCATCGAGATGTCTGCAAGTTTGCCAATGTTCTAAAAGGATTAGGCGTTGGGGTGGGCGATGTTGTCTCGATCTACATGCCAATGACACCGGAAATTGCAATTGCAATGTTGGCATGCGTTCGGATCGGTGCGATCCACTCGGTTATATTTGCAGGGTTTTCGGCGGAAGCGATTGCTGATCGCAACAATGATGCGAATGCCAAAGTCCAATTGACAGCAGACGGATTGTGGCGTCGTGGGAAGTGTATTCCACTGAAGGAAACCGTCAACAAAGCCCTCGAGAAATCGCCTACAGTAGAGCATTGCATTGTTCTGAAGCGGTGTGAGAACGATGTTGAGATGCAGTCAGGGCGAGATCATTGGTGGCATGAATTGAATGACGAAGCGTCTGCTGATTGCCCGGCAACTCCTTTAGATAGCGAGGCGACTTCTTTTATTCTTTACACCAGTGGATCGACGGGGAAGCCCAAGGGGATTCGCCACACGACTGCCGGCTATAATCTCTGGGCAAAGAAAACATTTGAGTGGGTATTTGATCATCGGGACGATGATATTTATTGGTGCACCGCAGATTGCGGTTGGATTACCGGACACTCGTATATCTTGTATGGACCGCTCTCGAATGGAGCGACCTGTTTAATGTATGAAGGAGCGCCTAACCATCCTGCGGAAGACCGTTTTTGGGAGCTAGTCGAAAAATACAAAGTCACAATTCTCTACACGGCACCGACTGCGATTCGAGCGTTTGTGAAGTGGGGGGACGAGCACGTTGAGAAACATGATCTGAGTAGTTTGAGATTACTCGGAACAGTGGGAGAGGGAATCAATCCCGATACCTGGATTTGGTATCATGAGAAAATTGGCGGTGGCAAGTGTCCGATCGTAGATACCTGGTGGCAGACCGAAACCGGGGGAATCATGCTAAGTCCGCTCCCCGGGGCCACGTCGACCAAACCAGGTAGTTGTACCAAACCGCTGCCAGGGATCGTTCCCGTGATAGTGGATGAGTCGCTCAATCCGGTTGATAAAAATAACGGTGGCATGCTGTGCATTGCCAAGCCATGGCCTGGAATGTTACGAGGTATTTGGGGAGACGACGAACGTTTTAAACAGCAGTACTGGGAGACTTACCCAGGGAATTATTTAACTGGAGACAATGCCCGTCTCGACGATGATAATTACTACTGGATCATGGGTAGGATCGATGATGTGATCAATGTGTCGGGGCACCGGTTGAGCACGATCGAAGTTGAAAGTGCACTCGTATCGCATCCCAATGTTGCCGAGTGTGCTGCGGTGGGACGACCTCATGATATTAAAGGTCAGGCCATCGCGGTTTTCGTCACGGTGAAGGATGCGGTCGCTGATGACGAACTTCGTCAGCAATTGAGGCTTCATGTCCGTCAGGAAATTGGAGCGTTAGCTGTTCCCGACGATATTCGCTTTACTGAGTCGGTTCCGAAAACGAGAAGCGGAAAAATCATGCGACGTCTACTTCGCGATATCGCTGCTGGCAAGGAAGCAACCGGTGACACGAGTACCTTGGAGGATTTTAGTGTGCTTGCAAAACTTCGCGAATCTGACGATCAGTAAAGTCAAATTGGAAATCATTCTTCGTTCTGCACCCCCTCGATTAGCTACTGCGAACCGAGGGAGGTTGGCAAGGATCGAATTGTTCGGACTGAAGAGAAATAATTACGCTTGGTTTTGCTCCGACTTTGCAGTTCACCGATAGTGCGTGTAAGCCAGTGGTAGATCTTGTTAAGATCTAACGATTGAAATGATTACCTTGACTTGGGTTGCCCTAGAACCGGCAGTGGGGAACCTGTTTTGAACAAGTGGGCTAAAGGTGTCGCCGATTGTTCCCCATTTGGCTGCCATTAAGCCTGCGTTTCTTGCACCTTGGCAGTTTTTAACACGCACGGATATAAATTCTCAGTTTCAATGTCGGGGTTCCGATAAAGAGAGTGGACGTTTATTTGTCCACCGATTCCGTGGTTTTCTGATTTCGTGCTGGCATCCAGCGGATGCACTCGAGTGTCAACTCCGTGATGATTTTGCGCGAAGTAACGCGTGATATTTTTATCGAGAAAACCCGGTTCGATTTGATTCCCAGCGAGGAGATTAGATTGATGATTCCGCGTCGACAATTTATTGGGTCACTAGCAGCACTGGCGGCAGGTGGAGTGAGTCGTGTTCGAGCAGGTGACTGGTCGAGTGCCAAGACTCGCCCTCTGGATTGGAACTATGACATTATTGAACCGATCCCCAGAGAGGGGGCTTCGCGTCGCCCAGTCGTAACTGGTGTTAGTCTGCAGGCAGGGGGGGCTCTGTTAGCGATTGCTGGAGACGACCATCGCGTCTCAATTTATGATACCCAGAAACGAGACTTCAGTAAGTTTTTAGAAGAACATAGGGATTGGGTTCGAGCGGTAAAATTTTCTCCCAATGGAAAGTTACTAGCGACTGCCGGTAACGATCGTCGTCTCTTTTTATGGAATACCGATCAACTTGGAGAGCCTAATTTTTATCGTGAGAATCCGGAAGCGATACTCGATTTAGCTTTTTCGCCTGATGGTAATCAGGTTGCTACGGTTGGCTTTGAAACTAAGCTCAGAATATTGGATGTCACTAGTGGAAAGCAGATAGTCGCTTTTGATTGCCCGAGTAGCGATAACCATTCGGTTGCGTACTCTCTAGATGGGAAAACTATTTCGGTCGGCGGTCGCAGTGGTGAGATTCGCGGTTGGAATTTAGACGATGGCCGTCTGGTGTTTGATCAGAAAGTCCATCGCCAGCGCGTGAGGTCCCTTGAGTTCATGGCTGACGGGCGTCTTTTGAGCGTAGGCGATGATCAGATGATAAAGGTCACTGATTTGTTGAATTCCGCGCGATCGACACAATTTCAACGAGGGTTTTCGAAGTTGTTTGCTGCCGCAGTTCTAGGTCCCAACCTATTCGCGACCGGCGGTAGTAATAACAACATAGACATCTGGAATATAAAACCAAAACCCACTCATGTGGGCTCTTTGACGAAGCACACGGGCACTGTCTCATGCCTTGAATACGGAAACTCGAAACTGGTTTCCGGAAGTTTTGACACATTTGTCATTCTTTGGGATGTGAAGCAGCAAGGAAATGGATCGCTTCAACGCCAGACGCAGAAAAACGGCTTGAATCAAATTTTGAAATAAGTAGGCCGGTTTTTTTGCCATTTTAATCTAATCAACGCAACAACCAAGCTTTTACATGGAGGTAAGAGAATTGGGTCTTATCAAAAATATTACCGATCGTCTCACGGGCCAAAAATCTCCTACGGTTAATCTGCCGAGCGGGAAAGATGTGCTTCTTCGTCGTTGTTACTTTGAGGTAATGGAGCAGCGTCGAGTTCTCTCAGCCGATCCCGTTGTCGCTGCGGTTACGTATTTCGAAGGTGATGCCGGGCAGGATACCACGCCTGACCACTTTGAGGTCAGCTTTGAAGGCGGAGCAGCATCGACTTCATTGTCGCAGTTTACAATTAACGGTGATCAAGATGGAAGCGCCGGCCTCTCTGACGGTGATATGTTTTTTGACGTGACAGCCGGTTTGCCGGGGACGGGGGGATTTCACAATTTCCAGTTCGATACGGCTAACAGCCAGGGGCTAACTGCAACTGATGTTCAATCCTTTGAGGTATCCGCGGACGGGCTTCAATTGACCGTCACGATGGACAATTTCAATGCGGGTGATGTTCTTGCCTTTACACTAGATGTTGACGAAGTTGAAAGATTTCGTGTTGATAAAATTGCTTCGGGAGTCGAATTCGAAGGCTCGCTTTTTGAAGCTGTGTTTGAAGATGATAATTACAGTTTTGATTCTCAAACCGTTGCCATTGTTACCACGCTTGAAGATGGATACGTTCAGGCACAGCAATCAGGCATCTTTTTTGATGAGTATGATCAGCTGTTTTTAACCGGCGAAAACCTAGCCGAACAAACAATCGGTTTGGCTGCAGACAATTCTGAGGGAAGTTCGGATCGTACTGCTGGTGCAGTCGATGCTTTTAATTTAATTCCCAAACCAATTTCAATCTCCGGAAATGTTTCAACGGATGGCGATTTGGATTGCGATGGGAATCACTCGCAAGGTGGAATTGCCGGAGTTGGACTAACCCTTGAACGATTTGATTCCAATTCGGACCAGTACGAAGTCGTAGCGACTACAGTAACGAATGGCCAAGGGGATTATGAGTTCTCAGCCGAGCTGAAACTCGAGCCGGGGATTTTTCGAGTGGTAGAAACCCAACCCGATGGTTACTTAAGTGTTGGTGAGTCAGTTGGGACGTCCGGTGGTGTTGCCAGTGCCAACGTCATTTCTAATATCGATCTTTCGGTGGGCGGCGTGTCTAGCACGGGGTACGATTTTACTGAAATCAAGCCAGCAACGTTGTCTGGAAATGTCTATTCCGATGAAAACAATAACGGTGTTTTCGACCTGGGTGAGCCCGGGATTGCAAATGTACTTATTAAAGTGACACGCGTTGACTCTGGTGTTTCAGGAACCGGCGATTCGTTTGCTGACTTCGGATCCGTCTATGTAAGAACCAATGCTACTGGATATTACGAGGTGGATGCACTCCCTCCGGGAATTTATGATATTCAAGAGGTCAACGAAAATGGCGGTGCACAGGATCCGCTCGCTGGCTACCTCGATGGCAAGGACAGTATTGGCACTGTCGGCGGTGCTCAGATTGGTGTTCAGGCCAACGATAAATTCAGTCAGATACAATTGTGTGCAGAGGCAAGTGGCGCGGAGTACAACTTCGGTGAAATTAGACCCGCTGAGATTAGCGGTACCGTTTGGCACGACTCAAACGACGACGGAGTAATTCAAACTAGTGAGGATCGCCTTGAGAACGTGGTTATCCAACTGTTTGATAAACAAGGAAACGAGTTGTCGGAAACGCGAACCGACATCGACGGTCACTATCAGTTTGATAATCTCTATCCGGGAGAGTATCTGGTTCGGGAGATTCAGCCTGCAGGTTTTACTGACGGTCAAGATTCGATCGGGCAGGTAAATGGAATTACCAGCGGCGACTATCTGGCGGACGATGAGTTTTGTGTAAAGTTGGAAGCTGGAGACAAGGGCAGGAATTACGATTTTGCCGAACTAAAAGCTGCTTCGATTTCTGGGCAGGTACATGCTGACGCTAATGGGGATTGCACGTTTGAACCCGCCTCAGGTGACCTGCCATTGGCAAATGTAAAATTGGTGTTGGTTGACAGTAACGGTTCCGAGGTTGCTCGAACAGTAACCGATACCGATGGCATGTACGCGTTCGAAGACCTTGCTCCGGGCAAATATTCTGTTCGGGAATTCTCACCGTCCGGGTACCTCAATGGTGATGCAATGGTGGGAACAGTTGAGGGAGAATTGGTTGGTTTCGCAAGTGATGGAGATTTTATCGGTGGAATCGAGTTGAGCTCAGGAGATCAGGCTACCCATTACGATTTTTGTGAAAATATTCCTGCGGAATTGTGTGGTACTGTTTACTTTGACCGCAACAATGATGGAATTCAAAATTCAGGTGAAGAGGGGATCGAAGGGACTCGCTTAGTGTTGACCGATGCAAATGGAAACGTCGTCGCTACAACATTTACTGATGCAGACGGGCAGTATTGCTTTTCGGATCTTGTTCCCGGAATCTATTGCGTAAAAGAGATCCAACCGGTCGGCTATATTGACGGAATCGATTCAGTGGGCGAGGTTCAGGGAGTTTCGTCGGGGGTCGCAGACAACGATAAACTGTGTGATATTCGGTTGATCGGGGGCGTCACTGGAGACAACTATAACTTCGGTGAACTAAAGCCGTCTGAGATCTCGGGCCGCGTTCATGTCGATCTTAATGGGAATTGTGTTTACGACGCCAGTGCCGGAGAGATGCCGCTCGCCAATGTAGCAGTTCAGTTGCTGGACGGTCAGGGTACCGTCGTCGCGGAGGCGTTGACTGATTCATCCGGGCAGTATCACTTTGACAATTTATTACCGGGCGAATATACAATTCGCGAAATTCAGCCGGATGGATACGACGAGGGAGGGGTTAAACCAGGTTCGAGCGGAGGAATCGTCGGTACCAATTCAATCTCGTCGATTGTTATTACGGCCGATCAAGCATTGACGAATTATGACTTCTGCGAGGTCGAGACCGTTCAGCCACCGGTGAATCCTCCCTTAGTGCCACCACTGAATCCACCGGTGACGGAGAACCCGATGACACCAAGTCCTGGAATTGCTGGATTGCCTGGATTGTTGGGCGCTCAGGACTCAAATCCAGTTCAATTCGTCAATGAATCCCGAATCTTATTTTACGCTCAGACATCGGCAACGCCCTATACATGGCATTTGAGTGTAATTAATGCAGGTGTTCCTAGGGGTGCCGAGGACGGTGCAGGTAGTTCTCCACAAATGGTGCAGGCCGGTTTTATCAGCAATCGAGATTGGTCGAGGTTTGATATGACGGAAGCCGTTTGGAGTTTCTCAGAAACCACAACCGACGGACTTGCTATCGTCGATGATGCGCCAATTAAATTTGGAATGCTTGAAGGTATTCCGATAGCTGGCGATTTTAATGGGGACGGCGTTGATGACATTGGGGTTTTCAAAGACGGTTATTGGATGATCGATCTCAACCGCAACTCGCAGTGGGATAACGATGATTTGATGGTCCGGTTAGGAGAATCGGGAGACCGCCCAATCGTTGGAGACTGGGATGGTGACGGTAAGGATGATGTGGGAATTTATGGCCCAATTTGGGAAATGGATAGAGAGGCGATCGCGAGAGAGCATGGACTTCCTAATCCAGACAACCTACTTTATACACCACCCAAGAATATTCCCCTCGGCTACGAGGACGCCGACATTGGTACGCGTGTGATGATGAAAACCAGTTTCGGTAATCCACGTGCTGATGTCGTAGACCATGTCTTTGGATTGGGCGACGGGGAAGAAATTCCACTCGCGGGAGACTGGAATGGCAACGGAATTCGTTCGATCGGTACATTCCAGGGCGGTGTCTGGCAATTGGATATTAACGGCGATGGTAAGTTCAACGACAACGACTCAATCGTAAATTACGGGCGTTCTGGAGACTTGCCCGTGGTGGGTGATTTTGATGGGAACGGTGTTGAAGAAATTGCAGTCTACCGTAGTGGATTGTGGATCATTGATTCCAACGGAAATCATGAAATCGACGCTGCCGATCAAACCTTCGAAATGGGCGGTTCTCAGGATCAACCGATCGTCGGTGATTGGGACGGCGACGGCATTGATGAGCCAGGTTTGTACACTGAATCGCCAAACGCCCCTGATTTCAATTGATTAGCTGCGAACAGTATGGCCGCGAAATGTAGAGAATTGCGATTTGCCAGAACTTGCACCGATTGTTAAATCAGTGGTGCAATGTTGGGCAATCGCGTTACGGAAGCAATTCGCCCGACTTGATCCGCCGGGGCTCTGCAGTATCGGTCGGTTCCGATTTATTTACCACGTCTCCGTCTACCGTGTTTTCGTCAGCAGGCACTGGCATCTGGACGTAACGGAAGTTAACGCTCTGTTTAAACCAGCGGGCGAGAACAGACCTGTACCAACGTCGAGTTTGAGGAATTAATACCGAGAGCCCGAAGGCGTCCGTCAGAAACCCAGGGGTCAGCAGCAGTCCTGCAGCAAACAGTATCATTGCTCCATCAGTAAGTAGGTCCGGTGAAATTTGACCACTTGCAAAATTTCTCTTGATCTTTGAAAAAACAGAATTGACTGATCGCTTTGCTAAAATAGCACCAATGATTCCTGAAACCACTACGATAGAAATCGAAAATGCCAATCCGGTGTAAGAAGACATCCAAACCAGCAAGGCGAGGTCAGCTAGAGGCACCGCAATGAAAAGAAAAATCAATTTGCCGAGCACGACAGTCTTTCACTAGAACAACGAATCTGAAAGTCTTGAATAAACTAAGCAGGCTTAGCTTGGTTGGACGTATTGTCACTTGTATTGACTAATTTAACAAGTTCGCAGAACCGGAGTTCGTTCGAATTTTTTGTTGCTCGGTTTAGGCGGGTTGTTTTTGCGGTGGAGTGGAACGGCAACTGTCTTTTGTTGGTGAGCTAAAATTCTGTTGCGTGAATTACCGAGTTGAACTCCCGTGTTGCTTCCGCCTCGCGTGATTGGTTAAATGGAATAGTCCCGTCCTAATAGTCTTCAGAGGGTGGACGTGGTAATCGCGATATCTTAATCCCCGGTTTTGTGTCGAGTAGTAGTAAATGCCCGTCGTGTTTTTTAAACGATACCGAATGCAATTTGATTTGCGAGATGCACAATTCAGTGATTCGGTGCTGCCAGAGGGCTACGAGCTTTTGCCTTGGTGTCCGGAACTCTTAAACGCGCATGCGGAAGCGAAATATAGAAGTTTCCGCAACGAGTTGGATGCGAATGTGTTTCCCTGTCTTGGAGCCGCGGACGGGTGTTTACGTCTCATGAAAGAAATCAGTAATCGGCAGGGGTTTGTTCCTCAGGCGACGTGGCTGGCGACCCACCGAAGCTCAAATTCTGGCAGGCTCGAATATTGCGGTACAGTCCAGGGGCTTAGAGAGAAGTTAGATGTGGGAGCCATTCAGAATATAGGCGTGGCGCGAGACCATCGTGGAATGGGAGTGGGGTCGGCAATTGTCCGCAACTCTCTAAAGGGATTTCAGGCCAGCGGTATTAAGATCGTGACCTTGGAAGTTACCGAAAAGAACACCGGGGCGTTGAGACTGTATCAACGTCTTGGTTTTCAAGTGGTGAGCACTGTTTTTAAATCTGTTGAGGTCAAATCGGTTTAGCTGATCAGGCCCTGTGACTGTTGTCTTCGGTCGCAGGGTTGGCAGAATGCGAAGGGGCGTGGGTTTATTTTCAGGTTGGTGAATCAGTGGCTTCAGTGCTAGCTTGCTCATTGCTGGTGATTTGTTGATTTTGTACTTTTTTTTCCTTGGTTTTTTCCTTGGTTTTTTCCTTGGTTTTTTCCTTGGAAAAGCGAGGTTGTTGAAATACTAGTGAGATGTAAAAATTTGAGACTGGTCAGATGGATCTGACTGCTCGCAAACTGAGAGCGAGAACAACGTATCAAGGTTGAAATGTCTGGTATTGGACGATGGGAAAACGAATCAAGTTCTCAAACGGGCGGCGGTTGGTAGAAGACATCATTCATGTCGCCAATAAGACTCCCCTTGCGGGTTTCGTCGCGGATCAAGATGCCGGCTTGGTTGCAAAATTTCGTCGGCATAGTCGCCCGAAGATTTCGTGGAATGTCCTTTACATGAAGGCTTATGCCATCGTCTGCAAACGCGAGGCTAATCTCCGTCGTGCGTATGTCGGCTTCCCTTGGAGCCATCTTTACGAGCATGACAAGAATGTCTGCATGATGACCATCGCGCGGGAATATGAGGGCGAGGAACGTCTCTTTTTTGCGAGATTTAATTCACCGGAAGAGAGTACATTAGTCGAGTTGCAAGAGCAGTTCGATCATTACCGGCGAGCGCCGATTGCGGAGATTAAACAGTTTCGTCACCAAATAAATTTCGCGAAGGCCCCTCGTTTTGCCCGTCGTTTTGCCTGGTGGGCACTTGCTAATTTATGGCCTAAGAAGCGGGCCAGTCATATGGGCACGTTTGGAATGAGTATTTCTGGGAATAAAGGATGTTACGGAGTTTCGCATCACTTGGGGCCGGCCACTACCACCCTGGGAGTCGACCCATTTCCCAAAAAAGGCGTCAGTAAGATAGTGATGACGTTTGATCACAGGGTGATGGATGGTGCTCCGGTCACCAAAGCGATGCAAAAGATGCATCACATGTTGACCACAGCGGTAAAGGTCGAGTTAGCTGAATTGACCGGATTCCACCCGGACACTGGTGAAAAGATGTCTGAAATTGAACTGGCGGAGTTTAAGCGCAATCAGCGATTGCGGCGGATCGAAACGAATCGAAAACGACGTGCCGCCTAGGGGCCAAAGCCCTTCAATGCCGGTACTTAATTTTCGTTGAAGAGAAGTCTAACGTCTGAAGCGATTGACAGAATCCGTTTGTTCCATGGCCTGACGCACCGTTTCCAGATACTGTTTTGGGGATGTTTGGAATCGAGTGCGTGTCTCGGCGTCACTGAACAGGATGATTCGTTGATTCGGAGCTTCTCCCATAAACACACCATGGTTGAGGAGTCCGGTTGTTAGTTTTCCAGTTTCGTGGAAGACAACGGGATCAAAGCCAGCCAAGATGGGGCTGTAGGCTTCTGGGTTTTCTTTGAATCGGGTCAAGTTCAGCTCTGAACTAAATATATAAACTTGGTTTCGGTGGACGCAGCCCCATTGGGGATTTCCGTTTACCCATTTGCCCTTCGAAAGCAATGAAACGGGGCATTTTCCTCTTAACGCATAGGCTGGGGTTGTCGACGCGTTCTGTTTCCCTTGGGCGGATTTTTTCACTGGGCTCGCCGAATCGGCGAGCATTTCCTTGGGAGAGATAGCTGGGGACTTAACGTTTGTTTTGGAAGGCTTGAATTGATTTTCAAATTTTGGCTTCGGCAAATTAACCTTTGGGCTGGCAGATTTTTGCGGTGGACGATCAGTGAGTTGGGGAGGATTCGGAGGCCGGAAATCATTGTTGGTGAGCTTCTTGTTATCCATCACTGGTTTGTTGATTGGGAGAGGCTTAGGAGTCATGTCCAAGGTGAATTGTGACTCCGCCGTTGGTGCATTCGGCTTTGGTGTGGGAAGCTTAAATTTTGGCGGTTTCGAATCGTTTGGTTGTTTCAGCTTTGGTGGAACAACGTTTGTGGCTAAAGGTGTGGAAGGCTTCGTTGGAGCAACGAAGAATGGGTTCTTCTTTACTTGGCCTGTTGGAACTTGAATGAAGCCCTGCTGTTGCTGATCTTTGGATGCTAATTTTCTGTAGTTTGGTCCGCTGAAAGCACTGCTTTTTTCGGGTACTTGATGTGCAGGTAAGTCGAGGCCGAGAGGGGCGGGATTGGATGGTTTAGCTTCGCCTGCTGAGAATTCATCCGTCGCCGGTTTACTGTTGGCCTGCCCCGTCAGATTGGGTGCGGCAAAGGTTGAATTTTCCGAGCGTCGCTTAAGTCTTGCTGATTCGGGGGAGTGACTCGGTGATAAGTATTTCGGCGCGGTGGGTGAAAATGAAGTCGTCTGACCCTGGAATTTTCGTTTTTGTGAGGTGTCTAAGTTTTGCAGATCGACGATCGCATGATTCACTTTATTGGCGTCGTTAAGAAGCACTGCCCACTCGGTGACCATTTTATAGTAGGCGGAACTATTGTCGGGGCTCTTACGCTTGGAAACAATTTTCTTGTCTGCCGTTAAGACGACTTCAAAGGGAACGGACGGCACTTCGTATCGTTCGACGAGTTCGGGGTTTTGGTCGACGTCAACTTTGACTGCGATGACGTTTTCACGGAAAGCACTACGTACCCTAGATTCGGCGTGCACAAAGTTAGCTAAATTCCGGCAGGGCCGGGACCAGTTGGCTGTGAAGTGTAGAAGAACCAATTTGTTTTGTTGTTTGGCGAGTTGTTGAGCACGCTCTAATTTAGTTTCCCACTGGATGGTTTGCTGAGCCTGAGTTGAGGCGCAAGTCAAGAAGAGAGAAGCCAAAATGGAGACAGTCACTAACCGTGTAAAAGAAGGAATCCAGAGAGCTGGTTTCTGAATAGTTGTTACAAGGTTAATTTTCATGATGTGACGTCCAACACGTAATCGTTAAAACACGGGTACATGTCATCGGAATCGGCATTAAAGGGTGAGTAAGTTAATAAACCTTGCCGATTATTTGGGTTTTTCAGTTCTCAAATTACTTATTTTGCATATATATCGGCATTCTGTGGCGGATGGAAAATTGGGTAATTTTTTAATTTCTGCTTGACAGCATGCACTCTTTCGTCAACACTTTGAGCAGATCAAGTTTTCGCCTGTTTTCAGCGAGAACGGTTAATGCAGGGGTACTTATTTCAACCCTTTTACCTGACGGATTCAGGTATCTTTCTCTGGCATGTCTCTTTGACTTTCGTTGTTGATTTGAAACATGCGAGTATGGAACTCACAAGGGCTGATGGTTTCACTGTGATGGCTCGAATTGGATTTTTCTTTGGCTTCATTGAAAAACCAAAGTCGTCGCCGGTTTGCTTCACCTGAGTAATTGGTTGAGAGAACTTTGATCATTGTTCAGCGAGTTGGTTGTTTCGGATGGCAGCAAACTCTATCGCACGAACTGATTTGAGCATGCAAAGGAAGCGTCCTCGAACTCGTAACCGCTTTAATTCTGTTACTTGAGGTCGCGTTTTTTTCACAGAATCGTTTGATTCAACTCCGTAGAAAGTTTCCTGTTTCCAGTGGCTACAGTTTTTAAGGGCCACAGTTAAACAGACATTCGGTGCCGTTTCGGCACGACAAATATTAGGTGCTTTATGGCAAAGAAAAGTTCTCGTTCCGGTACGAAAAGTTCATCGGCAAACGATTCCCCAACTTCTAGTGATGACTCCGGGTCTGAATCTAAACCTTCCCGACCTAGGCGGTCGCCTAAAAAGGCTTCCTCCGGTGGTGAATCTTCTCAAGGCAATTCGGATCGAAGTGATTCGTCGTCGAGTGGCGGGAATGATGGAGACGGGGGTTCGAATTCCTCAGATGGTGGTCGCCAACGCGGGCGGAATCGAGGTTCTTCGAACAATAATAATCGCTCCGGTGGGAACAGTGGAGGAGGTGGCGGTCGATCAAGTCGGCGTCGTCGCTCCGGTGGAAACTCCGGCGGCGGAAATCGCAACGGCAATTACAGAGGCCAGAAAAATAATTCTCGTGGCGGCCGACGTGGCGGACAAAAGCGAAGCAATGAACCGGTCGAGTTCGATGATGCAGAACTAAGCGAAGGAATCGGTCTTTTAGAACTTCATCCTAACGGTTACGGTTTTTTAAGAAGCGCAGAAAATAATTATTCTCGTGAGAGAAGCGATCCGTTTGTTCCTGGAACGATGATCGAGAAGTATGAGTTGCGTGCCGGGGTAATGATCAAAGGAATGGTTCAACCGGCAAGAAAGCAACAGGGGCCTCGTTTACGAGAGCTGCTCGAAGTCGATGGGTTAGAGCCGGATGCGTATTTGGAAGTGAAGAGCTTTGACAAGCTCACTCCGATCAACCCAGTTTCTTGGTATCAATTAGAGACGGGGCCGATGCCGCTAACCACGCGGGTCATGGATCTCTTGACGCCCCTCGGCAAAGGCCAGCGAGCGTTGATCGTAGCTCCACCGAGAAGTGGAAAAACAATTATGCTGCAGCATATTGCTCACGGCATTGCTGAGAACCATCCAAATTCCAAACTCATGGTGCTTCTGATTGACGAACGTCCTGAAGAAGTTACAGACATGAAGCGGAACGTTAATGGTGAAGTTATTGCAAGTAGTCTCGATGAAGATATCGAGAGTCACGTCCGGCTTTCACAGTTAGTGATTCAGCGTTGCAAGCGGCTTGCTGAGGCTGGGCAGGATGTCTTTTTACTAATGGACTCCATCACCCGTTTGGCGAGAGCCTTTAACAAATGGGTTGGAAATACCGGAAGAACGATGTCGGGTGGTGTCGATATTAAAGCGATGGATATACCCAAAAAATTGTTCTCCTCTGCCAGAGCGTTCGAGGAAGGTGGTTCTTTAACCATCGTCGGTACGGCATTGGTTGATACGGGGAGTCGAATGGATGAGCTCATTTTCCAGGAGTTCAAAGGGACTGGAAATATGGAACTTGTTCTCGATCGTAAATTGGCAGATCGTCGTGTCTGGCCAGCGATTGACATTTCGCAGTCGGGCACTCGGCGCGAGGAATTGTTGCTGTCTCCTGACACTTTAAGTGCGGTTACGATGCTGAGAAGAACCTTAACGACAATGCATCATGTCGAAGCGATGGAGCAACTGACCCGTCAGTTGGAACGTTTCAAAACAAACGAAGAGTTCATCAAGCTCATCAGTGGTAAGCTTGGCGATCTGTAAACGTAGCCTGCAATTGGATTTAATAAGACGATTCCCGAAGAAATTTGGGAATCGTTTTTTATTGGTGCTTGGGTTTGGTGGGGCGGAAGTTACTAGAAGCACTTAGGAAATGAAACTCAGTTCACTGTTTCACGGTTGGAAAGCTTCTCCTCGTAGGCTTCGATGGCGGCGACCGTGTACCAATTTCGAATGCACCAACCAAACACGACTAGGCCTGCAGTGCCTCCCCAAATCATACCGCACACCGTGCCAACAAAAGCAATGTCCTGAGCCATCGAGGGAAGACCCATCAGAACCGCGAAAATAGCGCTAAAAAGTCCAAAACAAAGACTGATGATCGAGAATGCCGCGGCGGAAAAGAAAAGAGATACGACAGTGAGTCCCGTCGACTCAAAGAAATATCGAAAGCGCTGGTACACAGTGAACCGGATACCTTTTTGAAGATAGACATCCGATGCAATAGCGGTGCGGACAATGGCGGGCGTTAGGATAATGGTCCCAAGAATTGCGAAGAGTGGAGATGCTTGAAGGACAGCGAAAAATACGCAACACCCGGTGACGATCTGAAATAACGTCGTCAGCGTAAATGTTGATTGACCGGGAGTTTTGCTGCGATTGACTTGTCGAGCAGAGTTGGGTTGAACGCTAAGAGTGTCGTTTCGCTGAGAGCCTTGGCCCAACACTGAGTCCGCGTCATCTTCATCAAACGGAGATTGGCTAAGAAGCGTCATGAACAAAAATATCCGCTGAAGTTATATCAACTGACGGTAACGAATCTGAGGGATCCGAGAGCTGCCGCCAAGTAGTTGAGGAGAAACTCAGTCCTGAACTGCCAACGGAAGTATAGAGGATTTAGAAGCTGTCGATAAGCGTAGCCTCTGAGACATGAAGAAGTCTGCATTATTCCCAAGCCTCTTTGTTTTTAAAATATAGGGTCCAGCAACGTCTCTCATTGGTTAACGTGCCGTATGGTTGATCCCGGACTCCAATAAGTATTGAAAAAGGGGCAATTGAAGCGGTTCAGGTCTCGAACCGATTGAAAACGGGATCTTATAGGTTTTTGAAAATTTTTGGCAATTGCTGTCCTGATGTGTTGGTTACCGAGTGTATGCCCAGAGGAGACAATAGCCAGTTCTTTTGATAGGTGGTTCGATCGAGGGTAGGGGCTTTTTACATTGGAAAGTCGGTATCGAATTTTTGCTGCCTTGTTTTGTTTTGGTTGAGTCAACTTGAGCTGAGCTATCAAGTCTAGGGTTAGCCGATATTCTGGAAAACGAAAATTGTTACTTGAAGGGGTGGTCACCGTGGGGCAAGTCAGTCAGGTCTGGTCATCATAATTTTGTCCCAAAACGAAAAAGCAGCTTTGATTCGGAGGAGTCGAGGTGGAGAATCGCCGATAGAGAAATTGGGAATACCATTGAATTAGCCAAGTCCGAGTCTTTTAATCCCACTCAAAGTTAAAAAATTGGGCTGAAATGTGTTCCTGGCGGTCGAAGCGTCTTAGCATGCCTCTAAAAATAGTCTAAGATATGCGACCTTGTCAGAGCGTTCTGAGGGACGGTCTGAACTTCCAGGAGAGTAAGCGAATGGCTAGCGGCTTCATTGGAAATGAAGTGCCCCGCAAGGGGTTGCGAGTTCGAATCTCGTGCTCTCCGCTCTTTTTTCTAGCCAAGAAGTCAGGGAAGTGTACTTGGGATCGCTGATCTGTTCGGCTTATTCAGGGGTCCATTGTTCATGATTTGGCCAGCAACCCCGTCTTGTTTGGAGTTCGCTAAACTCCATAGTTCGAACAGCCATAATCGCCGTTGAGACGCGTTCGCTATTCGTTGGATGTCTTCTTCTGATACCTTAGGTGAATTACCAATAGGCTTAAAGCGACTAACGGAACGAAGATGTCGTAAAAGAGAATTGGTCCAGCATTTCCCGGTGCAAAATTTCCATGTTCGAGCAAATCTTGAATATGGATTCCTGCGGCACCTAATAGAAACGTCGATTGTGCAACTACAGGTGCAATCCAGAAGTTCCCCCGCAGCCAGAGGCTCAAGACGCCAAGGATGGCAATTCCAAGTGAAGCAAATCCTAGTTCTAATTGAAATGGACTGCCTGCTGGCCAGCCAATAAAATTGGCGATTGAGTCGGGTGAAACTATGTGCGGGAGAGCGACAAAGATACCACCGATTCCCCATTGAACAAACAGAATGTTCTGGAGACAAATGCGAACAATCCGTTCTATGGAAAGGCCTTGATTTCTGGTCCACACCAACTGAAGAAGAATGGTTGCCAGCGTCGCTCCAAGAATAACATGGAATATCATCTTCTGCCTTTTCGTTTTTTGGCTCTAGGACTCTTGTTGACGGAATTCGAAATACATATCTAAAAACATAGTTCGGTGGAGAGGAAATGAGAGGGAAATCTAAATAAAGGAGGACGCCAGTTTCAGTACTATTCGTCAACGGCAAAAAACCAGTCATCACTCAGTTGGGTGACGTACCAATATCTTCCGGTTTCTTTCACAAAACTTTGGTCATTGTGACTGAAAACAATCCCACTATTAAAGCATCCTTGTCCGAGGTCAAACCAAACCCGTGGTCTTCTGGGGTTGGTAGAACGTTTAATTTCTTTGACGTGGAACGATCCAGCCCAGATAGGTAGCTCAATCGCTTCTTCTTTTTCAAATCGATTCAAAAGCTCACAAAACTTTGGTTTTGCCGCGGCGAACCGAAGCGAGGACAGTAACGGCCGCTGAGTAGAGAAGGAAAATAGTAGCGCGATGATTGCGGTTGTTAGCAGCGACCGACGGATTGTCTTAAAGCCAACACCGAAAAGCGCGATCAGGAATAGCAATGAAGGCAGTAGAATTGTGTACAAAACCATAAATAATAGAAAGGATTGTCTTGCAATTAATTCAAAAAACAAAAAGTCAAGGGCTACCAATAAGCTGACTAGAATGCCGCAAGCCAAGTAAGTCCATATGTTAATGTTGGTTGTTGAGTTAGCCATTACTTTACCTGTCAAACCACTACAGTTTGTATGTGACGATATTGTGAAAAACCTTGGGAGACCATTGGGTTAGGTAAATCGGTCAGGTATTGCTGAGGCCTAATTTTAGGTTGGGAATAGCTGGATGGTGAAGATCCAACTTCCGAAATCTCAAAGGGCGTCCGTCTTGGTAGGCGTTTAATCTTTAATTTCTAACTCGCACCGTTCGCTGGGAGCTTAAGCCCAGTTACTTTTCCAGTTGCGTCTTCAATGCCTCTAAAGGGAAGGGGATCGGTTTGCCTGTTGCTTTGACTGTCGCGAACTGAGCTTTTTTATCTTTCAATTGCCGGTCGAGACGAGTCGCCATGTTTCGCAGACGATCGGGATGCTTGCTGGCAACGTTCGTGTTCTCGCCAATGTCACTTGCCAAGTTGAACAAATCGAATGATCGAGTTTTGTGCCAGTAGATAAGTTTCCAGTCACCGAGTCGTAGTGAGCTATAGGGGGGCTGATTGTAGAAGTTGGGGTAATGCCATAACAGTTCACGAGGCGTTTCAGGGGGAGGTGTATTATCCTTTAAGATCGGCACCCAGCTTTTTCCATCGTTCTCGGGTGGGGCTATGGAGGCTAATTCTAAAAGGGTAGGGAAAATATCCTCAATGATCACGGGTGTAGCATTGAGTTTTCCCATGGCCGTGACTCCTGGCCAATTGACAATCAGCGGTACGCGATTTCCTCCTTCGTACCCGGAAATTTTATGACCTCGTAAAGGCAGATTGCGGGGGTTGTTTTGGGGTGATCCATTATCAGACATGAAGATGACGATTGTTTCTTTGGCGACCCCAAGCCGGTCAATGGTCTCCAAAAGATCACCAAGAGATTTGTCCATGCTCTCAATCATGGACGCATATTTTTTCTTGTGTTGATTCCAATTCTCGTTTGCATAGTTTGGCAAAAAACGACGGTCTGGTTCGAAAGGCGCGTGCACTGCGTAATGTGACATATAAAGATAAAAAGGGGTTTGTTCTTTGACTGTCTTTTCAACGGCGTCAATTGCTTCACGGGTGATCGCCTCGGTCAAGTTGATTTCCTGCCCGTGGTATTTGCCGAGGCCGGGTACATCCCAGATAGTCCCGCCGCCTCGCCATGCCGCGGAAAAATTATGGTCGCCGTGGTACGAGCCTGGTCCACCCATATAGGACCCCGCGATGTTTACGTCAAATCCAAGAGTGAGGGGGTTTGCGCCTGGAGTTCCCTGAGCCCCAAAATGCGCTTTGCCGGCATGGATAGTGCGGTAGCCTCTTTCGCGCAGCAGCGTTGGTAAACACGTCTCAGCGATGCTTCGCGGTGTTGTGTCTCCGGCAGGTTGTAATCCGTTTAAGTTCCAGTTCGCCGGCAAGTACTGCTTCCCAGGACGGGATGGACTGGTATCCTTGCGAAGCGTCCAGCAAGTAACTTTGTGGCGAGCTGCGTTCTGTCCCGTCATTAAGCTGACGCGTGAAGGCGAGCAAATCGAACATGCGTACGCGTTGGTGAATTGTAAACCTTGCGACGCCAGTTTTTCCATGTTGGGCGTGCGGTAGTCACGGTTGAGCAACGTCTCTTCTGTGTGAAACGGAACCGATGTGTCTTGCCAACCCATATCGTCAACAAAGAAAAACAAAATGTTGGGTGGATGTTCCATCGCCTTGGATGTGGTCCCAGCGCAGAAAGCGACAAACGCAAGGAAGCATTTAATGGCAACGTGCATGGCAAATTCATCCGGTTGTTTAGGAAATCATTGAGCGAGAAAAATTTACAGGGCCGCCAGGCATCCTGCTAATTTAGGCAACGGAACGCTCTGCCTGCCTCGTTTAAGGTTTGACTCAGTGCCTGTTGCGTTAGACGAATCCACACAAGTTTCCCAATACTTGCGAACGACAGGATTGAACTTGGAATTACGGTTGGGCAGGGTCTTCTGAATTGCAATTTGCAAGGCTCAATAACGCCATAGCCGTTCCATAGACCCGCCCCAATTCGTGTGAATCAACAAAACAGCCATCTAATTCAGGTAGATTCATAACCAGTGATTTTTGAATTTCAGCACAACGTTTTCGGAGGTTACGGTCCGTTAAGTTCCGGATTGTTTCACTTCTGGCACGCATGTCATACCAGAAAAAGAAACCACCGTAGGCAAGCGTTGAGGTGTGGTCGTCGTATTTTAAAGCGATGTCAAGATTGTCATGAAAATCAAGTGACTTTTTGACCGCAGTGTTGAGTGCGGTGTCATTTGATTTGTCCCAGACAAAGAGGCCAAGTTCGCACAGCGGCATTCGACCGGCAGACGCAGCAAAGTCTTTTTCCGTTCCTTCGTTATTGCGTTTTCGACGACCGCTGCTGTAAGGAAAAGCTCCATTGGCAAATCGATCCGATAGAAGCGACTGCAGGCCTTTATCAATTTTTGTCGAATCAATTTTGGCACCCAGCGTGTTCGCCTCTGCAAGCGCGACCAGAGCGGTAGCTGTGACGAACGGATTGTTGTACTCGTGATACCAGCCTCCTCCTCGGGATTGAACACCTTCGAGCAGTTCGACCGTTTTTTGTTGGCTTAATCTTAGCTCCTCAAAGGGAACTCCTAGGTTGGTCTTCGGTAATTCAAGGCAGCGGGAAAGAAATCGCAGTCGGAACGCGTAGGCCCAGAGGATTTCGTCCCGGTCGATCCTGTTAATGCGAGAGACATCGGTTGTAAATTCAATTGCTCGTTTGATTGCGGCGGGGAGGCGTTGTTTAAGTCGTTCTGGACAGTCAGGGCGTTGCAAGGCCTCGAGCATTGCCATTCCGGCTAAAGCCGTAATGGCGACATGCACGTTAGGTAGGCTATCAGTGCCTCCAAAGTCATAATCGCTGTCCGTGAAACCACCTGATTCGTCTTGCATTCCAAGCAAGAAATTAGTGCCATGATTCCACAACTCTTTTTCCGTGAATGTGTTTGAAGGGGCTGCTGAGCCTTTGGATTTTATGCCGGCCAGCATTGCTGGTTTTGGCAAATCTGTGTGGACTTCAAAACCTCGGTAAAACGGCCCGGCCCCCTGTGCTTCCGCGGCAGCCTTCCAAGCGAGGGGCTCGTTAGGGAATTTTTCGCTAAGTGCCAACCAGATGGCTTTGGCTTCTTCTTGACGTCCCAGTCGGAAATTTGCCATTCCCCGTAGCAAGCCCAGTTCGCATCGAGCGTTAGGCGGCAAGGTATCTTCGTTGTCTCCCAGCGTGGATGTTTGAGCCGCAGTTTCGTAATCGCCAATTTTAAATTGCTTCCATGCAGTGGCAAGCAATTTGGGTTGTGTCGGTATGGGTTGTGCTTGAGCCAACGACCGCGTTATTAAACCTCGAAACCACTGTGGGTGCATCGTCGTAATGCGATCAACTTTTGTTTCACACTTTCCATCGGGCTTGAGAATTAAAAAGCCAGGTTCGATGAATTCGTAGGGAACTAATTGATAGTCGGCCTGTTGTTTTTTGGTGGGGGCAGATCGAACCGGGATATAGTGTTCGTTGATGACTTCAATGATGTTTGGCCAAGAGAATGGACCGGATAGCATGTACCGATCGATTTCCGATTTCCGGTCCATGAAGGTTCCCCTCAAGGTCGGGACATACCAAAAAATAGGTTTATTGGTTTCCAGGGATTTCTGAGCGGCGGTATCAAAATCAGGCTCCCAGTTGACCGCTGAGCCGGCTTGTTTGGTGAGGGCACTGGGCGTCATGCGAATTTTTCTGGTACTGTTTCGGGTCGCGTTAGTCTGAGCCAGCAGGTCGCCGTGGATTGTTAGCAAACCGCCGATCGTTACTGCTGTCCAAACGATGAAATATTTCAACTGAAGGGCGTTGGATGGAGTAGAGGGAATGCCCATATTAAGTCCAAAAAGTTAAATTCTGATTCAATTCAAAGAAGGAAAGACGGACGCATCTTCCGAAGGCGAGTGGCTAAGCGGGAGGTGCATTAAACTTAAGGTTAGGGGGAGTTTGAGTTGAAATAAAGAGGGATAAACTCGTCGGCGGATTGGAGGTTTTGCTTTTGCAAAACTTTAGACCGGATCGAAGCCTTGGCTATTTCCCAATGACTTTTTCGGGTGCTTTGAATTTTACCCAAAAAATACGGGGGAAATGTGGGGATGGCTTTCGACTTCGAGCTGTCGAAGAACAAGTCAGAACGGCCATATGGAGCAAGGGTGTGTCATTTTGACAAATAAAGCCAAAGGAAATGTTCTTTTTTTCGAAAATTTACGAGCCACCTTGTCAGTAAATTGTCGAAAAGGTACGGTATTCAATCTTGATTTAGCAAATTGGCGGTGTAGCTCAGTTGGTTAGAGCAGCGGAATCATAATCCGCGTGTCGGGGGTTCGAATCCCTCCACCGCTACTCTGAAACCCTGTCGCAGCATTCGATTGCGACAGGGCTTTTTCGTTAGGAGTTAATATTCTTGCTCAATTACGAAATGGTTTTTGGCGTAAGAGCATGCTGAGGCTCGAACTGCGAATGCAGCATCTTCGGTTAGCCGGCCAAGGTTCGGTCCACGCAGCAATGGCTCCAAATTAAAACGTTTTAATTTCTTTAATCTTCATCTGGATACCGTTTTTTCAGGTCGTCCATTCCGCCTCCGTTTTCGACATTCGTGTAGCCCAGATTTTCTAAGGCTTCTTTCGCGCTACCTGCGCGACCACCGGCTCGTCAGTACAGGACCAATTTAGCGGATTTGTCTTCGGTTACTTCGGCAATTCGTTCCGTAATCTCTGTGTGTGGGATCCAGACTGCGTCCTTCAAATGACCTGAATCCCACTCTTCCTGAGAGCGCACGTCGATAAGGAATTCTTTTGAAGCCGCGGGAGAGTCACTTTGGTTTGCGACATCTGCGTTGGCGGGTTGAGTTTTGTTGGCGTCCGTTGCATCAGGCGTCTTGGCGACGGGAGGCTTGGATGGCTGGCAGCCGAACATAGCAAACGCGAGCGTCAGCAAAAGCAGCTCGCGGTATCTCATGATCTTCATTGATGTTTCCTTGATAAAAAACGGATATTTCTCGCCCGGATTGTAGCAAAGCATTGGGGTTCGCGAAACTTCGGGTGTTTGGCCCGTTGAGTTGTCAATGCAACCCACAATGAATGGTTTAGCGGTTGCAAACGCTTGGCTTCAATTCAACGGTGAGGTACGAGGAACCTTGAATCTAAACTTTTGAGATGCCAATTGAGTGGAGGCGATGTTAGGGCGATTGCGATTATCTAGTCAGGCTGAATGGCGATTTTATAAGTAAGAAGCAATTACGAACTAAAGCATCATTGAGTCGTTAGGGGGTGTCTTCGCAGGAAGACTCATTTAAGTAATCCCGAATGCGCTCTCGGTCTATTTTCAAAAATGGATTGACGATTGTCAGAACCAGTGGATTGATTTCGTCCTGCCCTGTGTGTTGGAGGTAGGCCTCGACGGCAACGGATTCGATCTGGATGCGACCGGAACCGGCCCAATGGCGATTAGATCGGCGTCTTTTGGCTCCAGAAATCCAATGCTCTTCACCGGTCTCAACATCGAAGTGATTGCCAGAAATGCCACCGCCAGTCGCTAGAGCGTACGCCCTGCCATTGAACTAGACCGTCCAACCGCTTTTCGAGGTTTCTATGAAACCAATCCAGGCGTCCCCACTATGGGATGCGCCGGTACAACGCTCGATGTATTTGAGAGATCGTGGCATGAGAAAGGACGGGCAAGGTTAAAAGCTAGATTGTTTTTTCGCCTGGGGCAGGGAATTTTTGGGTGCTGAATACCTTCTCTAAGCCAATCGAATTGAAAGGGCAAGTGATTTAATTTGGTGCTGGACATTCATCAGTTTGCATGGGCTTGGCATCGTTAGCTGGCCTTGGAAGCTCCTCACAAAAATATGGTTTTGCTGAAACTAAGGTTGCGATCTAATGGGGCGAAACGCCAGCGAGTTCCGATTGAATGTTAGGGCCTTTTCGAAGATTTGCTGCGAATCGATTTTATTGGCTCGAGTCGGTTTCAAGTCAGGTGGCAATTTCGGAGCAGGCGTGTTTTTCGAATTAGTCTATTCGAGCGGGTGGTAATGCTATTGCGGTTTGCAGAGATCGAAGCCGCAATCGTTCAATAAACGGCGATCTGATACCTCACTTGGGGGGTGGTTCGTGGGGTTGTGTTGTAGTATTTATTAAGATTCCTTAAGAATTGGTTTGAGAACAATCGTGTCGGAAAAAACGTGCTAAGTTTAAGCTGTGGAAGATGCGCAGGCTTTTATACGACTCCCCCTCGAATCTGTAGAATTCATGATGTACAAAACCAAGCGATTCCGTGCGGCGTTTACACTCGTCGAATTATTAGTAGTAATTGCCATCATTGGTGTATTGATTGGCATGCTTCTGCCTGCCGCTCAAAGCGTGCGAGAGGCTGCTCGCCGCACTCAGTGTCTGAACAAGTTGAGGCAGATAGGCCTTGCGACGACGATGTTCCACGATGTCAACGGTGCTTTCCCACCGGCACGACTGTACCCCAAAAAGAACGCACAGGCTCCGTTCGATAAAGGGGGAGATCAACCATCGTGGCTTGTTCGAATTCTCCCGTTTATTGAGCAGCGTGCTTTCTATGATAAATGGGATCTGTCGGAGTCGTACGAAAATCAGGACATAACAGCCACCGACCAAGTTCTAGATATTTTTCTGTGTCCTAGTCGTCACTCCGTAACTGATGCGATTGTGCCAACCGAAGTAAAGGAATGGTACGTGACAGCCCCGTGTGGATGTGGGGGTTGGGCTTCCATAAAAATCGTCGGCGGCGCGACTGGCGATTTCGCCGGTAACCACGGTGATTTATCGCCGGGATCAACGGGTTCGGCAGATGACTACTATTACGGCGGTAACGGCACAGGCGTGTTGATTTCCTCTCAGGCTAAAGAAGATTCAAGCGGACAATTGAATTGGATTGATCGAATAAACTACGGGAGCATCACGGATGGTTCAAGCAACACAGCACTCGCAGGAGAGCTGCACGTTACTCCTGAGAATCTAAATCAGATTCCCTTTAACGGGCCAATATTTAATGGCGAAGATTTAGCCGCATTCACCAGAATTGGTGGTCCGGGCGTGCCCATTTTACCCAGCAGGCAGCAATCGGAATCCTCTGTGCTTGGGTTTGGCGGTTGGCACCCTGGCGTTTGCAATTTTGTTTTTGCTGATGGAAGTACTCGATCGATAGAGAACGATATTGATACAGTCAGCCTCGGAAATCTCTGTAACCGTCGCGACGGTGGCGTGGTCGCAATCGAGTAATTAAAAATACAACGGCAAAGTTGAATCAATTGGTCTTTTTTCAAGTTAGAAGAGTTCCTGTGCTTCTCAAATTTAACTGGTTTGCGGCATTGTGTATTGTTGCACTTAGCCAGATTCTCGGATGCGGTTCTGGTCAAGTTCCCACTCACGTTATTGACGGCATTGTTCAGTTTGAGGATGGCTCTCCACTCATGTTTGGGAACATTGAGTTTTACAACGCCGAACACAAGATTAATGCTCGCGGAAAAATCAACCGTGATGGAACTTTTACGGTTGGTACGTACAGCGACAATGACGGAGCAGTGGCAGGTGAACAGCAAATTGCTATCCTGCAAATTTCCGGAAATTATCTGACTGAAAAACTGAATGATCAAATCAATCATGATCACGGGCACCTGATCGACCAAGCCCATGGCGATTACCGAACTTCGGGTTTAGCGTTCACCGTGGAGCCGGGTGTCAATCGAATTGAATTGACGGTTCGAAAACGGCGAGAGCAGACTGCTGAGGGGATGCCCAAGCACTAGATTCATGGTGCGTTGCTGGCATAGTAATTAGCGGCTGTGGTCGACCTACTCACGTCTTTGGTTTCAGGGCAAAGCGTCTTTCAAAAGAGACACGTAATCAAGACGCTCGCAAGCGGTTTTGCACCTCTCTTGGTTGGACTGGCGAATCTAATCCCGAGGGAACTGTTTCGTCGGGGAATAATTCGAACGTTTAGATTGAAAAATTTGACAATTTCTAAACCTAACGTTCAAATTTGAGGCGTTGTCACCGCAGCGAAAACTACAACGCTTGCGAAGTGACGATGGACCGTCAACTTCTCACCTACTTTCGTCGCAGGTTCGGTAGCATGATCAAATCTTTGAAGTTTCTCATTGCCGGCAGTCTCTTTTTCGTTGGGACATACGGTTCGGCTCAGGAGGCGGATGTCGCTTTGGCTCGATTCAATGAGGCCGACTCCGACGCCAATGGATCGTTGTCTTTATTGGAGTTTAAAAGTTATGTAGAGGCTAAGCTGCCCACCTTTGAACAGTTCGATCTGCTCGTTGAGCGGCTGGATGCCGATCAGGACAATGCGATATCACCGGAGGAGTTTGGTGGGCGTCGCGATGCGGTAAAGCAGATAATCGCCAATGCGACTCCAGCACCTATGGAGTTTGTCGATGAGTTCAATCTTCAATTTTTAAAAAGGGAGCCGCTGGTTGGTGAGGGGGTCGGTGATCTGGTTGCCTTTGATGAGAATGGCGAAGAGGTTGATTTTGCATCGCTCAAAGGAAAATATACGGTTTTGAATTTTGGGTGTTTGACCTGACCGCCGTTCCTTCGTAACGTCTCCAGTCTGGAGACCGTGTATCGTGATTATCGCGACAAAGGTGTGCAGTTTTTTTATGTATACAAGGCCGTCGAACACCCGGAGATTAATAACTTTGTCTCTCCGTTGGATATCGAAGAACGTTTGAAGCACATTGCTCACGCCAAAAAGCGATTTCAAACGGAGATTCCCTGGATTTGCGACACCATGGATAACAAGGTTGAAAACGCATTTGGAGGAGCACCTAACGGTGGTTTTATTCTTGACCCTCAGGGCAAAGTCGTTCGAAAACGATTTTGGGCTAATCCCCAGGCGCTGCGTTCTGATTTGGAAGAACTGATAGGCAAAGTAGAAAATGTTACCAAGGTAGAAGATTTACCAACTGCTTTCACTCCAGAGCCACGAAAAATTGCCAGTGGGGTTGTTCCTCGCCTACAGCTACCCGGCAGAATGCGACCGCTAGATATTCAGCACGTGCCGGACGACGACAACCCATTTTTCGCAAAACTTCGGGTAGAAGGCACGCCTCGATTATTTAACACTGGAAAAGGGAATCTGTATTTTGGCGTGTACCTTGATCCGCTTTACAAAGTCCACTGGAATAACCGAGCGGGGAAGGTAAAGCTGGAGTTGAAGACAGAAGGTAATGTTGTCCTCGAGCAGCAAACTCTGACGAGTGCCGAAGTCAAAGAGGATGCTGACGTTGATCCCCGGCAGTTTTTGATTGAGGCGACTTTTAAGGATCAGACTGCACCGCTGATCGCTTTTTTGACTTATACCGTTTGCGATGACGCGGAGACGTTCTGCATCGAAGTGACTCAGGAATATCACATTTACGGAAGGTCAAATACAAATCTTGGAACGCGCCCCGGGATTTTTCTTAACGAAATGTTTGCTAATGTTCGCGACATGGATACCAACGGTGACGGCGATTTGACAACCGACGAATTGCCGCCGGGCAAAGTGTCGATGTACGTTGGCCATATGGATTACAACGCGAACAATGTGATTGAAAAATCCGAGATTGATCGTTTTTGCAAGATGTTTAACAATGGACGAGGCGTCTCAAAGTTCAACGATGGTAGACGCGGGCAAGAATAAACCGTTTGCTCGATTGTTTGCTATCTCCATTTAAAAAAGTAAGTCGGTCAATGAGTGATGATGACTTCCCTGCTGAGGGGGACAATTCGAAGGCAGTTAAACAGGCTCGGCGGGAGCACGGTGCTGGCTCCCAACGCAAACGGGTCTGGGCCTGTTTGTTGACCTTTGTCGTCATTGTTGCCACAGGCGAGTTGGTTGGCGTCCGGACACTTGTCAAAGATTATCTCAATCCGCCGGTTCTTGATTCCTCGGTAATTGAAGACCGGATAGCTGCTTTGAAAGAGGAGGCTCGGGAACAAGCTAGTCTGGAGACGAGGGTGTTGGGGCGAGGTTTTCGTTCGTGTCCCGATCAAGTTGGATTGCCGGCCGATGCAGTTTCGCTGCCAGATGGTTCCGCAAGGTTGGTGGTTATGGAAGTGCAACCAGCGAATGCGGGAGAGGTGGTTGATGGTGATGGGAAATGTCCTGATTGGATCGAATTGTGGAATCCAGGAGACCGCCCGTTTGATACCACCGGTTGGTGTCTGTCGGACAAAGAGAGCAAGCTCGATAAATGGCAGCTGCCGAGACTGATACTATTACCGAATGAACGCGTATTAATTTTTGCATCCGGGCGAGATTTTTATAACGAGAACGAACTCCACGCTAACTTTCGACTTTCGTCCAAAAGAGATTCACTGTATCTGGTGCGACCGGATAGGGAGACTATCGAGCAAATCGTTTCACTCGGGGATCCCGAAGCGTCTCACGGCGTTACGTATGCGGCTTCGGAGGGAGAGTCGGTCGTGCTGGTACGACCAACGCCGCTTCAAGAAAACTCTGGAATCGCCACGGGATTCATTGGTTCGCTGATTTGTTCTGAAGCGTCTTGCCTCTTCAATGATAGTTTTACAGTTTCGTTGAGAAGCGAAAATGCGAATACTTTGATTCGGTACACCCTTGATGGAAGTGTGCCCAATGAGCAAAACAGTGAAGTCTACACACAGCCCATTGATATTCGTGGCACCTCGGTGATTCGGGCGCGAGCCTTTGGTGAAAGTTTGGTTGCGTCGCCAGTACTTACTCGCAGTTTTCTCAGGATTGATGATTTAGTTTATCAACCCTCAAGCCCTGAGGGGTTTCCCAATGCTTGGAATGGTCTCGCGGCCGACTATGAAATGGATCCGCAAATAATTGAATCACAAGAGCCCGCATTAAGATCAGCAATTAGTAAACTGCCCATCCTTTCTGTTGTCGCTCCCGTCGAATTTCTTTTTGGTAGAAGCGGGATTTATTCTCAGCCATTGCTTCGTGGCGGTGAGTGGGAGGTCCCGGGAGTAATGGAGCTCTTGCCACACCAAAGTGAGGGAGGATTTCAAGCTCCTTGTGGGCTTCGAATCACTGGAGAAGAAAGTCGGCGCCCCGAGTGGAATAAGCATTCGTTTCGGCTTAGTTTTCGAGCGCGTTACGGGATGTCGGTTCTGAAGCAACCAGTTTTTGAGTCATTGGAAATTGACGGACCAACCAACGGCACGGGAGCATTGAGAAAATCAGTTTTCGAGTTACTCGAGAATGAAGGGGTCCTGATCGATGAGACCCACGGTTTGCAGTCGCGAACCAACAGTCGATTCGAAGGGGTGAAGTGTGGTAAGTATGGCGACCGAGATCTCAAGTATCTCTGGACCATTGATGATCGCGGGATAAATCTCGCGCAGGATAAAACTCCGTTTCCGACTCCCCGTGGTCATGTGGTTCACTCCAATCTTAGCAGCAAGGCGTCTCTTGGTGGGGAGGCTTGGTTTACGGCCGAGGATGCAGTGACCATCAATGCCAAATCCGGCCGGTTTGGTGCAACCGCAGGAATGAGCCGAGCGGAATGGAATGCAGCCGTTCGTTACTGGGAAGGCTTGGGATACAAGGTGAAAGCGATTCCGGGGCAAGACCGAGAGTCAAGCCTCGTGCTTCGGTCAGCTAGTGATTCCTGGGTTTCACCGCAGGTTGCTGTTCGGTCCAAGGCTCAGTACGTGCGTGATCAGTGGGCGCGTCAAACAGCTCTAGAAATGGGCAGACTTGCGGCGAGAGGCCGCTTCGTTCACGTATGTGTCAACGGGCTGTATTGGGGGCTTTATAATTTGATTGAGCGGACCGATGACGAGTATCTTGCCCATCAATTGGGAGCCGATGAAGATTATTATGTGACGATCCGGGAACGCGATGGGCGAATTGAAACCAATGACTCGGGAGAACGCATGTGGGATCAGATCTTACAACTGGCATCAACTGATCTCAACGAACCGGCCCAATTTGCTGCAATATCGAAGCTCGTCGATCTTACGGACTTAATAGATAATTGCTTAGTTCTGATGTACGCCGGAGCCGAAGGCTGGGGCTTGAGCGATGGGAGTAAACTGAGGGCCTATTACAGGCGAGGTAGTAAGGCGAAACTTAGGTTTATGATTGAAAACGCAGATTCGATATTTACCTCGGGTTCAAAAACTGAATCAGTCGGTGTTCCTTTGCCATTAGATGGGTCGGCTCAGCGGGGTTCGTTCGCCTACCTATTTCAGCAATTGATGAAGAGCGAGGAGTTTCGAAAAGTGTTCTCTGCCAGAGTAGAGAAGTGGTTTGGTAAAGAAGGCGTGCTAGAGACTGCCGCGTGTGAACAGAGGTATAAAGCCATCATCGGCGAGGTCGAGCCAGCCTTAACTGCTGAGTTGGCCCGCTGGGGAGATGTCCATTCCAGTGATCCAAACACGCTGATGCTGGACTGGCAGGAGCAAAAGGAATGGACTCTAAAAAATTGGTTTCCCAATCGCACTGATACAATTCTGAAGGAATTGAAAAGGTACGGACTGATTTCCGATAACCTGGATGCTGAAATAAAGAGTCAGTAGCCAATTGCTCGAAAAAACGGCGTGATCGCTGGTCTTTGAGCTTCGCTAACGGTGGAATTGAATTGGCCGTTCCGGAATAATCAAAGTGTTGTCCAAGTCCCCGGTTGGTATATTGCTCAGTGGCTAAACCCAGTGCTTCCTCGTAGCCTACCCTAAAACCAACCTTGGTAATTCATCATTAGCAGGATGCTGTAGGAAACAACGCCACTGACCGTAAGTGTTCCAAAGTGGAGCAGGCGTTTTGATGTGTTGATTTTCCAGATCGAGATGATGTTGGCGATCAGCATGACCATCGCAACGATGATGAGTTTGTACGCGATCATTCCAGTCAATCCCCAGTCGTTGAGGATCTGAGCCGCGATTGGGTTGGACTCAATAAACTGTCCGGTCCCAAGCAGCATCGAAGTCATTCCGATGTCCATGGTGTTTGCAATGACGAACATTATTTTCTCAAAGCTTAGCAACCCTTGTAACGACGAGAGATCTTGCTTGAATGAAGCGAAGAGGCTCGATTTCAGATCTATCGAATTCACGCGATATTTCCTTTCCTGTTTTGGTGAAGCTAATTATTTACTCTTTGTGTATTCGCTTAATGGGGAGAGTTATTGGGGATTTTATGTGGGTTTGTCGGTGGGCGTGTGACCTAGGGGGGAATGTACTACCTAGAGCACCGAAGTCGTGTTGAGTCCATAAAACGATATCGGCACTTTCGAGAAGTTTAATCAATGAAAAAACTGTAAACAGGCTAAAGCTGACGCAATGTTTATCCGGCCACGATCAGGCGTCCGATGTTCCCATGTCTTTCCACTTGATGTTGCAACCAACCGATGGAAACTGCTGCGAATTAACTGGGTTGCCTTCAAGCGTCGACTTGATAGCTTCTCTCAAGTCTCTGCCGTGAGGCTCTTGCCCGACGGAATCATAAACGCCCGAAGCGATTCGGATAGGCCTCGTCTCATCGAGGCGACCGCGGTAGGTGAGCCGTTGGTCACTGTCAAAAAGAAAGAAATCGGGTGTGCAAGTTGCTTGAAATTCTTTCGCGACTTGTTGAGATTCGTCGTATAGATATGGGAACCGATAGTCGCGGTTTTCTTTTTCAGCGCGCATCAGTTCGGGGTGATCCTCGGGGTAGCCTTCGACGTCATTACTTTGAATAGCAACCATGGCGAATCTTGCCTCGGCAAGATCACGGCTTAAACGCGATAATTCATTGGCAATGTGTTTTACATAGGGGCAGTGATTGCAGATAAACATCACCAAAAGAGGGCGATCAGCAAAGTCATCGCTGGAATAATAGGTCCCATCTGTATCCGGTAACCGGAAACCTGGGAGCGGCGTGCCGAGGGCTACCATTGATGATTCAGTAAGAGCCATGCTGGCGATCCTGTAAAGGTTAAAATGCAAACCCGAATCGCAACATCATGGCATCGCTTAGGTTAAGATTAGGAGTTGCACTGCGGTAGACGATTTCGCGATTGAAAACATAACCAAGATCTAGGAATCCTGTAACCTGAGCATTTCCCATCCACTCGATTCCAAAGAAGGCTCGGACATCGTTAACATCTGCCTGATCTTTCATCCCACTGGCCCTGTCGATCGCCCAACTTCCACCACCTAATTCTGCCCCGATGTAGCCCCAAGCATCGTAGTTATTGATTCTTGGTAAACGGTGGGCCAGTTTTGTTTTGGGGAAATAAAGATCCAGTTTCATATCTGGGTTGGGATTCATGTAGAGTCCGAACGCCGGGAGAAGTTTAATATCAAGTCGGTCAAAATACTCCACGCCGAACTTGGCGACAGTATACTCATTCAGCCTCGACCAGCCGAGCAGTTTGCCAGTTAGCCTCAGACCGTTGCTCGATGTATTTTTATAATCACTGTAAAAGCCAACCGTGAAATTGGTTTCGAGACCGCTCCTCTTCGATGGGTCGGTAATGTGATCAAACGCCAAGTATGAACTGTAGGCCTGTGCGGGCAAATCGTAAATCGGTCCGGTGGGACCATTCCAGAAATTGAAAATATAGCCCGGCGAAATTTTTAGCGGCGAAGGGCCATTTAAAAATTTGGGGATATTGATCGTCGTTGCCAAACCAATGTTATTGATGTTTAATTCGTTTCCGCTTCCCCCCGGAATGTAGACGGTCCAGGCACGAGGATTTTCTAATACCTTGGGAAGAAATTCATCAGTAAAAGAAGTCCAGGGATCCTGTTGCCACGACTGCTGAGGTGGATAACCACCTTGGGCCATTGGGTTTTGCTGTCCAAACATGGGTTGGCCGAGTGTCGCTTGCCCTTGCATGGGTTGGCCTCCGCCTTGATTGAACGTAGGGAAATTTAGGTTCATATTCGGATCGCCCGGCTGTGCATTGACAATGGCGGGCGCGGCTTGAGGCTGCGGTTGCTGAATTGGGAATTGAGAAGGTTGATTAAAATTTTGAGGGACAGAGAAACTGGCACTCGGTGGTGGGCTGAGAGCTGAGCCGGTGACTCCCGGCTGCTGAGGGAGTGCTGCGGTACTGAAGCTAGGCCGTTGAGCTTCGACGGGAGGGCAGCTCAAAATTGTCGCTAGCACGCACGCCAGCGTACAAGTTTGAGCGAAATTTTTGAATTGGCTAAACAATTGACTAAGGTTCCGTCGATAAAGGCCTGCGAAAAACAATGCAGGTAAATATCAATCGGTTCAGATCGAGTCAAGTCGAATTCTGGGGAAGGCAGTTGCCATCGAGCGGAACGCTATCAAGCCAATGACTGGTTTGGAAGTCTGGATGGAAACGCGGTGGCAACTGTTGAGCTAAATTCAGGGACTCGTTTGGTACTGTCGAGTCGATGGCTCTTCATTACTCGCTTTTTTCCTCTGCCGATACGGGGTCGGTAACTACAGGCTTCTTTTTAGGAGACTTTTTGGTCGACTTCTTTTTTGCTTTTTTAGTGGTTGTTTTCTTACGAGTCGTTTTCTTTTTCGCCGCTTTCTTCTTCTTTGCTGCTTTCTTCTTGGGAGCTTTACCAGCGGTGTCAGCTTCGTCGCCCTCGGCAGACTTTTTGGCATTTTTCCGTGGGGCAAATTCGAATCCGAGTTTCCCCTTTTCCCGGTCGATCGTTAGGTGGGCGGCAAACTTACGCCCTTTTTTAGAAAGAAAACCTGGCATCAAGTCGGTTTTTCCGTCTACAAAGAGTTTGATTGCCTGCTCTGTTGGGATTTCACGTTTCAGAATTGTTTTACTAATTCGAACTCCGCGATCGTCCACTTTGGTGGCCATCGCCGGTGCAAGGTAGGCACTTTCGACTTCGTAGATCGGAATGAGGGTTTCGGAATCATCCGCCAGTTTAGCTTGGCAGATAATTTGTTCATCGCGGATATTCTTTAGCTCTTCTTCGCGGCGGTCGTCTCCTTCAAACACGAAGGCGACCTTCCACGTTTTCTTTTCTTTGGCGAAAGTTAATTCGGCTTCGAAAGGTTGACCAAATCGATTTTTAAAATCAGTGATTGGACCGATTTTTTTATCAACAATAAGATCGCGCGCCTCTTTTTCGGTTAGCTCATGACTGGCGATATGCTTTTTGAGTCGAAAATTACACTCGGGATTCCTGCACTCAAAAACACCATCGGTTTGCTTGAGTGGAGAGCTATCGCATTCGAGACAGGCAGTTTCAAGATCCGGGAAAATTCGATTTACTTTCTCCGCGGTGTACTCTTTGGTTTGAGCGACGATTCCGTTTGTCAGTTCAATGATCTCGTTCATGAACTGGTCTTTGTTAAGGCGCCCGGCTTCCATCTCTTTCAGTTTGAATTCCCATTCACCCGTCATTTCCGGTGAACCAAGCGTGGTGATTCCGATCTCGTCCAGCAGGTCAACCAGCGCGATGCCTTTGTTGGAGACGACGAGTTCCCGTTTATTGATTTCATTTCGGAAGACATATTTTTGGCGGATTAGATTTTCGATGATTGCGGCGCGTGTTGCCGGAGTACCAAGTCCGCGGTCGCTCATGGCCTCTCTTAGGTCGTCATCGTCGACGCGTTTGCCTGCCGTTTCCATGGCGGATAGCAATGTACTGTCGTTAAAACGAGCGGGGGGCTTGGTTTCATTGGCTCGCATTTCGATTGCCGAATTCTCAGCGGATTCACCATCGGCAACGTAGACGAGTTCATCCTTGTCGGCCGCGACACCGGGTTTTCGTCCGTAGACTTCGAGGTAACCGGGCACGACGAGAATTCGACCGGCGGTGAGGAAGCTATCTTCGCCGATCCGAGTGATACGACGGGTCAACTCAAATTCAGCATGTGGATAAAAGATTGCGAAAAACCGTTGCAGAACCAACTGATAGAGTTTCGCAGCCGCTTCATCGAGTTTCGGAGGTGGCAATTTTCCAGTGGGGATAATCGCGAAGTGATCGCTGACCTTTTTTGTGTTGAAGACCCGTTTGGTGGGAATGATCTTGTTGTTCTTGGTTAACCACTTCGCCGAGTTGACTAACGTTGGGTTGAGCGTCTCATTGGGTTTCCCTTGAGAAATTGTGAGAACCGTTCCTTTAACGGTGTCGACATAGTCTTCGGGAAGGTATTTCGAATCGGTACGGGGATAAGTTAGTAGCTTATATCTATCGTAGAGAGCCTGTGCGAGTTGAAGCGTCCGTTTGGCACTGAATCCAAATTTGTTTCCAGCTTCGCGTTGTAAACTGGTGAGATCGAACAGTTGCGGAGGTGCCTGTTTGGAGGGCTTTTTGTTTTCTTCGACTTTTCCCGTTTTCCCTTCGCATCTAGTTTTGATTGCTTCCGCTTCCTCGAGCGTCCAAATTCTCTCGGCTTTCTTTTGGTTGTCGTCTTCATCCTTTTCAAAGTTCTCAACAAACCACCGAGACGGGTATTCGCCGTTTTCGACTTTGAAGTCTGCATGAACTTCGTAAAACGGCCGCGAAACAAAGCTTCGAATAAGCCGTTCTTTTTCAGTAAGAATTACCAGCGTCGGAGTTTGCACGCGACCGGCTGAGGTTACGTTAAAACCGCCGTTACGTGAATTGAAAGCTGTGAGCGCACGGGTACCGTTGAGCCCGATTAGCCAATCGCTTTGACTGCGACAGACCGCAGCATCAGCGAGGTCATTCATCTCTTCCCCTGTTCGCATGCTTTCCCACGCTTCAAGGATGGAGTTGTCCGTCATGGATTGCATCCACATTCGCTTGATCGTCAGATCTTTTTTGATGTTGGCCATGTCCATCAAATAACGAAAAATCAGTTCTCCTTCGCGCCCGGCATCGCAAGCGTTGATGACGGTGTTGACGTCCTTTTTCTTGAGTAGTCGAACGAGGAGTTTGTATTTAGCAAGGCTTCGTTCGATCGGTTCGAGCTCGAAGGCTTTGGGGACATGGGGGAGATGGGTCATGCTCCAGGGGAGTTTTTTGCCGTCGTCTTTGGTGGGCATTCTCAGTGCAACTAGGTGTCCTAACGCGGAAGCAACGTAAGCGTGATCATTTTCGAAATAGTCCTTTTGCTTCTTGAATTTCCCCATTTCGGGGAGTTTTCCGAGGACTCTGGCGAGATCGGTGGCAACGCTTGGTTTTTCCGCAATGATCAGTAATTTGGACATCCGGCAGTTTACCCGTGGCTTGTGTTTCTCAATTGGCGTTAAAAAAATCGAATAATTCTGATTTAGGACAATGTTGATCGGTCGTCGCTATAATTCAACTGAAAAAAATCCTCGATTGTTTTATTTACCAATCCTTTAGTTAAGCTGTTTTGGCATTGAAATTACCGCTTAAGAGCTATAAATTCGTCAAAACGCCAGTTCAGGTGGTGGACTTGATCCGCCTCCCCGCCTTGGTTCATTGGATGAGAAATAATCCCTTGAGACCAAAGTTGTCAACCCCGGAGGGATTCCGGCGTGGGTTGGATGAAGCAACTTTTCAGGCAAAACTGCGTAATTATGAAAAGTGTATCCCCGTTTTCGGTAATGGATAAAGAAAATGCTCGCTTGGTTTCGACGTCACGCAAAAGTCTTAATGGTTGTACTTGGCTCCGCTGCTATGGCGATTTTTGGCCTAGGTCCAGTTTTTGACACTCTGTCAAACGGAAGAAGGTCGGAGAATCAAAACCCCGATGAGTACAAAGTGATTGCGACCTGGAAGGGTGGCGAGATCGATCGACTTCAACTCGATTCGATGAGAGTCGATCACTATCAGACCGTTGCTTTCCTTGACGGAGTGCGGCAGGCTACTGAGAAGAAGTTTGGCGGAGAGCGACGCCCCTTCGTAATGCCAATCTCGCCGATTAACAGCAACCGTCCGGAAGTTGTCGATGGCGAACTTATTAGCCGGTACGTTTTCGCACAGCTTGCTGCGGAAGAAGGCGTCGTTGCCAGCGATGGTATGGTGGATGACTATCTTGAACAGCTTTCCGCAGGAGCTAACTTTAGCCGCCAAGATTACGAAGCGATTAATAATCAAGTTAATAGCAAGTATTCAACGATGTCGAGGATTCGCGAGCGACTCAAGATTGAACTGCTTGCTAATCAAATGTTGCTCTTCGGTACGCTCGGTATTTCCGGGTCTCCCAATGTAACAGAAGCAGTGCAATTGTTTTCCAGAACGACGGATCAGGTTGAATGTGAAGTTTTGCCGATCGATGTTACTAAAATGGAAAGTCAAATTACGGACGAGCCCGACAGCACTGTTCTGAAGGCGTTGTATGAAGAGGGAAAATACGACTTCCCAACTGCGAACGGTGAAAAGCCCGGATTCAAAATGGGACCAAGGCTACGGTTGCAATATTTTGCTGCCGACTTCCAGAGTTTCCTCCAAAAGGAAATGAATAAGCTTTCCGATGAAGACGTCCAAAAAGAATACGAGCGGTTGGTGGCAGCGAAGGACGAGATGGTTCTCGAGCCACTCCCTGTGGACGACGGGTCGATTCAACTAAACAGCCCTCCGCCCGGAGCATCGGATGTGACACCTCCTCCAACGGGTGGCGAAGAGATGGAAGATGCCCCTGGTGATGTGACCCCTCCGCCTGGAGCACCAAAGGCGGAAGCACCAAAGGCAGAAGCACCAAAAACGGAAGCACCAAAAGCGGAAGCACCAAAAGCGGAAGCACCAAAGGCAGAAGCACCAAAGGCAGAAGCACCAAAGGCAGAAGCACCAAAGGCAGAAGCTGAAAAGCAATCGAGTTTGTCGGCAACCGGCGACTATCAGTTTGTATCGACATCGGTTCAGGAAGAGCCAAAGTTGGAAGCTGCTCCGCAGGAACCAGCCGAGCCTAAAGCAGAAGCACCTAAAGCAGAAGCACCTAAGGCAGAAGCACCCAAGGCAGAAGCAACGGCTGCAGGTGAAGGAGAGACCACTCAAGAGCCTGCTGGAGAGACGGCTGCTCAGGAGCCGGCTCCTAAAGAGAGAGCAATCAAGCCGCTCAAAGACATTAAAGAAGATGTAAAACGATCGATGTGTGAAGAGCCAGCGTTGGAAGCAATGACAAAGGCAATTTCCGACGCGAGCGTTTCTGTTCAGGCTTATTACGAAGAGCGTCTAAGGTGGGAGTTTGAGCAAGATCAGGGTTCCGAAAACGAACCCGTTCCAATGGATCTGGACAGCATTGCAAAGCAGTACGGTTTGGTGAAGAAAGAAACTGGCTTGGTTGACTTCACTGAATTTTCAGCTGACGCACTTGGCTCGATTCGGGTCTTTCAAAATATGATGGTCCAGGGGCGGCAGTCGCCTCAGTTGATTCCGTTGAGTCAGATCCTATTTAGCAATTTTGATGGACTCAATGAATACGAGCCCAATACGATTGATGATAATTGGAACACTCGGAATAGTTATCTCTATTGGGTTGCCCAGAAAGTCGACACCAAAATTCCAAGTCTGGATGAGGCGAGGAATGAGGTCGCTAAGTATTGGAAGAAACAGCAAGCGTTCAACCTTGCGATGGAAGACGCTAAGAAATATCAGGCGAAGGTCAACGACGGCGGTGGGAAATTGATGAGTGTTGTCGAGGGCGTGCCTGCGGCTAATGTAATTAAAACAGGTGCATTTACTTGGTTTAGTAGTTTTGGGTCTACTCGGTACTCGAGTCCGGTAGGAGTGACTGGGGCGGGAGAGAAGTTCATGGAGGCCGCTTTCAATACTGAACAGTTCAAGGCAGGCGTTGCTGAGAACGATTCCCGCGACACCATTTACGTGATCCAGCCAGTAGTCGAATGCAAAGAGATTGACATTGTCGGTGAGGATTTCTTGACCAATCAACTCTTCAAATTCAAGCGAATTCCTGATGAGGTTCAGCAAGCGTCTCAGATTTATCGTCGAGATGCATTGATGGATTGGTATGAGGAAGTCAACGATCGTATGCAGGTCAAAATCTTAGACCGGTAATTGAACTTCGGCTCGAGTTCATCTGAAGCATAACACCGTCTTCATGTTTATCATGGAGGCGGTTTTTTTGCTTCAACGGGTCAGTCCTGGCTCTCGCCGCGATGTGGTTCAAACACGGTGTGTTTGGGATTGGTTTGAGCGCTGTGGATTTGACGGGCTTCTTCATGGAGATTCAGTTGGCTTCTGAAATCTTTTTTCTTTCGCTTTTTGGTGACCGGCACGTAATCGCCGCTAGGTTGAAGTTCGTTTGCGGCAACGTTGTCATCGAAATAGGTTCGAAGAATTTTGGTCAGTCTCGTTTTGCAGTTTTTGTCTAAAACGGGAACCATCAATTCAATTCTGCGATCGAGATTTCGTCCCATCCAATCTGCACTTGAGATGAAGATACGTTCATCCCCCCCGTGGTGGAAATGAAAGATTCTCGCGTGTTCAAGGAGTCGATCAACAACACTGATCACACGAATGTTTTCGCTCAGTCCTTTTTTTCCCGGAACGAGGCAGCAGATTCCGCGAATATTCAATCTGATCTTCACGCCTGCCTGTGAAGCGAGATAAAGCTCGTCGATAATTTGTTTGTCCACGAGCGAATTGACTTTGGCAGTGATTGCCGCAGCGTTACCACGCGTCGCACTTTCGGTCTCAATGCGAATCATCTCAAGGAGTGACTCTCTAAGATTGATTGGTGCTGCGATTAGCTTTTCAAGTGTCTGTGGTACGGAGAGACCTGTGATGGCGTTAAAGAAGTGGACGCTGTCACGTCCAAGTTTTTCATCGCAGGTGAACAGGCTGGCATCGCTGTAAAGTTTTGCCGTCGACTCGTTGTAGTTTCCGGTACCAAAATGGATGTACCGTTTAATTCCGGTAGGCTCGCGCCGAACTACGAGGCACATTTTGGCATGAGTCTTCAGCCCGCGGACACCGTAGATCACATCTACTCCAGCGTCGGCGAGTTCTTTAGCCCAGTTAATGTTTCTCGCTTCGTCAAATCTGGCTTTGAGTTCGACTATTACCGTTACGTGTTTGCCGTTTTCCGCGGCGAGACAAAGGGCTTTAACGATCTCGCTGGATTCGCTGGTTCGATAGAGCGTTTGCTTTACCGCGATAACATCAGGGTCGGTGGCGGCAGCCTGAATGAATTGAACGATTGGTTCATAAGACTGATAGGGATGATACAGCAGTCTGTCGCCCCGCGCGATGGTTTGGAATATGCCTTCGGCGCTTGAGAATTCAGGGGATGGTTGAGCGGGCCAGTTGGCATCCTTCAAACGGGGGAATCCGCGAAGGCCGGCAAGTGAAAAATAGTCAGACAACCCCAAAGGCCCCTGGATTGAATAAACGTCTTCTTCCTGGACATCGATTGAGTTCTGAAGAAAAGTCTGCATCTTTAGGCTGGTGGAATCAGATATTTCCAGTCGCACGCACTCGCTCTTTCGTCTTGCTTCAAGCATCGCCTGCATGCCAATGAGCAAATCAGCTCGCCCGTCCTCTTCAAGATCGACGTCACCGTTGCGGGTGACTCGTAAAGTATTCCATTCAATAATCTCTTGCTCACCAAAGAAATCTGACAGGAACATTCCAACAACGTCCTCTGTCAGCATGTACCGGTAACCGGTTTTCGATGGAAGCGATTGAAATCTTGCGAAGGATTTTCCCATGGGAATTAACACGTAGCGATCGTTTTCTCGATTGGCCACCTGGTCGAGCGTCGCTTCTCTTTCGGCCGGAATGCCTAGCCGTGAAGAAAAATCATTTTTTAATCGAACGCACATGCAAATTCGAGCACCGCTGAGGGCAGGGAAGGTTTCCATGTTTTCAATGGCGATCGGCGCAAGGCTTGACATCATTTCTTCATGGAATCGATTACGCAAAAATTTCAAATCCGATTTCGATAAATTTCCCGGCTCGACTCGCTCAATCCCTTCTTCAGCAAGGAGCGGTTCGAGTTCGTTAAGCAAGCATTCGGACTGGTCTGCGTACATCTGCCTGACGCGGGTGCGGATTTTTTCCAGTTGTTGCGTTGGTGTCCAACCATTGATGTCGAGTACCGTAGCGGAGTCAGCCACCATCGCGAGTCCACCAACGCGAACCATAAAAAATTCGTCAAGGTTTGAGGCAGTGATTGCAATAAACTTTAAACGCTCCAAAAGTGGATTAGACGATCGACTCGCTTGGTCGAGGACGCGTTGGTTAAAGCTAAGCCAGCTCAATTCGCGATTAAAATATATTTGTTTCGAATTTTTCATGATTGCTTACTTGCAGTCTCCAGCACAATTTCCTTACCAAAAATATCTTCGAATAGGCTTCGTACTTGGCGTAGTTCGATGTTTTCTGCTGAGAAGTCTGCGACATCTGAAGGGGAAATTTCTACTCGGTCTTCTTTTTCAATACAGGTAATGGATTCGATGCGTTGGGCTTTACCCACGTCCAGTGATTTGGCGATCCGCAAAATTGCTGCCATTTTTACAACAAGAACGCGGTTTTCTCGCGTCAGCCGAGAATAGCCTTCGTGGCGGGGAAGTGGCGAAGCTCCCCGGTGGTAGCGAGCGACCAGTGCCATCAACTTGCGGTCGAAATTTCCAATTCCGAAAAAATCGGAATTGAGAATGAGGTACATCGAATGTTTGTGCTTCGATTTCGTACTTATGAAAACACCAATTTCGTGGAGGAGGGCAGCGAGTTCAAGGATTCCGCGGTACCGCTCCGGTAATTGATGGAGTTCCTGTAACTGGTCAAATAGCTGGCAAGCAAGTTGGGAAACGTGGCGAGCGTGCTTCTCGTTAAACCTATATTTGCGACCCAGTTGGAGTGCCGAGCGAATGATTTGTGTCTGGATAGATTTGGACCAGCTGCGACCCGAGGCCATTTCTTTAATTAGCCCATCCCGCATATTAACGTTTGCTACATAGAAGTTGGTGACCCCAAGTTCTCGCGCAAATACAAGCTGAGTAAGTAGTCCCGGGCCGAGTGATTCAGCATCCGGTAGGCTCATGTGAAACCTGCCGGCTAATTGGTCTGGAGATTGAAGTAGAATTTCAGACGTGAATTCTTCCAACGAATTTATCTCGATTTCCAACAGTTCATTGGCGGCTGGTTTGTGATCAATTACGCTTGCCGCAAATCGAACTTCGCCCCCCATGGCGATAAAACTCTTGGGCGTCGGATGGTTTGTGCTGACTTTGAATTCGCTAATGGTTTGGAGGATTTGCGCCTCCATTAGGGAGCGAGATTTACTGAAAGGTGCGTCAAACAGCTCAAGCTTTTGTCTTAGGCGAAGACTTCCGAGGCGGTAAGTTTTTGAAAAAACAACATCGGTGTGGTTGAGTAGGAGAATTTCTGCCGTTCCACCTCCTGCTTCAAATAGAACCGACTGCTGCGAAAACGCTTTTTCATTCTGCGTCATGTAGGGCAGTACGCCGAGATAGGTGACTCTGTGCAGTTCAGCTTCGTCGAACGGTTCGATGGCAAATCCCGTCGCGATGAAGATTCGATCCGTGAACGCAATTCCATTGGTAGCTTCTCGGACGCCACTGGTCGCGATGACTCTAATGTTTTCATGATCGGTAATACCGTATTCAATTAGTTTGTTACGGTAAATTTTCAGGACGCGAACGCAATACTCGGTTGTTTTTTTAGTGATATGGTGTTTCGTAAACGAGTCCTTACCAACACTGACCGCTTGAGAGAATGATTCGAGATTGCGAATTTGGTGGTTGGTTCGATCGATCTCAGAAATTTGCATCCGCAGGGAAGACGCGCCAATATCGATAACGGCAACCAATTTCGGGGTTGCGTTTAATCTTGTGTCGGAGAGGGGTGAGTTCTTCTCAGGTTTCATGCTATTGTTTTTTAGGTGCCTGGACTGTCAACCATTTGTTTTGCCAAAGCGGCCGCGCCAATAACTCCAGCGTCGTCCCCAAGTTTTGCTTCTTCAATCTTGTAGACATTCTGAAGGGATGGCAAAACTCGTTTGCGAGCTTTCTTTTCAATGATGGGCAACATGTACTGGGGCATTGCTTCAATGAGTCCTCCTCCGAACACGATGACGTCGGGGGCAAGAAGATGGACGACGGTCACCACGGAAAGTGCCAAGTGGTGGCAGGCGTGTTCGATAATGTCTTGGACAGCACGGTCGCCATTTTTGACGGAGTCTGCCAAGGCGCCGCTGCGGATTTCCGAAAGATCGGTGCCTGCATTGGACAGTAGGTGAGGTGCCTGTCCGCGATACGCGGCCTGTGCGGCACCACTTGCGATCGAAAGGCGTGACGCGAGCGATTCTAAAGTACCTGCGTTTCCGGCGCCATCGAGGGGGCCGTTTGCCATCACCGGAATGTGGCCTATTTCCATGCAGGTGCAGTTTGCGCCGCGAAACAGTCGGCCTTCATAAACGCACCCGCCACCAATTCCAGTTCCAGGGAATATCCCAAAAACACACCGGGCATTTTGTCCGGCCCCAAATTTGTATTCGCCAAATACACCAGCATCAACGTCATTGGCGATGGCCACTGGGAACTTAAATTCCTTTTCAATAGAGTCGGCAACCGGAACGTCGTCCCAGCCAAGATTAGGTGCGGTGCGAATTTGTCGTTTTGCTAGATCCAGCGGTCCCGGGCAGCCAATCCCAAGTCCACCAACTTGGTCCGCTGATACGTTGGCGTCATTTAACGCTTCCTGGATGACGGTATTGATCCGCAGCAATCCTGCTTTCATCCCATCCCGGCCTTTTGTTTTTTTGCGGGCACGGCCAACCTTTTTAAATTGACTATTGAATACGGTCGCCAGCATTTTGGTGCCGCCTAGATCGAATCCAATCCAATAACGGTTGTCATTTTCAGTAGTCGGTTGGTGAGACATTCAGTTTTTTTCCTGATAATCGTTTTGGGTGTTGGTTTTCATTTTGACGGGGTAACACCAAAAATGAAAATCTGCGTCGATGCCTTATTTTTTGTCAGCAACAGAAGGATGCGAATTGTTCAATTGAGAAGATGGGAACCTTTGAATTCGGTTGTTGTAGGAGTCCACCACGTGAAGTTCCCGTTCCGAGTCCCAGCACATTGCCCACGGTTGGTGAAGCTGACCAGGCTCTTTACCGGCTGCCCCCCAGACACCTAATGAATTGCCCTTGAGGTCAAATTTTTGAATGCGATGGTTACCGAACTCGCACACAAAAATGTGACCTTCACCGTCGAGAATGATCTCGTAAGGGTAGCTTAGTTCGCCCTGCTTGGTTCCCATTTTACCCCAGGTGCGTATAAATTTTGGTTCGTTTCCGGATACATCGAATATCTGGATTCTGCCGTTGCTGGCGTCTGCAACCCAGAGGTGATCGTGCTCGTCCATAGCGAGGCCTTGGGGGCGTTGGAATTGCCCTGGCTGCTCACCGTGTTCTCCCCACTCGTAAACGTATTCTCCAGTAGGCGTGAATTTTTGAATTCGATCGTAATCTCCGTATTCGGAGATGTAGATATTGCCTTTGGAATCTTGTACAGCATCTGTCAGAAACCCAAACTCCCCCGGTCCCCGCCCATTGACTCCACCGATCGTTCGTTCTTCGACCAGCTCTCCCTCAAATGTGTAAAACAACAATCGGAAATAATGAGTGTCACAAACCATCAGGTGCCCATCTTGGCTGATCGAAAGTCCGCAGGGTTTTCCCTGAATAAGCTCCGGCATTCGCCAACCGCGGAGGAAATTGCCATCTCGATCAAATACTTGAACTCTGGCGGTCTTGTCGACGATGTACACTCGGTCTTCTTCGTCGATCGTGATTGCCCGCGGCTTCATGAACCTGCCATCCTCAAGTCCGCGACGTCCCCAAACGAAGATGTCCTGACTGGGTGTGGTCGGGCCTTCGAGGCAGCCACAAATTGTCACGAGACAAAACAGCCCTATCAGGGTGGCGTGCAATTGGATTGTCCCTAAGTTCAAATTCAATTTAAGTATTTTGGGGGTTAATAGAATGCGTTGGGATGGCTAATACGTGCTTCGACGCGTGAGTTGCTACTTGACCGTCTCACACGTGCAGCGATATATTATTCTAACGTCCTGATCGCTTTTTTGCACGGCGGTCGCGGTCGTTTGCTGTTAATATGACGTTGTTGGTATCCATTAAGTTCATCTTCACAAACAGAACCGCATGACCGCCGTTATTCTCGACTTAAAAAGTTCCGAAGACCCACGTGATGTCGTCCACCAAGCTGTCGAAGCGCTCGCGGCGGGGAAGATAATTGCTATCCCGACAGAAACGGTTTACGGTCTTGCGGCAAGCGCTTTGCATCCCGAAGCGGTTCAGCGTCTGGTAGAGATTAAAGGGCGATCTCCGGACAAGCCATTAGCCTTCGCTATCAAGAGTTCGGATGATGCTCTCGATTACGTTCCAAATATGTCCTGCATCGCTCGGCGCATCGCGCGTCGCAGTTGGCCCGGTCCGATCACGTTGGTTTTGGACACGGACCATCCTGACAGTGTCATCCACCGCCTTGATCCATCGGTGCGGGAGGCAACGATTCCCGAGGGGACTGTAGGCCTGAGAGTTCCCGACCACGAACTGACTTTGCAGATCATGCGGCTCTGTGCAGGCCCAATCGTATTAACCAGTGCGAACCTGTCAGGAGATGCTCCCGCGATCAATGGAGCGGAGGTGCAAGAAAAGGTTGGGGAGCACATTGATTTGATTCTTGATGACGGCCCTGTGAAATTCGGTCAGGCGTCATCTGTTGTGAGAATCAAGGATAACGAATTTGAGGTTCTTCGAACGGGGTTAGTGGATGAAGCGACGATCGAAAAATTAACCCATTTCATCGCACTGGTTGTTTGCACGGGGAATACTTGTCGTAGCCCAATGGGGGAAGGCCTGTTGGCACAACGGATTGCGGAGCGTTTAGGGGTACCGATGGGGTCTCTCGAGGAGAAAGGCGTTACAGTAATGTCGGCTGGAATTGCGGCAATGCCGGGTGCTCCCGCTGCCGATCAAGCAGTCGAGGTGATGAGACAAGTCGGAGTTGATATTTCAAATCATCAGAGCCAGCCGATTACGGGGCGGTTGGCCAAGTTCGCCGATGTGATTTTGACCATGACGAACGGGCATCGGCAGGCATTAATCTCCCATTGGCCAATGCTTGAAACCAGAACTAAAACCATTCGCCGTGATGGTGGGGATATTGGGGATCCGATTGGGCGTCCCATCTCCGTTTATAGTTCAACAGCAGATCAGATTGATCAACAGCTATCCGAGTGGGTGCAGGAATTTGACCTGTCCCGCTTTGAATAAGGTCTGGTATGCGCAACGTTGAGATTACCGTTTCCACAGTTCGTTCACCCAACAAAGACACTTCGTTATGATAATTACGATAGGCAGCGATCATCGAGGGTTGCCCCAGCGAAGGGTTATAGCCGAGGCGATTGAATCACTTGGCTACCAAGTCGACGACAAGGGATCCTTCACAGAAGATGCATGCGATTACCCGGATGTTGCTGTTGAGGTTTGCCGGGAGGTTAGCTCGGGAGCGGCGACTTATGGCATTCTTGTTTGTGGTACGGGCATTGGGATGTCAATTGCCGCCAACAAGGTCAGCGGAATTCGTGCGGCACTTTGCTGTGATATTACGACCGCCAAGTTGAGCCGACAGCATAACGACGCCAACGTTCTTTGTTTGGCGGGGAACCATTTTGATGAGATCCAATTTCGAGCCATTGTGACCGCTTGGCTTTCAACTGATTTTGAAGGTGGTCGTCACCTCCGCCGGGTGGAGAAGATGATGGCATTGGACGCGGACTGATTGGTCTCTAAATTGCTGCGGTCATTGTTTTAATTGTAAGATACTGCACTCCAATGGCTGGAAACAATCTGCGGGACTGCGTGTGGAATTTTCTAATTTCAGGTTAACGAATTGGCACGATATGTTGTTGCGTATTTCTCTGGCTTGCTTTTTGTGCTGCTTTCTCGCTTGCTTAGCTCCTAGCGTTTCTTGGACGCAGGAAAATACAGATTGGTTGATCAACGATCGTAGTTTCGAGGCCGAATTCAAAAAATCGGCAACGGAACCCTGTCGATATGAATTGACGAACGGGCTTGTTAGTCGCTCTTTTTATCTGCGTGGAAATATTTGCGTCACGGTCGGCCTTGAGAGTCTGAGTAACCGTGAAGCTATCGTGAGGGCGGTGAAACCGGAAGCTGTAGTAATGGTCAATGGCGTGTCCCACCAGGTCGGCGGGTTGGTGGGGCAACCGGATCATGCTTTTTTAAAGGACGATTGGCTGGCTGGTATGGCTCCGGTGGCAGGTTCGTTGGAACTGGTCGGTTGGAAAGTTGGGCTTCCCGAGGAACGGTTGAAGTGGAAGCGTATTCGGAATGCATCAAAACAATCTGTCTGGCCTCCCGGAGGGGTTAAGGTTTCTTTTGAGTATCGACGCTCCTCGAAGGACGTTGCTCAAACTGAGGCCGAATTTCGTGTGTTTGTTAATTACGAGCTTTACGATGGAGTGCCCGTATTTTGCAAGTGGATAACCGTTGAGAATGTTGGCTCGAATGCGTTGGTGGTCGATCGATTTTCATCCGAAGTGCTGGCGGTCGTGGAGTACGATAGTCGTGTTGAATTAAGAGAGGGCGTCAGCTATCCGCAGCCAAATTCGATCCATGTAGAAACTGATTTTGCGTTTGGTGGTTTCAACTTCGAAAATGCTAACCGCCACGTTGTTCATTGGCGAACAGACCCGGAGTACAGTACTCAGGTAAATTATTTAAAAAGTGCGCCGTGTCTGCTCGACGTTTCTCCGACATTTGGACCGATGCAAACTGTTAAGTCCGGGCAGGAATTCCAAAGCTTTAAAACATTTGAATTGGTATTCGACAGCAGTGATCGTGAGAGAAGGAGTCTTTCACTGCGAAAGATGTATCGCGTGATTGCACCGTGGGTCACTGAAAATCCACTGATGCATCACATGAGAGATGCGAACCCAGTAGAAGTGAAGCGGGCGATTGACGATGCTGCCGAGGTGGGGTTTGAGATGGTGATTTTGAGTTTTGGGAGTGGTTTTAATATCGAAAATGAAACGCCGGCGTATCTCCAACAGTGGCAAGATTTAGCTGATTACGCGGCGAGTAAGCAGGTTGAATTAGGGGGCTATTCGCTTCTTTCAAGTCGGCGGATTGGAGATGGAAACGATATCGTCCCCCCCGATGGACAGAATTTAACGCATGGGAATTGCCCTTCACTGACGAGTGAATGGGGGCAGGAGTACATTCGGCGATTACGGCGTTTTTACGACAAAACCGGTTTCCTGTGCCTCGAGCACGATGGTCCTTATCCCGGAGACATCGACGTTACTGAACGGCTTCCACTTCAAAAGGGGGAATTGGATTCGCAGTGGGTCCAAGGGCAGATTTCGAATGATTTTTACAAATGGTGTCGTGAGCGAGGGATCTACATTAACGCCCCCGATTATTATTATCTCAGTGGAACCAGTAAATGCGGAATGGGGTATCGGGAAGTAAATTGGTCTTTGCCACGAGCCTTGCAGTTAGTGCACGCGCGGCAGAATATTTATGATGGCACCTGGTATAAAACTCCATCGATGGGTTGGATGTTCGTTCCGTTGTCTGAATATCACGGCGGAGGTGCAGCTGCAACGATCGAACCGCTCAAGGATCATCTAAAACATTATGCTCAGATGATTGATTCAAATCTTGGACTTGGTGTGCAGGCATGTTACCGAGGCCCGCGGCTTTTTGATTCTCCCGAGACACGAGCGCTTGTGAAACAGAAAGTTACGTGGTTTAAAAAGTATCGAGATATTCTCGAAAGTGATGTAATTCACGGGCGGCGACCGGACGGTCGAAAACTCGATTGGATGTTGCACGTCAATCCAGAGCTAGATGATTGTGGTATGTTGGTAGTTTATAACCCGACTGATCAGGCTCTCAGTGAACGACTGAAAGTCAACGTCTACTATACCGGCTTGCGGGAATCCGCAAATGTGATGAGTTCCGAAGGGAAATCGAGTCAGGTTGACGTACAGCGGGATTATACGATCGAACTAGAAGTGGACGTGCCACCGAATGGTATGAGTTGGTATCTGTTGAAGTGAACAAATTTTGAAGGTAAGTATGAATTATTTGATAGGTTGGGGATTAATTTTAGGGGCACTGGTTGCGTCAAATGTTGCGATCGCCGATACGCCTTTTCAGGTCGATGGGCCGCTGCGGAGTGAGGTGATTGTTCCGATTCGAAAGGCGAGTTTTGACCAAGATGGCAAGTGTCGGACTCGTCGGCAGGGGGGGAATCCACGTGAGGTAGCCGGCTATTTGGTGTTCGACGGATCCCAAGATGGAAATCGTCAGGTTGATCCCCAGATTGCAGTTGGTGGCGGCTACATTTTACATGGGACAAATAGTGGTCTTATCATTTACGACAAACAGGGGAAGTTCGTAAATGGTGTGAGTCAAAACTGTTTCAATAAAGGGATTGACCCGAAACTATTTTTTGATGCTCACAATGGCGTCTTTGGGTTTGATTTATGGAATCCGTGGGATCAGGAAAAGAAAAAGCCTGTCAATATTTCCATTTCAGAAACGAGTGATCCTCGGGGAGCGTGGAACACTTACCCTGTGCCGGCGCCAGGAGGAAGAGATGGTGGCGGGATTGGATACAGTCGAAAATGGATCGGCTATAGTTTCCCCGGCGGTCCCACACAAACATTCGTGATGAAGTTGGGAGAGGCAAAAGCGGGCAAGCCAGCGACCGTATATCACTTTAAAGGTAATTTAGGGCATCCCGTTTTGACTCAAGATGCCATTGACGATCTTTACTTTGTTAAAGTGAATGAGCGTGAAGTCTCTATTACACGCGTTTATGAAACGGCGAACGGAACACCTGCGGCTGAGACGGTTTCTAAGAGGCATGGCCTCAAGCACATGGGATATCCGAGGCAGTCGCCCCAAAAAGGGACTGAGCAATTGACGGCGTCAGGTGATCGAAACCCCAAAAACTTGGTTTTGCAAGGCGGTTTTATTTGGTTTTCCCAGGCGGTTACGGTGGATGGGCGTTCAGCAGTTCAGTGGCATCAAATGCATCTCAATGGTGCTTTCGTCCAGACGGGATTAATCAGTGATCCCAAAAGGAGTTTCATTCAGACTACAATCGCGGTTAACCGCCAGTTGGACGTGTTAGTTGGTTTTCAGGAAACTGGCGCGGACATGTTTATTAGTCCGAGATTTGCATTTCGTCGAAGCGACGATCCCTTGGGAACTTTGCAGCCTACTGTTTCGATCGGTGAAGGGCAGGCCGCTACTAACGGAGTAGCTTGGGGAGATTATAGCGGCAGCGTGGTGGACGGTGACAATGGACTGGACCTTTGGACAATCCAAAGTGTTACCGATGCCGGCGGCAAAGGGGATACAGTGATCGCGAAAGTACCGTTTAAAGGTCGATAATTAATCAGTAATGGGAATACTCTTGAAGACAATTGTTCGGAAAACGTGGCACCGCACCTGTTCAGTTTCACTGACGGTTTTAATCATTAGTTTTTTCACGCTTGCCGGATTAACCGGATGCAATGAAACGGTTGAGCCGGAGCAGGAGGTTGCTGAGCCAGTGGCCGTGAAACCGGATCCACTCGTAATGTTGGTCGTCGGCGAAGCGGGGGTTGGTGAGCGAATAGCCAGGCAATGGCGGGCGCTGGAGGATGGGGAACTCGAGATCATAGGAATGTCAGTTCAGGATTTCATCGCCAATGATTTCAATGTTCCAGAGGGCGAAGCAGTCGACGTGATGGTTTACCCTCCTGAAATGGTCGCGGAGCTTGTGAATCGGGAGCGTATTCGGAAAGTACCAACCGAGTTAATTCAATCATCGGATTTTAACAAGTTTGGATTGCTCAAGCATTTTCGTGTTTCAATTATTCGGCACGAGGGAGAAACTTGGGCGGTTCCGCTGGGAGGTCCAAATTATTCTTTGCTAGTGAATTCCGAGGTCCTCGGGGAAAAATCTGTTCCGGGTAATTGGTCCAAGGTGGGGCGAACACTTTCACAGATTTCAGCATTTGATGAACAAAACCCGGCTGGCTTTCAGTTTCCGGCGAAAGTCGATATGCCGTTAGCAAAGGGGTGGGCGGCTTGGACGTTCCTCGCCAGGGCTGCACCCTCGGTGTGTAACCGCGGTAAATTGTCGACTGTGTTCGATCGGGAAAATATTCAGCCGTTGATTAATTTGCCACCATTTGTTGAGGCGCTGGAACAGTTAAAATCAATTGCAAGTCAACGTTCTCGCGATTTAGATCCAGCCGGAGTGTTTCGACTGATGCAAAAGGGGGAATCAGCAATTGCATTATCATGGCCGTCGGTTGCTTTTGATCCCAGTTTAAAAGAACAGGTTGAAGGGGAAGGCAGTGGGGAGTTGGGAACTGAACCGGTGAATTCCGAGCAAGCCGTTACCGAATTTTCCATCTATCCCTTGCCAGGGGCTTTGCGTTGGTACGATCAAAAATCGGAACGCTGGATTATCCGAGGGAAGTCAGATGAGAAACGGGTAGGGCTGATCGGATTTTCTGGATTGGTAGCGTCGGTTGCGAAGGATAGTTTAAACGAACAAACGGCGTGGGGGTTTCTTAAATGGCTTCCTGATAAAGCCATCAGTAAAGTGACCATGTCGGAGTCGCCTGTGAGTGGCCCATTTCGAGCGAGTCATCTTGGTGAGATGATGCGGTGGACGGGAAACTGGGTTTCTGAGGATGCTGCGTTCGAGTACGCAGATGTAATTGAGCAGAACCATGAGCGTGGGGTCGTGTTGATGTTTCCGCGGATTCCGCAGGCTTCACGGTATCTTAGCGTGCTAGATATGGCTGTGCGTCGAGTTGTGGCCGGTGAAGAAGAGGCTCAGGCAGCGCTAGATAGGGTCGCGGAGCAATGGGATGAGATTTCGGACGAAATTGGACGAGATAGTCAGCGAAAGCGATTGCGACAGGTAACCGGTATTTAGACCGGTCGGACTCGTGGGAAGTAAGGCGGTCGCCGTTAGTCAACTCTTGGCTGTTGTCTTGGTGGTTAGAACGATAATTCCGGCTGTTTGGTGGCAGATTGCCAAACGGCACTGGGACTATTTCGCTAAATCCGGAAGAAAGCCCTTCTCTTTTTCAGTACGCTTGCGTATTCTTTTAACTCGCCAAAAGCGAATTCGTTGCTGTCATTTTTCTGGAACGGGTTTTCGAATCAACGAAACCCATGGTTAACCGACATGCTTGGAAAATGGTGCCTTGGTTACCATCGAGAGTTACGAATTCCAGGCGAAAATTGAACCGAACGCGTCTCAGGCAAAAACCTTGGTTAGGTAGTTGAAATTGCACGAGACTCTGCGGCACAGATGGTGATAGCGTTGCTACCCATCGTTGACCGCTAGGTATCAGAGAGGGTCCGCCTCTCACCCATTTGTTTTCGAAACGACTGGGTTGTGTATTTTTAACAATTTAATTGAGTGGTTACGCAAATGTCTAATGATGTTTCTGGTGGTTCTACGTCTCCAAATTCTACTGATAGCAATTCAGTTTCTCCAAAAACGACGGAAGTCCAAGTCGTTTCTCAGGAAGCAAATAACTCTGAGCAGGTTCCCGTCCCTGTGGAATTTGTTGTGGAGGGACAGTCTGATGTTGTAGAGGGACAGTCTGAGACAGAGAACGTCGTCGATGAGTCTGTGGAGGTGGTGGTACAGAAGGGGCTCTTTGTCGATTCATTATCGATTGATCCAGCAGAGGAAGTCGCCATTTTACTCGGTGAAAAACCGAAAAAGAAACCTGCTATTGAAGTTGAAGCAGTTGCTCCGGTTGAGGTAGTTGAGGTTCCGGTTGCGGAAGCTGACAGTAAAGATGATGACCCGTTCTTGGCGACGGAAGATTTGGGTTCACCTGAAGAAAATACTTCGATGCCAGAGGCTAGGAAGCCAACTACGGATGTGGTTGTCGCCGCTGAAACAGTGGTTGAACAGGAGGTGGTTGAACACCAGGAGCCCCGGAATTTATTCGAGGAAATGGGTCTTGGTCCAGCAGTTCTTGAAGCAATCAATAGAGTAGGGTACGAAACTCCATCACCCATTCAGGCTCAATCAGTTCCCGTGATTCTCTCGGGCCGAGACCTCATGGGGCAGGCCGAAACCGGTTCTGGTAAAACGGCGGCATTCGCTTGGCCATTACTTTCACGAATTGATATGTCACTGAATCGGCCGCAAGTTTTGGTGCTTGCACCGACTCGTGAATTGGCAATTCAAGTCACTGCTGCTTTTGAGAAATATGCGACCGGAATCGAAAACTTTCGGGCAGTTACGATTTATGGTGGGCAAAGTTATGAAACTCAGTTGCGAGCGCTTAATCGTGGCGTTCAGGTCGTGGTTGGAACGCCAGGGCGAGTCATGGACCACTTGCGAAGGAAAACACTAGATTTGAGGAATCTTAAAACCCTCGTCCTCGATGAAGCAGATGAAATGCTGAGAATGGGGTTCATTGATGACGTTGAATGGATTCTGGAACAGCTACCGCGGGAACGACAGATTCTTTCTTTCTCGGCGACCCTGCCACCTCCTATTCAGCGGATTGCCAAGAATTATCTCCGGAATCCCGCTCACATTGCAATCAAGAGTAAAACGGCAACTGCTGAATCGATTGCTCAGACATGTGTTTTCGTTTCACCACGGGAAAAGATGGAGCGTTTGGTTCGAATTCTCGAGACTGAACAGAGTGACGGCGTAATCATTTTTGTAAAAACTCGGAATTCAACGAT
>Ga0214479_100032_pt1 | contig 77294 bp, 51 predicted proteins | sample M1_20Mar14CPVII9_5_FD_165054 | JGI IMG/M metagenome (GOLD analysis project Ga0214479, IMG submission 165054) | Marine eukaryotic communities from Monterey Bay, California, United States - M1_20Mar14CPVII9sort6BwellE14 | ecosystem: Environmental > Aquatic > Marine > Unclassified | place: USA... | reverse complement strand
AATCCTCTGGCAAAGCAATTTTTGAAACTACACTCGCTTTTGTGGCTGAAAAGTCATATTCAGCCGGAAAAGTTGAGTTCGCCGAACGGTGGTTTGCATTAATGATCGAAGATGAAATGAAGCCAGAGACGATTGCCCGTGGGCTTTCCGGTTTGGCTTGGCTCAAGATGAAGTCAGAGGAAACAGAAGAGGCGAATCGTATATTTGAGCGGTTGCTAACCGAGTTTCCCGATAGCAAGTTTGGCCTCGAAGCGGCTTTGGCGCGGGGCAAATATTGCGAAGACAATCTTGAGTTCGAAGAGGCATCTAAGATTTACGATTTGGTGATCCGTGAACATAGCGAATCGAACATGGGGGATCTTGCCCGGCTTCGCAAAGCTTATGCTCTGCAGCAATTGGGGACGATCGCTAACTTAGAAGAAGCCGAGTCTTTACTTGAACATTGCTTGCAATCAGAGCAGGCGTCGAGCGAACACGATGAAGCGCTTTATTTGCTGGCTTGGATTCTTGTCGATCTCAAACGAGTAGACGAGGGGCAAGCCGCTTTCGAAGAAATCACTAACCAGCATCCCAATAGCAAGTATTGGTCAGATGCAGCCTATCGCGTGGCACTTTCCTGTTTCAAGAAACGCGAATTTGATTCTGCTCAAAAACTGGTTTCGAAGCTTGTCGTGGCAGATCAAATTCAGGATGAATTGTTGTCAAAGGTCATGTCGCTTTACGCAGAATTGACCCTGAATGAGGGGGATTGGGAGAGTTTTACCGAATCAATACGCTTGGTCGAGTCGGAGTTAAAAAAAGCTGGGGACAAACCCCTTGCCTACGCGAAGACACAGTATTGGTTGGCAGAATCACTCTATCGACAGAAGGAATATGAGGCGTCACTCAATCGGTTCAATGCTTTGGATTCAAACCGTCAATCGATTCAATCAAGTTTAGAGCCCTGGGTATTTCTTCGTCGTGCCCAGTGTTTGGGCTTCCTCGACCGCTGGGTAGAGGCTGGGGAACTTGCTGAGCAATCAAAAGAGACTTTTCCTAAATTCAAAATGGCGTACGAATTTGATTTTTTAATTGGGCGGCAGCAAGAAGATGATGGTCGCTTGTCAGACGCTCGTACCATTTACGAAGCCATTGTTGCCTCGGAAGTCTGTGGTTCTACAGAGACTGCAGCGATGGCTCAGTGGCGTATTGGTGAAACATACTTTCATCAAGAAGAATATTCAAAAGCAGTGCGTGCTTACCATAAAGTCGATTCTTTGTTTGCCTATCGTTACTGGCGCGGGGCGGCATTGTTGCAAGCGGGTAAGTGTCAGGAATTGTTAGGGAATAAGCGACACGCGGTCAAATTGTATACGCGTTTGATTGATGGATTTCCTGAATCAGAATTTTCGATTGACGCGAAGCAGCGACTTGCCTTGATGGAAGATAAGTCAGGTCAAAATAATGCTGAGGTAGCCGAGCAACTAAAAACAACCAGCGACCGTTAATGAAATCGGAGTCGGATGTTCGTTGAACTCCGATTGCCCGAGGTTCTACTTGCGATGCGTTGGTTTTAACTAGAGTGAGAGATAACGATGACATTACGTTCAAGATCTTTACAACGAGGGTTACTCTTTAGAGTTAGTCTCGTCGTAACGCTTTTTGCGATTGCCTCCTGCGGCAGTCTGTCGGCCCAAGAGATTACCAGCGGATTTGAAATGCCAGAACCCGCTGCTGAGGTGGCTGACTCGAATAGCCGAGCGGATGCGAGCGTCGATTCTGCCTCGTCGAGTCAGGTTATTTCGGGGACGCGTCGGTTAACCGATATCGTGAAGAGTGGCGGACCGCTGATGATTCCGATTGGAATCTGTTCGTTCATTCTGGTGGTATTCGTTTTTGAGCGATTGATTGGACTCCGAAAAGGAAGGATTATTCCAGGACCGTTTACCAAACGTTTTCTTGAGCAATTAAGAGACGGTGATCTTGATCGTGAAATGGCTTTGCAGCTTTGCGAGCGAGACAAAAGTCCAATGGCAAATGTTTTCAAAGCCGGTGTTCTTAAGTGGGGTAGATCTGCAGTCGAGATTGAGCAATCGGTGTTGGATGAAGGCGAGCGTTCTTCGAACCATCTGCGGAGATACCTGCGATTGATCAATGGTGTTGCGACCGTCTGTCCACTCCTCGGTTTGCTTGGTACCGTCCTCGGTATGATTCACGCTTTCGATTCGATTGCGACGGTCAGTTCCGCCACGACGGATCCTAAGGCTTTAATTGCGACAGGAATTAGTCAGGCGTTGCTAACGACAGCGGCAGGGCTTTCAGTGGCAATTCCGGCGTTAATTGCCTACATCTTTTTCTGCAGTCGCGTGGATAAGCATGTAATGGAAATTGATGAACTGGGAATGAAGGTAGTTAATTTGATTTCTGCAGAGGCCATTCTTGAGCGTGATCCTGCAAGGCAGGCTGCCTAAATAAGGAGATTGCGAGATGCCATTAAAAACACAGCCCGACGACCAATCTTCTATCAATTTGACACCGATGATAGATATTGTTTTCTTGTTAATCATATTTTTTATGGTTGGCACAAAGTTCAGTGAACTGAATGATTTGGAGCGGGATATTTCAATTCAAGTGCCCGCTGTGAGTGGAGTTGCTGCGTTGACAACCGCTCCGAGAAAGCGAGTCATCAACGTGCATGCAGACGGGCGAATTGTGCTCGATAAAAAGTTTGTTTCGTTGGGGCAGTTGCAAAAAGATCTGGTCTCTGCGCGGCAGCAATACAAGAAGCTGGGGGTCGTCATTCGGGGCGATGAAGCAAGCCAGTACGGTAGTGTGGCGAGTGTTTTTGCGACTTGCCAGAAAGCCGGAATCTCTGATTTAAATATTTCAGTTCGATCGTTAATGCAAACCACCGTTCGGCGAACTCAACTTTTCCGGCTGAATATGACTTTTCAGCCACAAAAGCGAGTGTAGTTTCAAAAATTGCTTTGCCAGAGGATTGTTCCCGAAGCCTGTCCACCTCAACCTTGGCATCCTTCCACTGCCCATTCTCGACAAGGCAAATCGCCAATTCGGCCATCGCCCGATTAGGCTCTGCCCCAGTTTTTTCCACGGCAAGATATTTGCGATAGTGTGGAATTGCTTCCGAATAATTCCCCAACCCAAAAAACGTCGTCGCACTTGCGATTTGGTACTTAGGAATCAAATCCTGCTGCATTCCATCGAGTGCAATTTTCGAAAGCTCGATATTTGAGAATTCAAATTCTTCCACTCCGAGGTGTGCCAATGCTTTGAGGTAATGCCAATTTGAATCACGAGTCGTGTTGCCCGAATAATCCTGCAAAAGATCCCGAAAGATGTTGATGGCGGTTTGATACTCCTCAGCGGAATAATGAATGCGACCTTCCAGTTCCAATACCTCAGGCATCAGCGGGCTATCTTTGTAGTCCTCGCAAAATGTATCAATAAGTCGAAGCGCCGACGCAGTATCTTTGCCTTTAACGTCAATTTCCAGCGATTGCCGAATTGCATCATCAGCAAGTTGATTCTGCGGATAACGATCCCAGATCTTCTTTAACCACTCTTTAGACAGGTCCGACTGATTGATGCGATCAGCGGCGATCGCACCATCAAACCAAATGGCGACCTGAACTCGCTCTTGGCATTCACTTTCAAAAACCTCTTTGAGCAGTACTAGAGCCTCAGAATACTCACTTAACTCATTGTGACTTCTCGCAAGCCAATAGGTCGCCTCTACACGAAATGAATCCGTTCCAGCCATTCGTATGGCCGTACGAAAACTCTGTTTAGCGGAATCAAATTCGCGTCTGCCCAAATAGATGATTCCCAATTGCAAATTACAATCAGCCAAAAGCCCATCACAATTCTGGGTAATCAGAAATTGATAAAACTTAACTGCGTCTTCCTCGTGCCCTAAAACTTGGAGAGCTTTCGCCAAACCTAGCCTACAATTGTTCGACATCGTGCTTGTCGGATAAATTCGCAACGCCGTTTCAAACGCTCGCTTGGCCAGTTGCGGCTCCTCCTTAATCAGGCGAATTTCACCTAAGTAGGCTAGCGCGTATTCGTTGAGATCGTGCTGGGCGTGGTTGAGGATAAAATCTTCGAGCGAACGAATCGCCACATCATAATTTGACAAACGATACGCGGACTCACCCAATCGAAACGTCGCCCGTGACCGATAGACGTTACTCGGATATTCCTGAATGAAATTCTGGTACGCCCGGAATGCACCCTGATAGTCCTGTTGCTTCATTAAAATTTCAGCAATGAAGAACTTGGCTGTGACTGCCTCTTCCGCTGAGGGATACTGGCGTATCAACTGGGCAAAAGCCTCAATCGCTTCGTCCCAGCTCTCCTGGGTATAGTGATTCGCAGCGATTGCGTAATCTACTTGAGCGGTTTGTGCGAAACCGAACCCCGGTGATGCGACAAGCAATGCGATGCCAATAATCAGTTGCAAATAGATTCGCCAAGACGAATGCAGCTCAATTTTATCGTTCATAGTACGTTAGTCCGCACGAACGCAAGCGTTCGGCTATGGGTTGCAGAAACCAAACATCACCCCACCTGTGCAACGCTGGGGGAGGCAATCTCTGGCATCTAGTGGATTGGAAACCAATTCAGACCGCGGGCGGCGCGGTCGTCCATCGTCTTCATCGACGCGGCTGAGAGCGGGACTAGACCGGATAATGATCGCTAGCATTAGCCGAACGCATCAGGGCTGGTGAAGTCTTCCGATTTGAGAAGCAGGGTAATTTACAAACCGCATCCCTGCGCGCGGTTTTGGGGGACGCCCGAGAAAGGACGCCGCTGCTGGCTAGTCCCAGCCGGAACAACTCTCAAACAAAGAGTACCCCAAGAGACTGTGAAAATTACTAATCGTAGGTGATTTCAAGTACTTTGAACTTCAGAGTACCTTTGGGTACCTCGATGTCAGCAAGTTCACCCACTTTCTTCCCCAACAAGCCCCGTCCAATCGGACTTGTGATCAAATATTTGCCAGCGTCGTAGTCTTCATCTCCGTCACCGACGAGCGTTATTTCCTCTTCGTCGTCCAGATCGACGTCCAATACCTTGACGGTCGCACCGAACGCAACCTTATCTTTGGGAATTTGGTTGGGATCAACAATCTGAGCGCGAGACAGCCTGGATTTCAATTCGGAAATCTTACGGTGGAGATGAGACTGATTTTCCCGCTGCGCGTGATACTCAGCATTCTCTTTCAGATCTCCCTCAGCGCGGGCTTCCGCAATTTTTTCAGCAATTGCAGGCATCTGCACGTTTTCCATCTCGTCAATTTCAGCCTTACGCTTGTTGTAGGCTTCTTGTGTCATGGGTACGCGTTCCACTTTGATCTCTCCTGCTCACTGCATCCAACTTGATACTGCCAAATAAAAAAAGATTACGACCTGTCTATCTTGGAGACACGTCGTAATTCCCTTTAATTATGCAGCATTCCGACTAATTAAGCAACTAGCCGCGTCAGCCGTGAATCTCGAAATGAAACTTCCCTTCCAATGCTTGCAACCGCCCACAGGCATACCAGACCTTGAACGCAAGGTTTGCTTCCACCGCAGAAAATCGGCACCAGTAGACAGCCCGCCATTACAATTCGAATTGGAACGTCTCGTTAAAGAGACGAACAAATCGTTGCCCAATCGTCTTATAACCAACACGCACTTTGGCGCTACCGGTACTCCCTGGAAGAATTGTGCGCTCTGAATTGGCAAGGGGAACACTAACTCGATATTTTGTACTGACAGGAACTAAACGCCCTTCGCTATCAGATTCGGCGACAATATTACCACCGTGATTCGCGGATAGCGACCGAGGCAACTCCACCAGTTCATTAGGCGAGATTCGGTCAGTCGCTGAGTGAAAAACGGTTCCGGGAATTTGATTCAAACATAACTCAACCAGCTGCTCCTGTTGAATAAATTCGATTTCTGATTGATCGACAACCAAAACAGCTTCCATTTTTTCCAAGTCCGGAACAACCTGTCCGACAAAAGTTCCAGACTTAAGATAGGCCCCGATATTTTTCTGATCCAAAGGCGTACCGTTCCAGTTACCGAGGGTCTCCCGATCATCATCCTGTGCTCGCACCCTTTGCGGAGCGATTAGAAAACCAGAAACTGGAGCTCGAATCGACAACCTTTCCCGATCCATCAGCTTCCGCTCATAACTTGCATTAGAAGCCTGAACTGCCACCTCCGCAGACTGCCGGCCTTGGGAAAATGACGCGTCCAACGCTTCCGATTGCCGGATATTTTCTAACCGAACATAGGAGGTGGCGAGGTGCGTTTGCATGCCAGCCAATTGCACGTCGAGCTGTTTACTAGTGAGTTCTATTAGTCTCTGGCCTTCTTGAACATACACATTTGCCGCGACATCTACCTCACTAAGAACGCCCTCAACGTCGACATAAATATTCCTCGCGTTCTGAGGTTGAACGTAGAACTTGCAATGAACGTAATGCGGCAACGGAAATGCAAGCACACCCAGCAAGAGAACTCCGAAGCCAACCGCAGAAGTAACTACGTTTGCTCGTTTGACCACGCCAAATCTCCCGGGAACAACAAAGAAACGAAAAAGGTTTACCAGCGGCATACCCACTAATCCATAAATTGCCGAAAGGGCAATCATTTGCCCAACCAACTTAAACCCATACGGCTCAAGCAAGCGATAGACAAACCAGAAAATCGAAAATGTAATCAGCCATCGATACAACGCGGCCGCGATACTGTAAACGACGAAAAACCATTTCTTACGGGCAGGCAAAAATGGATCTGGCCGCGTTTCCATCCCTAAAAACACAGTTCCGCAGGCACGTTGCAAAATAGCGGTCGCCTTAGCGCGGAGATTAGGAATCTCAATTAGATCAGAAAGGACGTAATAGCCATCGTATCGCAGTAGGGGATTCGCATTAAATAAAACCGTGCTTACTGAGCAAATAAAAATAACATTGAGCGCGAGTTGATTTACCAACCCAGGATGACTGAACCACCAGACAAACACCGCAATCGAAGCCAAAATGAATTCAACATAAATCCCAGCGGCTGCGATCATAGCCCGCTTCCACTTATTGGTAAGCAGCCAGGAATCGCTTACGTTCACGTAAAGACAGGGAGTTAATACCAGGAGCATCAACCCCATTTCATGGCACTCTCCCCCGTACCGTTTACAAGCTAACCCATGACCAAACTCGTGAAAAACTTTCGTAATGGCTAACACCAATGCCAACCAGATCCAGTTACCCGAAGCGAAAAAACTCGCAAATGAGGGTAGTTTATTTTGAAACGTTTCGAACTGGGTAAAAACTAAGACCATGGCTGCCAACCACAGGAGCAACGTCGCAACCAATGCCGGAGCTGAAAAAAACCAACCAAGGTAACCGTTTAGCCAACCCAACAAACGGTCTGGATCAAATCCTCGATAACGAATCGCCAGCACATTAGTTAACGATTGAAATCGTTCTTGCTTCCGATTCTCCCGACCGCGTTTTGAAAGCTCGTACCCTTGGAAGGGTGCATCAGAAATTAGCAGCGAGTTGCGATGAAGCATACTTACGAATTGATAGATCTCCTGAATAGTGATCTTCTGCGGAGTGAAACGCGCGTCAAACTCTGCCTTCACCGTTTCCAAGCTAGTCTGCCCATCAAGCAGCCCGAAGAGCATGTACTCTTCCTCTTCGAAACGATAGTACTTCATCGTTAATGGATCTTTGATGACAACACAGTCTCGTCCCTGAAATTGCTGATGCTGAACGGTGACGTCGGTGCGCGTATGCATTGGCAACGGTCGCCCAGCGATCGTTGTTGCGGCATGAAGACCTTTCCCGGACGTCGGCAACATAAAATAGAACTCCAGTTTCTATTAATTCAGCAGTTTCTTGACGTGTGTATGTTGTGTTTCGAAACCGCTACCGTTTAACCAATTTTGCCATGCGTGCGCCTGTGGCTCGTCGGCTAGCTCAATGGTCAGCCAATCTGGACATGAAAATGTGGCGTCCAGATGATTCCCGTGACTCTTGGTCTCGACCTCACAGCCAATCATTCTGAGAGTATTTATGATCTGCTTGGCCTTAGCTTCGTCATGCAAGTGCACTGTTCGGGACGTTACCATTCGAAAACGAACGGTCGGCTGTTTGGTCTCCGACGGAGGGTTCAATAACACCGTCTCCATCCCTCGGTCCTTACACCAACGCGACCACTGGTCTACCAACTGAGAGCTTGATAATTTCATCGATCGCCAATCAACACAACGATAAATTACATCAATGTGGCTACCGTGTTTTTGAGTTTTGACCTCACAACCAATCTTTTCAAGGGTCGCGATCGACTGCTCCGCTTCTTCTGCCGTATTCGAATGAAGAGTTTTCCACGCCTCTACTCGATACCCCATTTTCATCATGCTTGATTTAACAGATTTCGCCGGCACCAACGATTTCGTTACACTTGGACTGGACTGACTAACTGCCGGCGTTTGAGCGACTGACTCCTGCCCAATGGCAGTCCCCTCGAAGGACAATCCGAAGAATGCAATCCCAACTAAAAACCAGACCTTCATAACGTCACCCTTCGGAATCTAACTAACTTAAAATACATCCCCGTTCAGAAAGACTTGATTAAGGAATCCGAGTGAAAACGACAAGATGACCACACCTGCTAGCACTCACAAAGAGACCGGTCTCTAGCGCAACTTACTCCCAACAACAGGAACGACATTGTAAAAAAAAGCCAGATTGCTTAACCTCCGGCGTCACAAAACCATTTATCTGCAATGCCATGAATCAAACTCCATTGCCGCTCGTTTCCGTCATCGTTCCTGTCTACAACGAAATCGATAATGTCGATTTGATGTATCACGAGCTGCTCGAAGCCTTGCAATCTCAGCAACGCCCATTTGAAATCGTTCTCGTCGATGATGGCAGCATTGACGGAACGACGGCTAAGCTCGAGCAAGTAGCAGAAAAAGACGAGCGGGTTAAATTGGTAGTCTTTCGTAGAAACTATGGCCAAACGGCAGCCATGCATGCCGGAATCCAAAATGCCACAGGTGATTATCTGGTAACCATTGATGGCGATCTCCAAAATGATCCCAACGATATTCCGATGATGTTGGACAAATTGGATGATGGTTTCGATCTTGTGCATGGCTGGCGAAAAGATCGCAAAGACAAACTCCTAAGTCGAAAAATTCCTTCGCGAATAGCAAATTGGCTAATTTCCAAGGTAACTGAATTTCCCATCCACGATCTTGGCTGTACGCTGAAAGCGATGCGTTCTGAAATTGCCCAGCAGATCGAATTATATGGTGAGATGCACCGTTTTATTCCTATTCTTGCCCACCAACTCGGGGCAAAAAGTGTCGAAGTCGTCACCAATCATCGGGCACGTCAATTCGGTGAAACCAAATATGGAATCGGGAGAACGTTCCGTGTTGTTCTCGATTTAATTACCGTCAAATATATGTTGAAATACTTTTCAAGCCCGATGAAGCTCTTTGGCAAACTCGGCTTGTGGATTGGCGGCGCCGGCATGGTGTCATGCACCACCGCTGTGTTGATGAAGATATTTTCCGGGGTCGATATGACGGGCAACCCATTTTTGCTAATGGGTATTTTATCCGCAATTTTGAGCGTGCAGTTTTTCAGTCTTGGGCTGATTGGCGAAGTCTGTGCGAGAATCTATTACACACACGAAAAGCGGACGAATTATCAGATTCGCAATCTCGTCAATTTCCAGCCTGCCGATATCATTTCGCTTCCGCGTAAAGTTGCTTAATCGCCACAGGTATCGGTCAACGACGCCCTACCAAGTAGGCTGGAGAATTTTCAGCTGAAAATAGCCAGACTCAATCCTAACTTGTAATCTCTTACCAGCCGCGTGCGATCTAACCAGGCCTAGCGAGGGTAACTCGGCACTAATTGCCGTACCGCCATTCATCCCCGCGCTAGAGACGAGCTCATTACTGGCCCCAACCAATCTTTAAAACAGACGTTCAGAGCTGACTGCCATCCGATAGGGGCCAAACGACGGCATCGCCTAATACCGAAATGAACCCTTCAGTTTTTATAAAAAAGACCGGACGCAGTTGTTTGCCCTACTGCACTAAACAAAAAAACCTTAAAACGTAGATCCTGAAAAACGCGTTATTTTAAAGACGAAACCATCATGAGTGCTGAAACGGATCTCGATCGCTTCCACCACGCCGATTATTACGATTACGATTTACCCAAAGAGCTAATCGCCCAAAATCCGCTAGACAATCGCGAGGATGCGCGGTTATTGACCGTCAATCGAGGCCAAAGTGAAATTGACCATCGACACATCCGCGACCTCGACCAGCTGATCAACCCCGGTGATTGCCTGGTGCTGAACAACACCAAAGTTGTCCCAGCCAAGCTCGTTGGCTTTCGAACGCTTACCAAAGGGCGCTGGCAAGGCTTGTTTTTAGAAGCCGATTCCAATGGAAACTGGCGGGTTCTGTGCAAGACTCGCGGCAAGGCGAAACCGGGCGAAGTGATTACCTTGCAAGACAGACACGGAACAGAACGGCTTCAACTCGAACTTGTCTCCCGTCTGGAAGATGGCTCTTGGGTTGTTCGCCCTCATACAGACGAAACGACCGAAGACACTCTTGATCTCATTGGCCGTGTGCCTTTGCCGAATTACATTCGGTCTGGCAACATGGTCGATGCCGATTTAAAAAACTATCAGACTGTCTTCGCAAAAGAAGCAGGCGCGGTTGCTGCCCCCACGGCAGGCCTGCATTTGACGAAGCCACTTTTATCGAAACTGATCGATAATGGAGTCAAAATTGCCCAAGTCACACTTCACGTCGGCATTGGGACATTCCGTCCCGTCTCTGTCGACAATCTTGCCGATCATCAAATGCACTTCGAACGTGGTTCTATCGATGAAAAGTCAGTCACCCGGATCCAACAAACCAAAGCAAATGGTGGGAGAATAATCGCGGTCGGAACAACCAGTGTCCGAGTGCTTGAAACTGCAGCGAGTGATGGAACGCTGAAACCTTGGGCAGGCGAGACAGAGCTGTTCATCCGTCCACCGTACCAATTTAAATCAGTCGATGGCCTACTCACCAACTTCCACTTGCCTCGCAGTACTCTGCTTGTGATGATCCGGACGTTTGGCGGTGACGAATTGATGCAACAGGCTTACCAAGCAGCGATTGAGGAAAAATATCGCTTCTTTAGTTATGGCGACGCGATGTTAATCACCTAAATCTCGTTTAGCTCAGCCGTTTACTTTTGCTCGACACTTAGATCGCACAGGTTAGCGATTACCGCAAAACAACGGAGGCGATCTGGCCGGTCGAAGAAAAGCTCGATTTAAAGATGATATCCGACTTTAGTGGTGTCGTCTCTGACTGAACATTGATTTGAAAATCAGGGTCTAGGTTTTCACAATTAATGGTCGCTGGGCAAACCCCGAACTGCTTGGAAAGCACGCCACCGATCAACTCGATGGTCGACGTGCCAGGCCCAACATTTCCAAAATTACTTTTATGAGCGACAACGGGTGTGTCCACACCAAAAACGCGATTAATCGCGACCGCCTCATCTCGATCTCCCTGAACGCTTCCGGAGGCATTCGCGTTAATCAGATCAACTGACTCAGGTGATAGCTCCGCGTGCCGCAGGGCTGCCCGGTAGTTATCTCCAATCGCCGTTTCAAACTCATCGCTGCTTGCATTTCGATAAGATCGAGACCAACCGGCAACCGTTGCCAACGGAGTTGCTCCCCTTGCCTTGGCATGCTCAGCGGACTCCAAAACCAATGCCCCCGCTCCCTCGCCAACGACCATTCCATCGCGGGAGCCATCAAACGGGCGGGAAGCTCTTTCCGGATCAGCTACTTGTTTTGTCAGCTGCCCCGCGCCGCGACAGAGCATTGCCGTCAACGCCATTTGAGATCCCGTACCGCCCGCCAAAACGACATCCACTGCGTTACGGCGTATGAGATCAGCGGCTTCAATTAAAGCCAACAAACCGGATACCTCACCCTGACAAATAGAGTTGCTGGGACCGCGTGCATCGAGAGCGATCGAAATATGGGAGGCAGCCATATTTGGAAGATACTTTAACATCCACAGCGGTTGAATTTCGCGAACGGCGAATTCGCCCCAACGATCATGCTGGTAATCTTTGTCGACCGTACACTTTCGAAAGACGTCGGCGACTTCCGCAGGATCAGCGAAAAAGGTCTCCGTTCCAAAAACGGTCCCGACCCTGTCAGAATCAAGTGAATCTCGATTAATTCCCGCATGGTCAATTGCCATTGCCGCTGCAGCGCAACCAAATTGAATCGGCGCGCACATGATTTTGATTGCTTTCCTCGGTTTCACAAACTGCTTAGCGTCAAACCCTCGTACGGGGGCGGCAATTCGAAAGGGAGTATTCGATTCCGCAAACGGATCTCGCACCGATACTCCGCTCGTGCCTGAAATCAGTGAGTCCCAGAACGACTCGACTCCAATTCCAATCGACGAGACAACGCCGACACCGGTGATTACAACTTCTCGATTTGAATTCATTCAGGATAACTTGGACAGCGAAACAAATCGATAATTTAAACAGGCACGGTACCCCAGAACGACCGGCGAGCGAATCGGCAACTCTACATAAATTCGATCTGCAGCGATTCAACAAATAAGAAAGTCCTGAAAAAACTGGGAAAAACTACGGCTCAAAGTCATATATTCGATAGGTCTTGTCTCTTTTCACGCCACCACGCTCAAGTGTTCCCCGCGAAAGCTTGTTCGACTCGAGAACCCAGGAAAACTCCGCCTCTTGAATGCCCCACTTCAGTACGTCTGGTACCAAGCGATTCATTAGAACTAACCCAAGTCCCCAACGTTGGTATTCCGGGATCACATTAGTACTAATAAGCCTGATCTTTTTAATCTTTTTGCGACCGAATAAGATCCTCAAAAACCCAAATGGAAACAAACGACCGTCAATCTTCTTGATGATTGGGTTGTAATCCAGCAACCCAAAAACGACTCCAACCGGTCTCCCTTCAACCTCTGCGATCGTTGTCATTTCTGAAACGATCAACTGCTTGAGCCCTCCGGCAGTCGCCTTCAATTCGCCAGCGGACATCGGAGTGAACCCCCACTGTCCCGGAAGCGCGGCGTTATAGATATCTAAAAAGTTATCAACGTCCTCACGAAATCGTTTTTTATCAATCGGACGAACGTCGACGTTAAATCGCTTTCTCGCCTCTTCCGCGATAAACATCAATTTTGGATCCAGCTCACTGAGCATATCAACATGGCCTAAAAACGCGTACAAATCCTGTGACTTGACGAAACCATATCCCTCCACCAACTCACCATAGTAGGGCTTGTTGTACGTCATCATGAAAGTTGGAGGAGTGTGAAAACCCTCGACTAACATTCCCCACTCGTAATTCTGGGAGGGGTTCGCAGGACCTCTCATTAAGAAAATATCGCGTTCGGCGAACCAGGCTTTCGCAGTGTCAAATAGCAGATTGGCAACGTCCTGATCGTCAATTGACTCAAAAAATCCGAACATTCCCCGCTGCTCTTTGTGGTAATCATTATGGGCTCGGTCGATAATTGCCGCGATTCGCCCGACTATTTCGCCGTCCTTTTTTGCCAGAAATGTCTGTATCTCAGCGCTGTCATAAAATGCATGAGGCTTGTAATTGAGCAGCTGCCGAGTATTGTCAATCAAGGGAGGAATCCAGTTGGGATCGCCCTTGTACAACTTCCATGGAAACCGGATAAATGCCTTTTCCTGAGAACGATTGGTAACGGGCTCAATTGAGATTGAATTGTGGTTCATTACAGCATTTTCAAAACGGGTGTACCGGATAAGTTTGGATATAATGTATTCCTTTGTCGGTCGCTTCGACAGACAGGTTCGTACGATAAATAAGGCAAATTAGAAATCAAACAAATTTTATCGAACGAATCCCCATCACCTTTCGCTTTTATTCCGTTTTTCGATTTAAGACATGAGAATTTTACTTACCGGAGCTACTGGTTTTCTTGGCAACAACATTGCGAGAGCCCTTGTTGAACAAGGACATTCCATCGTTGTGACACTCCGTCACTCGTCAAATCGAAGATCGCTCGACAACATACCTCACGAACCGGTTAATCTTGATTTTGAGTCCCCAGAGGATTTGTCGATTGCATTTGAAAATGTTGATGCAGTAATTCACTCGGCAGCACTGATTCAGATTGGCTGGAGTAAACTAGCGCTAAGTCGCAAAGTTAATGTTGAGGCAACTTCTCGGATCGCGGAAGCCGCCCGACGCCGAAACATTCGCATGGTACACATCAGTACCATCGATGCGTTAGGAATGACAACTGAATCACAGCTTGGCACCGAGACACATCTTAATCCCCCCAAACCGGGATGTTCTTATGTCATTAGCAAACGTGAAGCGGAGACTGCTGTAATTTTAGAGGTCGCCAATGGACTCGACGCCGTTATCGTGAACCCGGGATTTATGGTGGGACCGTACGATTGGCGGCCATCATCTGGGGAAATGATGCTCACGCTGAAAAAAAGGTTTGTGCCTCTAGCACCCGCAGGCGGTTGCTGTGTCGCCGATGTGCGTGACGTTGCCGAGGGGGTCATCTCTGCCATGAAGCACGGCATTACGGGTGAGCGATACATCCTCGGCGGAGTCAACATGAGCTACCTCGAGTTGTTTCAGCAAATGGCGTCTGTCATACAATGCCGGCCACCCAAGGTCAAACTTCCCAACTGGTTAGCTTCCGCAGTTGGAAAATCAGGAGACTTGATTGGAAAACTCCAAGGACGTGAACCAGCCATCAACTCTGCGGCTACTCAAATGGGGCAACTTTTTCACTACTGCGACAGCGAAAAAGCGAAGCGGGAACTTGGCTACCAGATCGGCAGCGTACAAGACGCGCTCCAAGACGCGTGGGAATGGTTTCAAGCCAACGGCTATGCTTAAAACTCCAATTCCGCTGCGTCCCAGGAGGCGGCGAAATTCCGATGATTCCTGATCTAAGAATTCAGACCGGTCATCGTTCCAGTGCCCGAAGCGAATTGGCTTTCCTCGATTCCCATTTGCTGCATCAGACTGACAAACAGATTCGGGAGTGGATAATTCCGACGCTGGTCAAATGCCAAATGTTGACCATGTTTGAATCCACCACCGGCCAACATCACCGGCATGTTCTTATTACTGTGATTCGAAGCATTTCCCAAATTACTCGTCAGTAGCACCGAGGTGTGGTCCAGCAAATCCCCCGCGCCATCTCCCGTCCGCTGTAGGCCCCGCAGAAAGTCCCCCCAAGACGCAATAATGGCCGATTCAACCATCGCCAGTTGCTCCAGTTTTTCTTCATCCAAACCGTGGTGGCTCAATCCGTGATACCCCTGCTGCACACCCGGAATCGGCACCACTCCCGATGAACCGCCAAGGTGATAAACGATAAATCGAGTTGAATCTGTTTCCAAAGCAAGCCGAACAACATCACTCATTAGGTTTTGCTGGCCAATAAAGTCTCGACTGTTTTGAATGTCGATCGGCCGGTCAGCCTTTACCATCGGTTTCAATTTTTCAGCCCAGGATTCAGAAGCAGCCATTCGCTTTTCCAAATTCCTAACACTTGAAAAAAATTGATCTAGGCGGTCTCGGTCAGACCGTCCGAGTTCTTTTTGCAATCGTTTCGCATCCTCTTCAACCAGATCCATGATGCTTCGCCCTTCACGCACCAGAACCGCCTGTTTTTCCCTCTCCGCTTGGGTCCCATTGGCGAACAACTGATCAAAAACTGCGGAAGGCGATGAGATCGCAGGTACCATTGCTCCGTTTTCTGTATACGAAGGACTGTCGTTACCGGAACTACTCAGCACAAGCGATGGAAACCGTGTCTCTCCACCAAGGAATTTTGCGAGATATTGATCAATTGAAATCGAATTTTTTGCCCGCCCGGAACTCCCCATCGGGTTCGCCGTCAAGATACACGCTTCCGCTCGATGCCCACCGCCAACCCCTGGATGAGAGGTCCCGGAAATAACTGTAAATTGGTCACGTAAATCGTCTATCGCTTTCAGATATCGACTCGCTGAATAATTTTTCCCCGCCTCAACGGGATTCAAGTTAGCTGCATGGAGACCGAGCCCAAGAGTCATTGCCACAAATCGTTTTGGTGGCAAAGCCTGCTGGTCCGAGGCATACGCCGGTGTCATCGCCCCAAGAAAAGGCAGAGTCATCGCAACGCCAGCGCCTCGCAAAACTGACCGACGATCGAGTTGCTGACGAAAATTAAAATGGACTCGTTTGTGAAGCATTCTCAACCTGCAAATTCAAGAAGCGGTACCACTGTCGGTTTCTCCAAAACAAAACTTCCAGAAGGCCACTTGGCCTCCTGGGTTTCGTCCTAATCCACACGAACTGCCAACCAGCTTAATTATTTATCGCCTTCGAACTGTGGCTCTTTACCTTCGTAAGCACGATAGAGATCATAAATTGCCTTTTTAAGTGCTTCGGCAGTCGCAGGATTACTGTCCTGCTTGCACTTCATGGCGGCAACAAGAACTTTGTGAGCTGTCGCAAGCTGTCCAACGTACTCCTTGCTATCTGGCTTGATACGCTGAGTCAAAAAGTACTGAGAAATGATATGCTGGGTATTGGTCGCGTGTGTTTCCTTCGTCGTTACCCACCGCATTGCCTGATTGATCCCTTTACCCGTTGGGGGATCTCCAGCGAGACCATCAGCGAACTCATTGATGCTTTTAATTGCTTTTGCAATCGTCTTCGTGTCTTCCAGCATTTGCTCAAAACGCATTTGATCAGCATAGATTCCGCACGGAACCTCACAGTGCGGGGCTGGAGCCTTGGCGACCTTAGGATTCGAAACAACGGGTTCGCTCGCAACCACAAACCCAGCCACTAAGACCACAGAGGCAACGGCGAACAACGCAAATGTACTTTTCATCTTTTTCCTATCTAAATTCAAATTAGCTTTGTTGATTGAACCCAAACTCAATCCCCAAGTATACTACTAGTCTACCATTCTTATGAGATTAAAGACTGACGGCAAGATTCGTTTTTACAGTGACTAAATTTAAACAAAGTCATTTGATAGTTCCCGACAGATCATTCAAACTTAGTTAAATTACGCACAAAAACTTTCAAACTGGTGCTCAACTAGGCAAAGTCATTAAATATGTTTCCCAACTCAATCAACACAAAGCTACCCGTTTTCATCGGCGTTTCTGTAATTTTGTTTTCCTACTCGCTTTCAAACGCTCAAGAAAACAGCAAGAAACGTCCATCGCCACCGAGTATTCAATGGGTCAATCAACCCAAATCGTCGCAAGTCAATCTGCCACCCAACTCGCAACATCTTCGTTTTCAAAGCAACCTCGTCAAGCAAGAAATTGGTTTCTGCATCTACCTTCCTCCGAACTATTTAGTGAGCCAAAAGCGCTACCCGGTGATTTACACCCTCCACGGTAATGGCGGGAATGAATTCACTTGCCTCGACTCGATTGCATTGCTACACCAGGGAATCGAGTCGGGTAAATGGCCAGAAATGATCATGGTCTTGCCCAACGGAGGAAAAAGCACTTTTTATAAAAATTCAGCGGATGGAAAATTTCCAATCGAGTCCATTTTTATTGATGAATTAATTCCTTTCATTGACGCCAATTACCGAACCATCGATAAACGCGAAGGCCGTTGCATTGAGGGATTCTCTATGGGTGGAAGAGGAGCAACGCGACTCGCCATGAAGCATCCTCACCTGTTTTGCAGTCTTTTCTGCCAGGCTGGGAATGTACCGCGACTTCTCGAAATCTTCGATGCAGCAACTCACGCAGAACGCAAGACGATGCTTCTCGGTGAACGACGGGAGAACTGGGAAGCCGAGGACGTTTATAACATCACACAAAAGAACACGGACACAATTAAAAAGAACGTCAGAATTAAAATTGCTTGTGGTACTGCCGACACAGGACATCTCGGAACCGTTCGCGACTTTCACCACCACCTCATCCAATTGGGGATCGACCACACTTACCTTGAAATCGAACAACTTGGGCACAAACGAACCAAAATGATGTCGGCATTTAAATCAACTTGGTTTGATTACCACGTCGAGTCGCTTCAGCAAGCTCGCCAAACCACTCAACGCTAAATCAAAATTCCGCCATCTTTTTGCGACACGAGGCAAAACAAACCTCAACCCACGGTGGGAACACAAGCTCTCTAGGCGGCTGTTGTTAAGCTGTGCTGATTGTTCCTATTACCCAAAATTTCCAAAGCCTGACGGAGGAATGGCATCTGACAGCGCGAACGATCGAATCAAACGTAACGGTTTATTAGTCCGATACAAAGAGTACGCCGTCGATAGTGCAACCGGCAAACTACTCAAGCTCACGAATCCCAAGGGCTATCCCGTGAAACCAATTTCGACTCTTCAATACTTGCGACTGGCCAATTTTTCGACCCCTAGGTGCGATCGTCAAATCTATAAATTGATCAAAAAGAATTCATTCCGTTCCATCATCGAATTTGGTCTTGAAGACGGAAACCGTTGTATCTCAATGCTCAAGGTGGCTCAAAAATATGCCGGCTCGATGGGCATCCGCTACACCGGAGTCGATTCATTCGACGCAAGAAACGAGACTCAGGGCAGTCTCCCTTTAATTCAAATACACCGGAAACTGCAAGAGATCGAAGCTAAGACTCAACTGGTGCCCGGCGATATAGCTTCGTCGATCCCACGAATTGCGAATTCACACGTGAGAACAGATTTGATTGTGATTTCAGCGGGATTCGATCCAGCAGCACTGGAAAACAGCTGGTTCTATTTCCCGCGAATGCTTCACTCAAGCTCCCTCGTTCTAGTTCAGAAGAGCGAAAACGGCTCGTTTGAGGCAATGAACCGGCATCAAATCGAGAAAATTACCGAATCACATGCGGGAACTCGTCGCCGAGCTGCTTAATTAACAAATCGACCTGCCGCGTCAAAAAACAGACTCCATTAACTATATTCACACTTCGGAAGATTAACGCCTCACCCTAAAAACACCAAGAATCCGTGTTTTTCATGGTATTTCATACGTTCTTGTTGCTGTTTAAAACAGATCAGACATCGAGATCGTAGCCGGGGCACCTTCGCGAGACCCCACAAATTTGGTAAATTTTTCGTTCTGATTCTCGAATCCAACATAACAGCAAGGCCGGTTTTGGTACCGCCGGATCAAGGTAAACAGTGAAATATGCAGCCGTAGGGCCAATCGCCGTTCACTTACCCGAACGAATTGAATCCAATGCAGATCTAGTCGCCGACAATCCCAAGTGGGACATGGATCTTATTGCATCTAAAACTGGAATTTACAACCGGCACGTCGCTGGGCCCGAGGAGTGCTCGTCCGATCTTGGCGTCAAAGCAGCTGAGAAATTATTCAAAGAGTATTCCATTGATCGTTCATCAATCGACTTTCTCTTTTTCTGCACCCAAACACCCGACTACCCTTTGCCGACTACCGCTTGTTTGATCCAAGATCGCCTTGGCTTACCAACAAACTGTGGAGCCCTAGATTTCAACTTGGGTTGCAGTGGCTATGTCTATGGACTTTCGCTCTGCGATGGACTCATTCGCTCTGGTGCCGCAAAACGAATTTTGTTCATTACGGCAGAGACCTATACAAAATTAATTGACAAACAAGACCGAACTCTTCGAACAATTTTCGGAGACGGCGCCGCAGCAACTTTGATCGAATCTAATGACGAACCCTCCTTATGGGCGTTTAAATTTGGTACCGATGGCAAAGGTGCGAACACACTGTTGGCCACCGAAAACGGTTTCCGAAATTCTGAGGACGCCATCAGTCCCCGCCATCGCCGACGCTGGAAAAGCGACCTCTACATGGACGGGCCCGCACTCATCAATTTCACAGTGGGTCAGATCCCCGGCATGCTTCAGGAAGTGCTAAAAGACGCTAATATAACCAGCGAAGACGTTGGCTATTATTTGTTCCACCAAGCAACCTACAAAATGCTCAGCCAGCTACAGCAGGTAATGGAAGTCGACGAGGCCAAGGTTCCAATTTTATTGAGAGATCTCGGCAACACCGTTTCGTCGACCTTGCCGATCCTCATCAATCAAATGCGGAGTCGCGGCGACATGACTCCGGAAATGAAAAACATGCTTGTCGGATTCGGCGTCGGATGGTCATGGGCAGGTTGCGTCTGGCAGGACGTCGCCAGACCTTAATTTTACCCAACCGCTGAGAATTTAGTTTCCGAGTGCGACGCCTTTAATTACGCCGTCAGCGACAAGCGTCTCTCCCACGAATCCCTGGAATTCGGCGGTAAACAGAACGTTCCTGCGGACCTTGCCTTTTCTTAGCATCACAGTCAACCGGTCTCCCGGAACGACTGGCACCCGAAATCGAATGCTCTCCAGTCCGCCTAGCCCAACGTAACCATCGTCAACCATCTTGTTAGTGAGCGCGAAATAAGACGATAACTGAGCTGCACATTCGCAAATCAGGACCCCCGGCATCAGTGGCTTTCCGGGGAAATGACCACGAACCCAAAACGAATCCTCGCTCAAATCGATGTAGCCGACGGCAATATCTGGCGAACAGTAAAGAATGCCGTCTAATAGCAGCATCTCAAAACGATGCGGATTGATCTGACGAATACCGTCTGCGTCAACGAGCACCTGATCGTGATCGAACTCTGAAAAATCTAGAAATGATTCTTTTGCCACTTGAATCTAACCTGAATTCGAAAATTCCATAAACATTAAAAATACATTTGGCCACCCGACGGTGTTGTTGTGTCATCGGTCAATTGGCACCCGAAAACTTCCCTTATTTTACCAAACACGGCGATTTTTAAGCTCGAACTGGTAGATCAGTAGTAATTTTCGGTTTCTTCGGGACTCAATCGAGAAACCAATTCAGTGCCTAAACCTCCTCCCTCCCCTAATCATAATTTCCGGTCGTGGACAAATAAATCTCAAACCAGCTTATTCAATCAGATTTTCATGACTAATTTTCAAACCTGCCACTAACCAAAATGCAGAAAAGAAAGCTGAATCAGGCGAACTCTTTGGTAATTCTTGATGACCAATACGAGAAAGAGGGCTGACAGAATCACTTCCGTCAGCCCCAGTACAAAGTCTCTCTGGCAGCGTTCCACAAAATCCCACGGGAACGCTTCTAATCGGCTCAGCGACGGCGTCAAAATCAAACCTGAACGACCGTTGCCGCTTTAATGGTCACGTCTTCGTCAGGGCGATCCGATCCATTGGTTGAAACACCGCCGATCGCTTCGACAACGCTCATCGATTCAGGCGTTGCTTGACCGAATACCGTGTATTGTCCATCAAGAAAATCTTGAGTTCCAAGACAGATGAAAAATTGAGAGCCAGCTGAATTCGGGGCACTGGAGCGTGCCATCGAAAGCGTGCCGGCTAGGTGTGGTGTCTGGTTGAACTCAGCGTCGACGTTATAGCCCGGGCCGCCCGTGCCCGAACCTTCAGGGCAGCCACCCTGAATCATGAAACCTGAAATCACACGATGAAAAATCAATCCATCGTAGAATCCGATTTTTGACAAACCCATGATATTTTTGCAATGCTCGGGTGCTGCCTCGGGGTTCATGTCCAGGACAATCAAACCATGCGACGTGTCTAGATGAACTTGATATTTGTTGTTTTCAAAATCAACATCTGCAATCGCGGCTTCAACTTCTGCTTTTCGACTCATTTGAGACTCTCTCCGAGCATGGATTTAAGGAAAACTTCTGGTGCGAATTGTCCCACAGCTTTGGCTCGGTGGCAATTGGGACCCTGATGTGATCGCCGTGAGAACCTTTAGGTTTAACCAAAAAAAACGCCGCAAATTGCGACGTTTCTCAATCTTGTTGCCCCTATGCTCTCAAGATTGAACTCTGCAATTCTCAATGAGAAAAGCTAAATTGGTGATAAGAAGCCATCCCATCAGGTCAAATTGACAACCTCTCTTTTCCTTCTTTTTAACGCTTGAGCGTCCATTCTTCTACGACATCCGCAGACGGATAGTTCACGCCCTCTCTCAATTCGCAGCAAGCCCGTTTATTTTGTCACGATCTCAGCTTGATAAGGGTTCTTTATCCAAGTCATTTTGTCATTGGATTTGGCCTTTTGCTTCTTTCCCGCTTTAGCGGGTGCAGTCTCAGGTTTGAAAAAGGGATTCGAAATGCTCAGCGGTTCCGGTTTCATTCCCATTTCGACGGGCATGATACCGGCCGGTGCTGCATACGGACTCACTCCATAAGGCCGCTTCACAACATGGCTGTAGTAGACAGGCGGGAAGCGAGCGAAGAACGGCGCCTGATCCCTGCGAAATTCTCGACTGATGGAATTGTCAGGGTAGCGACCATATCCAAAATAGCCGTACCGATAGATATCGTTAACGCACGTTGCATTGTTAATTCCGACACCGAACTGGTATCCTTGGCCCATGGTTTGGCCATTCGCATTTGATTCTGAGAGCATAAAGATAGCGGTCAAAACTATCCCCAACGTAAGTAATCGTTTCATTGGTAATCCTTTCCTCGATACCTTTATGATTTGGTATATTTTTTGAACGGGGCAAACTAGACGCAAGATTGTGCATTCCGATCGCCTGATTACTCCACACTAAATGCAGTTCATTCTGTTACAACCCTTAAAGTCAAATGTGTTGGCAATATTTTTCAAACAATAAACCGACATGAATCCTAGCCAACTGACAAAATTGCTGAAACAGGAAGCGGCTCGCGTCGGATTCAACATCACTGGTGCTTGTCCTGCCGTGACCCCCGCCGGATTTCATCAGTTCGTCGACTGGTTAGAACAGGGTTTCGCCGGTGAAATGACTTACTTGGAGGATCGAAAAGAGGCTTACCAACACCCCTCCCATGTGCTGCCTGATGCGACGAGCATTCTCATGCTTGGCCTTAACTACCAAACGGCTTCCCCGACTCATTCACCGCCCGGAACGGGAAGAATTGCAAGATACGCATGGAGTAACGTTGACTACCACGACCTCGTCCATAAGAAATTGAAACAACTGAAGAAGTTTGTAAAAGAACTCGATCCATCAATTGGTGTACGAGGCGTTGTCGACACCGCTCCCTTGCTGGAACGCGAATTTGCCGAACTAGCGGGCATCGGCTGGCGAGCAAAGAACACTTTGCTGATTAACAAGACTGCGGGCAGCTGGTTTTTTCTAGCGGCACTTCTGCTGGATGTACCCCTTGAGTACGACGAACCGATGAATACGAGTCATTGCGGAACCTGCACCGCCTGCATCGATGCCTGCCCAACCGACGCGTTCGTGGCACCTCACGTTCTCGATGCAACGAAATGCATCAGCTACTTGACCATTGAACATCGAACTGCGCTTCCGCACTCCCTGCGATCCAAAATGCAAGATTGGATTTTGGGGTGTGACATTTGCCAAGAGGTTTGCCCCTGGAATCGCAAGGCACCGCTGAGCCACGAGGCCGACTTCGAGCCGATCGAAGGCCACAATCCAATCGAATTGCGTTCCCTCTTTAAAATTACTGACGAGCAATTTCGCGAGCGATTCAGAAAGACACCGCTGTGGCGTCCTAAAAGAAGAGGGATTTTACGCAACGCAGCCATTGCCCTGGGTAATAAACCTCACCACGAAAACCTCGCCGCACTCGCACTAGGCATTTCAGATTGCGAACCATTGGTACGCGGCGCATCCGCCTGGGCGTTGGGGGCCCATCGTTACGACGAAGCCAAAAAGATACTCATAAAATCGCAGGAACAAGAACCGCTGCATGAAATCCAACAAGAAATTACCGAGGCAATTTCGCGTCTCAGTCTTGACCAACAGTAGCTAGGACAACCACGTTACCGCCCCTTGGTTTGCCAATTCAATTTTATCGCTGGACAAGAAAACACCGCGAGCCCTACTCTCGCCCGCAACTGCTGAATTACTTACAGATAAACTTAAACCTGTTTTTGCTCACTTATCAAATTGTAATTATGTTGATCGTGATGAGCTTTCCGTATTTCTTCGATGTCCTCGATTCGTTCAAAAAATGCATCTAAAACGATTGGATCGAAACGACTTCCCCGCTCCGATAACATAATTTCAAGACACCGTTGAATTGGAAACTTTGGTTTGTATGGACGTTCGCTACAAAGAGCGTCGTAAACATCCGCAACACAACAAATCCTACCCTCAATTGGAATATCATCCCCCTTGAGCCCCTCGGGGTAACCGGTTCCATCCCATTTTTCATGGTGAGTTCGAGCAATTGTCGCTGCCAACTCAAGCATCGGCGAATCAACACCTTCCATGATAAACCCCCCCATCGAGGTGTGCCTGCGTACCCGCTCGATCTCAGCGTTTGCTAATGGTTCCATAATCTCCATGCCGAGGCCGCAGTGAGTTTTCATTACTTCGAACTCTTCGTTATCCAAACGGCCGGGGTTCAGAAGCACTGAATCAGGGATACCAATCTTACCCACATCGTGCAACTGAGCAGCCAAGTCAATTTCGCGACAGTACTCAGAACCAAATCCTAACTGCTGAGCAATAACTGCACTGTACTTGCCGACGCGAATAACATGTTCGCCCGTTTCATTATCGCGATACTCCGCCGCTCGGGCGAGGCAATGAATGATCTGCTCTCGAGACTTTTCAATCTGCCGTGTCCTCTCGCGAACCTGCCTCTCAAGCTCAACCGCGTAGTTCGTGAGGTGGTCATGGTGACGCTTAACCATCAACGCATTTTGAACACGTAAAATCAGATCACTCGGGTCAACTGGCTTGCTTAAAAAATCTGTTGCCCCAAGTTGCAAGGCATCTCGCTTGATCTGATTCTCAGAATTAGCACTTAAAATAATGAACGGAACGTGTTGGATATACTGCGTTTTCTGCCGGACTTTCAAGAGATCCAGGCCTGTAATGTAAGGCATCATAATGTCTAGTAAAACTACATCCGGTTGCTCTCGATCAATTGCCTCCAAAGCTTCCCGCGGATCAGTCAGCGTGACAAAATTTTCATACCCATCAGATGAGAGAAATCGTCGCACGACACGAATCACTAACTCTTCGTCATCGACGATCATGATCTTTGATTTGCGCAGCGCTGCTTCGTTCGGCTTCAAACTCTTGGGATCGAGAGAGGTTCGCAATGGCAACGCAGACTCCGGACCCGACTGAACCGGTTGAGATTCTGAGGTAACTAAAGGCATTGATAGAGCCGCAGACTCGGCCGAGCATTCGGAAAATTGGTCCATGTCAATACGTTTCAAAAAGCGAGGATTCTAAAAGTTAACTAACAGTTCAACTGCGGGCTGGCCGACAGTTGACGGTCGGATCAAAAAAATATCTAGTTTTGACGCTCCGGAAGTTTTACCCGCCGGTAAAAAATTGCAATTTGTATTCGTAAATATATTGAAACCAAGCAACATTACGTTTCAAGAAATCCTGTCATATTAATCGCAACGGGTCATTGATTTTTATTAAAGTGCAAACCGATCGTTGCCTGCTGTAAGTTTCCCTCTGAGCATTGAACCTAATTCATCAGATTCAACGATCGAATTAAACCACTTCTCCCGTCGATTCAGCCACCGCATTGATTGGCCGCATCACGTGACCAGATTTCCAATTGCGACATTCGTCAATCACCTCATTGGCAAGCTTCAACACGCGTTCAATATCTTCGTCCTCCGACTCAATTGCCACACTCAATCGATTGGTTACTTCGCCAACTCCGCCACCATTGAACGTCTCGTCTTTAAGTAAACCAACCGTTCGTTTAATACCATCGACATCTTGCAACTCAATTGCCTCGAAGAGCTCTACAATATGTGACTCCATGGAATCCGTGATTGGAGGTATGACTTCGGTCGACTCCTGGGGAGTAATTGAATGTCCTTCCTGAAGGTACGTCAGCAACTCTTTGACAACATCAACGTCAAATTGCGCTGGTGTGTTTTTTACAATTTCTTGCAGGGCGTCAAAATCAGAAATCGGCGATCGGTAGACGCGGTCATCAGTCATGGAATCGAAAGCGTCACACACGTTAATAATTCTACCCGCTAACGGAATGGTCCCGTTAATGTCGCCATCTGGCTCACCGCGATTATGAAAACAATGATGATGGGACTCGATAATCGCCGCGATCTTATCGGAACCAAATGCACTTCGAACAATTTCCACGCCAATCTGATCGTGCTTCTCCATGATCTTCCATTCGTTAGCCGTAAGCGGACCTGGCTTGTTCAGAATAGAATCGGGGACACCAATTTTTCCAATGTCGTGCAATAACGCCGCAATCTCTAAGCGGTAAAGATCGCGTTTCCCTAGCATTCGTTCGCCAACACCGACACATAAGTCAGCGACTCGAATCGAGTGCTGAGCGGTTGTCGAACAGCGAAACGAAAGGGCGGACAGCAATCCAGTCACGGCAGAGTAGGGTATTTCTTTGGTGAACTCTTCCCGAGTCAAACCAGCCTGCGAATCTTCCTCCAAGAACTCAACAGGTCGTTGATCGAATCTCACAATTTGATTTCGCCCACTCTTCTTAGCGTCGTATAAACTTTCATCCGCTTGATCGAGCATGTGCTGAGGATCCATCGCACCAAAAGCTCGGGACGAAACACCAATACTCGCTGTGAACCGTACACCCTCGACCATCGCTTCTTGCAATCCCAAACGAATCTGTTCCGCGATTACCATGCATTTTTCAAATTTCACGCCGGTTAACAACACAACAAATTCTTCACCGCCGTACCGACAAACCAAACCATCCGCAGAAACAACTCTACGCAAAAGTTCACCCATGGTCCTCAAAACCTCATCACCGATGGAATGGCCGTGGTTATCGTTGATGTGTTTAAAATGATCGACATCGATCATCATGACCGAAATGTCTCCCGTTTCATTGTCATTCCAGTCCTTTTCAAACCGGTTAAAAAACGCTCTCCGGTTTAGGCATTTAGTCAAGGGATCAAAGGAGGCAAGGAAATTGAGCTTTTCATTTTGCCGTTCTACTTCGTCTCGAGAGCTCCTCAACGAAAGAATCACGCGGGCGAGTTCTGCATTCTTATTCTCAATTGCAGTCACATCGTCAAAACTCACCAACGCACCTCGAACCGAATTGCCCTTACCCTTGATTGGCGTCGCATTGACAACAAATTTTCGAATCGGAGAGCCTAATATCTTTAATTGAATAATTTCCCCGCAAACTCGTTCTTTTGTCTTTTGGCAAATCACCCACGGGAAATTCGCACCTAGCGATTCATTTTCGGGCGCCCAATTAAGATCATCCAATTTCGTTCCCAAGAGCTTGTCATCTTTGACATTAATTATTCTTGCGAACGCTTCATTAAGGTGGGCAATTTCTCCGCCTGGAGCAATCAACACCAGGCCTTCTGCAAGTGTGTCCAACGCCGATTTAACTCGGTCGGGCACCACGTTTGAAGGATTTAGATAGTTGAATGTTTTTCCAAGCACCGCCCAAGCCATCAGGGTGATGGTGCTGAACAGAAAGAGCACTATTCCGAACGGATAAATCGGAAATCCAAAGGCTCGTTTTACGTCCATCTTCCGAAACACAACTTCCAGATCGGCCCATTTTTTCCTGTTCAAAAACACTGGAGCCGAAAACACTTGTAAATCTTCATGGTTTGCACGCGAGGCATAGGTCTCGTGAAGTTTGTCGGTCGAGGCTAGATAGCCGCCATCCGTTCCTCGTTTTAACCCGATGGATACCAGATCCTTCTCCACTGCAACCGACCGTCGAAATAGAACCGATAGATCGCCCACTTGCTTCGACTCAGCCAACGTCGTTACGTCAACAATCAGTACCTTCACTAAACTGGTTCGCGATTTGATAATTTGGTTCTGGGGATTCGGAATCAATTCCAGCGTAATTGCCAGTAATACAAGCGCAGACACACCTAAGCCCAAGGTGAGAGCTAATCGAGCTGACGATTTGATTTTGAACATTGATTTGCCGGTTCGCAAAACGCAAGGAAACATTCACTGCCGTAGAAGGCCAATAAAATCTACCCGCCAATTGGGAATTGTGACGGAACCGAAAGCGTTTAATTATCGAATGAACTATTTTTGCAGCCAAAAAGGGTGACTGGCTAAACGAGGTCGGGATTACCGATTAATCACAAGAATCGAACCACAACGAATATTAGGCCAATGAAAACCGCTCCGTCACTGTTCTCTTTGGCAAGCAACAACCGTTCTCTCAGTTGAAAAAGCCATCGACTTCATCTTGCTTCTTCTCGCCATTTTTAGAGCTGTAACTCTCGAGGACCGGGAGTGGGTCGATCATCTGCCAAGATGGCAATTGGGCAAGCGCGAGCGCCATCAAGGCACTTCCCCGTAATGTCCAAAACACGTAGCCCAGAGTACCAAGAGTGGTCAGGGCACCAACCGTCATTTTTATGTCCTCAAGGCTGGTCTCGTACCGATCCGACTCTTTCAACTGATCGACGAGGTACTCCGTATTAATCGAAATCCCCACGATGCTATTCAATTTGAGATTTCGAATTTCAGATTCCTCTACCACCATTTCCGAAACTGGATTTTGAACCAGCATTCGCAGAACATCAGCAGCTCGGTTCCGGTTCGATATTAGGCCAACGTACTCTTCAATCGGCTCGGGAACGAATTTAGCAAAGTCCTCGCGATGGATCGCATCCTCTTCTTGCTGAAGTGACCGCCTCTCTTTTCTCGCCGCAATTGCATTGGCCGCACCAAAATATTCCTCATTATTTTCATCCGTTTCGTCGGACTGACGATCGATGGTTGTCAGTGGATTTACCGTCCCTGTTCCTGCAGCAGCATCCACTTGAATACTTACCGTGGTGGCAACACCATCCGCGGCTCCGTCATTTGGAACGTAAGTAAACGTATCAACGCCAAAAAACCCAGCATTGGGGACATAGACAAACGAACCATTTGGATTCAACAAAACGGTTCCGTTGGCAGGTGGTTCAACCAAAAGTGCAACAATTGAATTGCCTTCCACATCACGATCATTAGCCAGTACACCCTGAAATGAACTTAAGACACGACCCGTTGCCACAGAATATTCATCGACGCTGCCAACGGGGGCATCATTCACTGGATTAACTTGAATTTCAACTCTTGCAATAGAACTTGATAAACTTCCATCATCCAACTGGTAGGTAAAAGCGTCCGCCAAGGTTTCCGAACCGTCATGAGTGTAGATAAAGCTCCCGTCCGAATTAACCTCTACCGTGCCGTTAATAGGCGGGTCCACCAAACGAACGCCAACCTCTGCATTGTCAGGGTCTGAGTCATTTCCAAGCAGCACTTCATCATTCGCTGATAAAACTGCTCCCTCATTAATCGAGAAAAAATCGTTCTGGGCCACAGGTGCATCGTTTACTGGCGTAACCGAAATAACAAAAACACCGCCAGTTGCCCCCCCTACCCCATCGTCAACGAAAAATTCGAAACTGTCCGAAAGTGACTCTGAACCGTCGTGAACATAACTGACTCGCCCAAGGTTGAGATCTTCCTGAGTAAACTCATTTGCAATGACGCCTGCGACTTCGAGAGTTCCATTCACTGGATCATTCACTACAGAATAGACCAGACGATCATCCGACTGCTCTTCATCGATGGATCTTAGAAGCGATGCGTCTATTACCCCTACGCTACCTTCAGAAACTGTCAAAACAGAATTTTCAATCAACACCTGTTCATCGTTTACGTCATTGATTTCGATAACAACTTCCGCAGAATCAATTAACCCTTCTCCGTCCGCTACATCGATCAACAAATTGACCATCGATGTAGTTTCGTAATTCAGCAACACATCATTCGCAACGCTCAACTCACCCGTCAGTTGGTTTACCTCCAACACTCCAATTCCGGTACCACCCGTTACGTGGTAGCTCAATACATCACCGGCATCGCGATCAATCGCAGACAACACGCCGACAATAGTCCCATTAATAGAATTTTCGTCAATTGAAAAACTCTGATTGGTAAATTCAGGTGCTTCGTTGATGTCGATCAAAGAGACCAAAATAGTTTGCTCGACAGATAATCCGTGAGTATCGGTACTGCGAACAGCAAATTCGTACTGGGCTTTGGTTTCAAAATCGAGCACTGCGTTCTGGATTACCAGTTCATCGCTATTACTCCCTCCAATTGAAAAATACGCAGCATCACCGCCTGGCACAACAGAATAGACAAATTGATCTCCGAGGTCCTGATCGATACTCGACAACACGCCTAGACTGAGTCCGGATGTAGTATCAGTGTTTTCCGCGATGGACAGAGCGGCAGGAATAATTTCTGTTGGAGCATCGTTTAGGTTTTGCACGGATATCGAGAACGATTTATCAAAAAATGAACCCGCTTGATCCGACACTCTCAACACAACCTCGTAGCTCGACTGTCGTTCATAGTCAAGAATTCCGTCTTCCAATATCAATTGGTCTCCCAGAACGCCGCCAATTCGAAACAACCCTTGATCTAAACCACCGATAACGGCGTAGAGCGAAACATCGTTGATATCAGGATCATTGTCAGATAATTGACCTACAATAAACGGCGCCCCCGTATTGGCTGGATCTGTCTCGGTGTTCTCATCGATTTGCGAATTGCTGAGAACCAAATTCGTTGGAGCGTCATTGAGGGGAACTACCTGTATCTCTTGATTAATGATGTTGGAAGATAGTTCGCCATCCTCAATCCGAAAGCTGATCACTCGGTCCGTTGGATTGGGTGATTCACTCGTATTTTGGTAGGTCACACTTCGCAGTGCCAATTGATAATTTTCAATTGAATCAGTTCCCGTTAGCTGAAGAGTTCCGGTACTAGAATCCCAAACTCCGAAAATCGGTGACTGCTCGGAGTTAGAATAGCCAAGCCGATCCTCCCCAGTTTGAAAATTAGAGGTAATGGAGATCGTCGCAGAATTAATCAGAACATCATCGACATCTGAAAGGACAATCGAATCCGAAATAGCAACCAACCCATCATTTTCATGATAGACCAATGGTCCAGCACTATTACCTTCCATCACTGGAGCGTCATTTACCGGAACGACTCCAATTTGCATGCACTTAATTTCAGGCTCCACATTGGCTTCATAAATTGCCCAAGAGAAGACGTTTGCCGTCAGGATATCATTGGGAGTTGCAACGGTTCCGCCCCCAGTAAGATCCGAATAAAAAATCCCAGTATCACCGGTAAACAATATCTGCCCTTCGCCGTGTGATCTCAATACGATCGTCGGATTACCTGACTCTTGATCAACCGCCAAGACTTGATCGCCCGGCATTAAACTAGCGGGATCAAAAGACGCCGTTACTGCGTACGCAGGGAACGTGTCAAACACCTGCCCAACAGATCCAAACGTGCCGTTCATGATTGGATTGTTTGCATCGCTCACAACCCACGTCGTTCCCGCATCTAGCGTCGTTAAACCAAAATATTCATTAAGGTCGTCCGTCGATTCCTGCTCACCCGTCGAAATCAGGACACCACCATCAAGCACCCACTGATCGATTGCATTGAGTTCCGTCGGCGTTAATCGGCCATCCTCAATCGCCCCTCCAAAATATATCTCACCTTGTGATAAATACTCGGCATCGACTGAAGTACTAGGCCCACCGATTACAATCGAGGACGACACGACACCGCCGGGCCCGAAATTTGTCGAATCGGCAAGAATCGCTTCGGCCTTCGAAAAGAAATTACTTCCAAGACTGCGGTAGCCCGGTTCACCAGCAAGCACATTAACTGACAAGCTTCCGTTGTTAATAAAGAAATCAAAGGAGGCATACAAGCCACTGCTTCCGTCAAGTTCGGGGATAAACTCAAGCAAGCGAGCATCAAGCTGAGCTATCGAAACGACATCTCCAATTTCAACCGGTGTCCCACCAAGCAAAAGCTGACCTTCTAACGGTAGCGTAGTGATTGTGATTGATTCAATCATATTCCCTACGAAACCGGTGAACTCAAAATCGCTGGACGAGAATGTATAGGGTATGTCCTCAAGAGTCGCGACATACCCTTCGTTTTGATCTGTCACAAAAACATTAATGGCTCCATAACTTGTATCGACGCCACCGTTAGCAACGCCATCGCTGTCATTCAATTCAAATTCAACAACCCGCATTCCAAATTCTAGGCTCGTAGTGGCAAACGAAACATTGTGAATTAACATGGCCACATTGTCAGTCGTTGCTCCGGAATTCAACTCCACCATTATTGAAGACGAACCGACACCCGACAGCTCGCCCACAACCACTCCCTGGACATTAACCATGGAGCCAACGGTTAAACCATCAGATAGGATGACATCAGAATTTTCTATAATTCCAATTCCGTCTTCTGTGGCAAACCCTAGTCCTTCGATTCGCAAACGACCTCCATCGAAATTCGTGATAAGATCGGGATCGTAGATCGAGACTGCGACGCTTGCATCCAGAATACGAGCTTCTCCGTCGTTCAGTGAGACAAGTGAGTCGCCGGAAAAATAGTTCATTGCCGGAGCATCATTGGTCGCAATCACAGTAACGTTTCGTGACTGCGTGTTGGAAACGGTTTCACCATCAGAGACTGAGAACTCAATAGACCGAGTCTCAACATTAGGACTTTCATTGGTATTACGAAACTCGATGGTCCTCAGCGCTGTTTGATAGTTTTCAACGCTATCAACACCGCTCAAAGTCAAGATCCCAGCGAAGCTATCCCAGGATCCAGAAATGGCACTTACATCGGAAAACATAAGCACGTCAGCATTCGGTGAATAATTATTTGCAATTACTACCGTCGCGGAATGAAGCTGTTGATTATCAACATCAGCAAGTTCGATTGTAGAACTCACGGAGACCCCTTGGAATCCTTCAACAAACTCCAGTGACGTTGTTTCGATACCAGAAACCACGGGACCATCATTGACTGGCAGAATAGCCTGTGAGACCGTTTCACTGCTGACACTAAAGGGACTCAAACCACCAGTTTCAGCAAGACTTACGCCAATCGTCCCGCTTAGGATGCCATCCGTTTGATCCCACGCGTGAAAGACCAGCTCACCAGCCTGACCGAAATAGTCGCTATAGGGCACGAAACGAACCAAGGCAGTCGCATCTAAAACCACAGCACTATTAACAGAGACAGCTTCAAGGTTAACCCAGCCATTTCCAATATCGAACTGCCAATCACCGTTGGTTTGATCTACAGCGACAATTGCGATGCCCTCAACTGCACCCAGGTCAGCGTCAGTGATTCTGTCACCGCCCGCCGAGGCAACTATTTCCCCGACAGATGCGCCAGGAGGATCGAGAGCATCCTCGAGAATATCAGGCAGAAACATCTCCCCCGCATTGTCCAAAACCGGAGCATGGTTGTTTGGCGTATAGTCAATCTCCAAAAGTGGAGCTGGCCCGCTTTCGGAACTTTGAAAGGTAACCGTACCGTTGCCCGACGATGAACTACCGAGCAGTACTCCATAATTTGACTTGGTCTCGGTAAGCCAATCATCTAGCAATTGTGTAACGTCCCAACTGTAAAACAGACTTGGATCTGAATACGCAACTGCTCCAATATCGTAGTCCGCGCCAGCTGAATCCCAGTTGATGCCATTTGCTCTTTCGGTCCACGTCGTTCCTTGTCCGGCAGCGTCCAGCTCCCATGGGTTAGTAATCGAAAACAACTCAATTCCAAAATTACTTTGAGACTCAACGCTCTTCAATATCAGGGAAGCCGAGTTGATGGTTACATTCTCTGGAATTGCACCTAAATCGAACTCAATCAATGTACGTACGCTCCCAACCCCGACTCCCGCCTTCGACACCTGAAGGGTTCCCTCTGCGCCAAACGAAGCATTGGAGGACGCTTGAACGATGTAAGTGTCTTTATCGCTGCTGAGCTGGAGACTCTCTAAGGTGTGTCGCCACTCCTCAACTAGCTGTTCTGTGAAAACAAGCCGGCTATCAACTTGCCCTGCCTCATATTCAAGTGTCCAGTCTCCCCCCAAGTCTCGATATCCAGTCCGGTCATCACTTGCGCCGACATCGCGGTTTGTAATTTCGCCAAGTTGATCGACGAAAGCCTTTCCCTCGATCGTTCCAGCCAAGTCACACCCATACAGCAGAACATCGCCACCGAATGCTAAGCCCGTCGTCCAGCTGGACAGCTGACTTTCATATTCATCCAAATTACTGGCGTTGACGGAACTATTCCCCAATTGGAGTTGGCCATCACTACCGTGAGAAATAATGTGGATAGCGTCGTAGCACTCCCGGCCGTCAAGGAATTTAGTGATCTGTTCAATTCCATTTGCGTCACTTGCAAGGATTGCAATATCGAACTCTACTTCGTCGGACTTTTGCGCACGAATGTCTTTGACGAGAGAATCGACATCCCCCACCTGACTATCGATCACGACCAGTTGACGAGCACTTGATAAGTCAGTGTCAACATTGACCGATTCATTTGAAAATTCGTCAAACGACTCAATCACCGAAGATACAAAATCGGATTCAGAGGCAGACACAGAGTTGGCGTCGAGCATCACTGCACCAAAATCCTCGTCACCAATCGCCGATTCCAAAATATCTTGTGCGCACGCAACAAGTGGCGAAGCATCGTAAAGAATTCGGTCTTCGAGTACGACTAACTCGACATTCGAAACAAAATGACAACTTCCTTTAGCAGGCCGCATTGGCATTGATGGCATGGCTTCAACCGTTCATCGATAATCGCAGTGAATATTGGTGGTCATCCCGTGACAGCGACCAATCTCAATTTGCTCAAACTAAACCGGAGTAAAGCTGTATGAATCCGGCAAACAAGGATACCTCTTCCGTTTTGGAAAGAGCTCACAATTGGAGAAACAATTCCAAAAACAAATCAAAAGCGAAGTAACAGCATGACCAGTCGGAAAGAAACTGCTTTTCAGCATTGCCACTGCTAAACGACTGAGTGTCACAGTTTTACAAAACCTTGCCATCACTTGCGAAGGTTTACCGATTATGCGTTTTAAGAGGCCAAGAGCCGGAGTTTCTAGTCAGACTTCCCTAAGTAGGTTGGTCAGTTGCAAGGTTTTTCAACGAAACATAGAAGTAACTGTCGTATGCAATAAAACGTTGGAGACTGTTGTGACGTTTATTCCGAAATGGATACTCAACCCTAAAATGCGCCTCACGATCGCTCTCGTTTCAATGTCATTTCTGGCAAATCTGCTTTGCCTTGCCGGCTTAGCACAAGAAACGATCCCTCGCGTAAGGAATGAACTTAGAGCAGCAAGCAGAACCCAAACGTTTTTGAACCTCAACGCCCGTAAGATTCAACTCAAATCATTGCCTCAACTTGCTGAACCTGAAGAGATCACCAGCAATCCACCGAGTAATCTTCAAACCAAATCAAAATCGATCTCCGTACTGAACAGTGGCAAAGACGGGCAATCACGAGGCAATGGAAAATCATTTGCTCAACCACTCCAGCAATCCTCCTCCTCACACATTCCAAAGAACTATGAAAAACTCGGTTCGAAGACGCCCGTTCGCGTGATTTCTACCAAAAAAGACACCGGTGCCCCTCTGCCAAAACTCGCTCCGATTTTCAAAAAGCTTCCAGACACATCGTTCGCTCCGTCCGCTCCGTCCGCTCCAAATCGAAACGGATTTATTGCTGGAAAATCTCCTTTAGGCAATCAAGCACAAGAACAAGATCCAATTGAGTTAAACGACTTTCTCGGCGCAGACGACGCATCGTCTCCACAAGCAAACCCCGACTCACTTGCTGAAGGCAACACGTGGTGGAAATCGAAAGTGGTTTCGCCACTCGTCGAAAACGCAACAGAGCAACCGGTTGACACCAATAGCCTCGTCTATGCCACTCTCCAAAACTCCCCAAGAATTCGGGCGATCAGTCAGCGCCCCTTGATTCTTGAACAGCAAATCGTCGAAGCCGAAGCTGATTTCGATCCAATCACCTTCGTGAGGAGCCAATTCGAAGACCGCGAAGACCCGGTTGGAGATGCATTGTCGGTCACCAAGGACGGATCAGATTACCTTAAGGACCACAACTGGACTGGTGATATTGGAATTCGTAAAAAGCTGAAAACGGGAGCATCCTACGAACTTAGTGAACGCCTTGGTTTTCAAAACAGCAACTCCAGTTTTTTCACTCCCCAAGACCAAGGGACTGCGACACTCGCACTTAATGTGAATCAACCACTCATGAAAGGCCGCGGCAAGTATTACAACGAGAGCCAAATTCTGATTGCACAAGCAACCAGTGGCGCAGCCTGGGATACGTTCACCGCCGAACTTCAAGATGAAATTCAAAAGACAGTCTTCGCTTACTGGGATCTCTACTTTGACCGCAGCGTTTATCTTCAAAAACAAAGAAATGTCGCACGGGGCGAATACGTTTTAGAAATACTCGAGGGGCGCCGAGAGCTCGATTCCCTCCCAAGCCAAATTACCCGTGCACGCTCTGCCGTCAAATCACGGCAGACCGACCTCGCGAACGCTCGTCGCGACATTCGAGATTCTCAAACGGAATTAAGACGACTTACCGCGGATCGCAACTGGCAGGGTGAACAAACCACGGAGATGCTCCCGACAGAAACTCCCAACAATGTTGGGATCGACATCGACTTGGAACAAGTCGTGTTTAAAGCGTTGGAGAATCGTCCAGAAATCCGTGAAGCGATGGCTCGTGCGAAAGTAAAATGCATTGATCTTGATATCAGTGAGAATGAATTACTTCCAGAATTATCCCTCTTACTAGGCACCTACGTTAGCGCGCTCAAAGGCGATTCAGCAGTTGGCCAAGCGTTCGTAGATCAATTCGGACAGGCAACCCCCGGCTATTCCGTAGGGCTCGAATTTAAAATGCCCTATCGCAATCGGGCCGCGCAAAGCCGCGTGACACAGAGCAAACTAGAACTCGCTAAGATAAAAGCAGTCGTCGATGAAAAGATCCTCAACGTTGTTGCTGAGTCGCAAATTTCGCTGCGTCGGGTAAACTCAGCAAAAGAAACCCTCGATGCGGCGTTGCAAGCAATCATTGCCGCCAGAGCAGACCTCGAGCAAAGCTTCCGGCGATGGGATTCATTCGCGCTCATCGAAGGTGATTTTGCTGACGGCCAAACTCCAACAACGGCACTCGATCAATTATTAGATTCACAAGAACGACTCACCAATGCTGAACTCGTTTACGCCGAAGCGGAACTGGAACTAAAATCATCGGAAGTGAGACTTCAGCGAACCATGGGGACTTTGCTAATTCACGAGAACATTAACTTCAGTCAGAGTAACGACAACGGTACTCCAAAATTAAATATTCAACAGCATGGTGACGCCCAAGTAACACCACAAACTCCTTCAACAACATCGGTACCCCGGCAAACGAAACTTCGTTCCAAATTCCTGCCAGCGAACTTTGGCTACCCCAGTCGCACCGGAAGATAAAGACCGCCGCTGACGGCTCACACCCTCAAGCTTGCTCTGCGATCAAAATTATCGCGCTCTTATAAAACTGCCGAACCAACGCAGTGTCCTCGCTGACTCCAGCATCCTGGTTGCCAAAACTCAACCACGCAGTCCGCAAACCCCGTAGAACCCAACTCGCGAAGGTTCAATTATCAGCGTTACGGTGGTTTTGTGGCCAACGGAAAGATGGAGGATTGATTTTTGCATCATCTCGCCTTCCCCCGCGCCACGATAAGCTACGTTTCCTCGAAATCTGCACCCTTTGGTCACTATTATTTCGAGTCAAACCCACCATGAAACTAATTCCACCCTCTGCCAACAAATCTCGATGTTCACGTTACCGCATCTTTTTACTGGCCGTTGTTACAGTTCTTTTCAGCCACTGTTCCACACTTGCTCAAACGGACCAGTACGATGCGATTGACGGCTTTATTTCCCCGTTTCGAAGCATCGAACTCTCAAGCGATGAAGCCGGTGCTATTTCCGAGCTCGCGGTAGAGGAGGGAGACCTGATTGAGACCGGCGGAACCGTTGCAAAACTCGACAACCGAGTCCAAGAGTTACAAGTACAAATCGCTCAAGAGTTGGCTCAAACGACGAGCCAATTGATTGCCGCCAATCAATTACTAGAAAAACGCAAAGAGATATCAAGGCGACTGGATGAACTAAAAAAACGAGGGCACGCGAGTCAAAGCGAAATCATCCGAGCTGAAATGGAACTCTCAATTGCGCAAGCCAAAGTACTCGCTGCCAAAGAAGAAAAAGCCGTTCGTGAAATTGAACTTCGCCGGGCAGAGGTTCAACTCGACCGACGAACAATTGCTTCGCCCTTTGACGGAATTGTCGCCAAGATTCATCGGCGCGAAGGCGAATTCCTTTCACCGCTTCACCCCGAAGTCGCAACGATCATTCAGGTCGACAAACTTCTAGCATCCTTTGCAATCATGAGCAACCAACTTAGCGAATTCTCAATCGACCAAGAATACACCATTCGATTAGAGAACGGTTCTCTTGTGAAAGGAAAAGTGTATCGCATTGGCGTTGAAACGGACTCTCAGTCCGGGACCGTTGATATCAAATTATTGATTGACAACCCAAACATGAAACTGCGAAGCGGCGAAAGCTGTTCGCTTAGCTTTTAGAATTCTTCTAAGCCACTCGGCTTAGTCATTTTCGCACCAAATAGCTCCCGCAATGAACCCTCCCATTCTAAATTTTGATTTCTCATCGCCCCTCAACGCGACGGTTGGGCAGGAGGTTCCGCGCCTTCACAACGACACTCCGAAACCGGAATACTCGTTTTCCGATCAACGTTTGATGCAGCATTTTGGAGTCGCGATTGCCAGCAGCAATTCGATCGACCAACTCCATTTAAACCTAAGCCAAATCATAAAGCGACAAACAGACTGTCTCTGCATCTGGAATGTACCCAAAAACACCAACGATGATTTTGACAATCCACAACTTTTGGCCGATTCAGAGGACGATCCGCTTTGGCCGATCGTTGAGGTACAGGTCAATGAAATGCTCGCGAGAGTTGCTCGCACGCATCACATCTGTTCCTCTCCCATCCAAAATTCACCGCACACAACACTCGTCGCAGCACCGATTTCGAAACAAATCAACAAGAAATCAAACCGTGTTATTGACAGCGTGCTGATCGGCTGTTTCTCATCTAAAACTGAAAGCATTCTACGCCTTCAATGGTTAACTGGAATCGCCTCCGATGCAATCAGTCGCTGGCATCAAAAACAAAGTTTGAAATCTGAGGAAAACAAGAGTCGCTACCTTACCGATTCAATTGGCTTGATTCACTCACTCGATCAAACCCAATCTGTCTCAGAAGCAATCGTGATTCTCGCTAATCATCTGAGGCGACTTTGTGACGCTGAGCAAGTCTCGATCTGCTTGAGCGAAGCCAAAAACGTAGTTTCACTCAAGGCGATCTCAGACGTCGAACAAATCGACTTCAATGCAGACTCCAATAAAACCATCCTTCACGCCTGCCAACAAACGGCTCGGCAAAACGACGAATTCAGTTACCCGGTTGATGGAAAGACAGGATCCATCGAACAACTAGCACTTCAAAAATACTGTAAAGCGAACGGCTCTGAAGCCTGCATTTGCATTCCATTGATCACAGGAAACGGCCACAAGTTAGGGATGGTCTTATTGGCTTGCTCCCGCGAAAAAGTAGAAAACCTGCACTATCGAACGTATTGCAGCAAATTGATTCAAATGACATCGAGTCATGTCGACGTTGTGATTAGGGCCAATCGCAGTACAAAAGATATCTTCGCTGCTGGGTTGGGCAGACTTAAAAGCAGCAACAAGATGCACGCTTTGATTCTTGCTGTCACGATTCTCGTCGCTGTGATGCTGATTCCATTCACTTACCGAGTGAACTGCGACTGTGAACTACAGCCAGTATTACGAAGATTTATTGCAGCGCCCCACGACTCAATCTTAGAAAAGACATACGTTAACAGTGGCGACATGATTGCAGCCGATCAGCTAATCGCTTCTCTCGACGGCAGAAAATTACGGATTGAGCTCTCGGGCATTCGAGCAGATTACGATGGTGCAAAGAAAAGACGCGAGTCCGCATTGGCTTTAGGCAATATCGCTGAGTCACAAATCGCTCTGAGCGAAATGAACCGCTTTCTATCGAAAATCGACATCCTCAAACAACAATTGACGCAACTGGAGGTCCGATCTCCGATCAATGGACTCGTTTTGACAGGCGACCTCGAAAAAGCTGAAGGCGCGCCTTTGGAAATGGGGCAAACGCTGTTTGAAATAGCGCCTTTGAACGAAATGGTTGCTGAAATCAACATTCCGGAATCAGAAATTCAATATGTCACATCCGGTATGCCTGTCGTGTTTAAACTCAATGCATTTCCACTTGAAACTTGGATTGGCAAGGTAGAACACATCCATCCATGTACAGAAATCGTTGACAACCAAAGTGTATTTATCGCAAAGGTCCATCTTCCCAACACCCACAACCAATTCCGCCCGGGAATGCAAGGATCAGCGAAGATTGAGACAGAACGGGCACCGCTCGGCTGGAATTTATTCCATCGAGGTTGGGAATCAATCAGATACTGGACGGTTTGGTAACCATGAGCAGCACTGACACAAACCAAAACGCTGATCCCTGGCTGGAATCAAAACTCACCCTGCGATCGGAACTTAAGTTCGACACTCGCTGGGAGGGCGACAGTGCTGTTGTTGTAATTGAGGATCCTGTCCGAAGTAAATATTTTCAAATTGGCGAACGGGAATATCGTTTCCTGGCGCTAATTGACGGGCAACGAACAGCCCGCGAAATCATAGATCTGTTGAACTCTTCGGAGGACTTCCCCAAGCCAGACCTGACCACCCAACTTGCAATCGAAGTTAGCCAGTGGTTGGTACAGACGAACCTAACCTATGGTAAAGACTCTGATAATGGCCAACGCTTAAACGACCAATCGGACAAGATCAATCGCCGGAAAATCATGGCTTGGATCAACCCTATCAGTTGCAAGTTTCGAATTTTCAATCCAAATCACTTACTTACAAAAGTACAACCATATATCCAATGGATTTTTTCAGTTTGGTTTTTCATCGCTTGGTGTGGAACCGGCTTATTTGCATCGGTGAAACTTTATCAACACTGGGATCAACTTTCCATTGCTTCAACGGGTATCCTGTCCGGGTTCAGCTGGTTTTGGCTACTTCTTATCTGGGTCTTTCTTAAACTTATCCATGAAACGGCACACGGAATTGCATGTCGCAAATACGGCGGAGAAGTCCCAGAAGCTGGCGTTTTACTGATTTTATTCACTCCGATGGCGTACGTTAATGTCACGTCGATGTGGCGATTCACGAATCGCTGGCACCGCATGGCCGTCTCTTCAGCGGGAATGTATGTCGAGCTATTCATTGCATTCATTGCAGTGGTTGTCTGGACCGAGACAAGTGGCGTCACCGCAAACATTGCATTTAACATCTTCATTATGTCGAGCCTGACCACCATTTTATTTAATGCAAATCCACTCATGAGATTTGACGGATATTTTTTACTTTCCGATTTACTGAACATCCCCAACCTGTACAGCAAAGGGACCAAGTGGTTCGGAGACCGAACTCTCTCTCTCCTGTTTGGGCTTCCCACGACTGACAACCTGTGCAAACCCAAAGAAAGTCGACAAGTGGCAATTTACGGTTGCCTTGCATTCTTTTGGAAGATTTCGATAAGCCTAAGCTTGATCATCGGAGCTGGAGTTCTATTCGACGGACTCGGTCTCCTCTTAAGTGCACTCGGCGTGACCCTCTGGTTTGGCCTGCCCATGTATCGAACGTTAAAACCGCTTTTCCTGCGGAACTCTCAGCGCTCAATCAATCTTCTAAGAACAAGCCTAAGCCTGTGTATTTTGATCGGCTTCGGAACGCTCTTATTCACCACTTTAAAAGCCCCTGCAATCAAGTCAGCCCCCGCAATTGTTCAGTTTTCAAAAGAAACCCACATCCGCACTGATGCGGCGGGGTTCATCAAAAATATCTTAGTCAAAGACGGACAGCGTGTTCACAAAGGACAGTTATTGATCGCCTTAGAGAATCCTGACATTAACAACGAAGCAAACCAACTAAATCGTTTGATTGAAGAGTCAGAAGTTCAGTATCGCATTTATCGCAAACAGAACGAAAAGTCCTTGGCGCTCGCCGAGCAAACCAAGCAAAAAGAGCTCAAAGAACAATTATTGGAGAAAACGAAAGCCGTAGAAGGTCTAAAAATCTCCGCCCCTTTTGATGGATTCATTTTTCAACGCAACCTAGCAAATCGACTCGGCAGTTTTGTTCAACGAGGCGACGAATTACTAACCATCGCACCGTTTAACACAAAAGAGGTGGTTGTTTCAATTGACCAAAGAGATCTCGATTCAATTCACAACAATGTTGGCAATCCAATTAAGATCATCATGCCCGGATTACCACTTTTCCAATCTCAACTAACCCGCGTTAATCCACGAGCTTCAACGACCTCGACCCACCCCTCGCTTTGCGCTCATGCGGATGGACCACTTCCAGTCAGGCCCATTGCAAACAGCGAGAACGCCGAGGCTCCCGATTTCGAATTACTTGCTCCGCGATTCAATGCTTATATTGAATTACAAGCAAGTCACAGCAGTGTTTTAAAGTCTGGCCAGAGAGGTCGGGCGATTTTTCCAACGGGAGAGCAATCCCTTGGAAACTACTTTTACATTGCTGCCTCCGAGTGGCTGGAATGCAAAATCAAATTCGCGACCCAGACGGCCGCATTTTAGTTTGCAAGAAAACGTTGAACCATTTCAGTAATGCAGATTCCTAGAAACGTCCGCCTATCCGAAGCAAGGGATGACAGCACACCCCACCAAGTAGCTAACTGGTTACCACCTCGGATCCAACACTAGCGATTTCCTGTGCCAATTCAGACGGATCAAACTCAGATTCAAGGTCAAGGATTCGACATTCAGACATACCCCGGAACCAGGTTTCTTGGTGCCGTGCGAATTTACGAGTCCTGACCCTCACTCGTTCGACCGTCTCCTCCATTGTCATCTTGTCACTTAAAAAGTCGATCACCTCGCGATAACCAACAGCTTGGGAAGCAGTTTTCCCGATATCAGACCAACGCTCAAGCAGACCCCTCACTTCATCGACCAATCCTTCCGAAAACATCGCTTCAACCCTTGCCTCAATCCGCTGATGCAGGACGGGCCGATCATGGCGAATTGTGAAAACTCGGCACTGATCTGCTTGCCTTCCTTCATCAAATTGCATTTGCCAATGACTGATTGGTTTCCCGGTTTGTTTGTAAACCTCCAACGCTCGAATGATACGGCGATGATCATTTTCATGAAGCTTGTGAGCCGAGACTGGATCGATCATGGCGAGCCGTTGGTGTAAAAATTCCGCTCCAGAATTCTCAATCTCCTGCTCTATCTCCTTCCGAAAATCCCAGTCGGCTGGTGGGCCTTCGAATAAACCACGTAACAACGCCTTGAGATAAAGAGCAGTCCCTCCCACGAACAGGACTTGCTTTCCTGATTCATGAATCTCGCGAATTTTCTTCAACGCTGAGTCACGATATTCAGACACACTGAATGCTTCGGGCGGGTCAACAATGTCGATCAAGTGGTGCGGCACTGCCGATCGCTGGGCGGAATCCGGCTTGGCCGTTCCAATATCCATCCCTCGATAAATCGCCATCGAGTCCAGCGAAATAATCTCAGCGCCTAAAATTCGAGCCAGTTCCAGACTGACCTTCGTTTTCCCACTGGCAGTGGCACCAGTCAAAAACCAGCATTTTAGCGCGAGTTGAATATCGGAGGGCGGTTGGTTCATGGCAAAATTGATTCGGTGGAATTCCTAAGTCGACGAAAGTTCAAGGTCTGAACGATTAACCGAAAATCTTAGACGGAATTCAACACCCTGAGAACCCTTTATGCCTTCGGACACTGAAGTTCTTTCCCAGCCGCCCCCGAAATCGCCACTTTTAGATCTTGAAGTTCAAATGGTTTTGAGACCACTGCCGAAACTCCTGCTGCCGCAATCGATTCGGCGTCAGACTCCCGAGGATAGTTGAGCAACAAAACAAACGGGACGTCAGGTATTTCAGAGTTGAGCCACTCAATCCTCTTTTCTAACTCTACCGTCCAGGAATCGGCGACAACACACATGACCAAAACAGTGGCCGACGAGGCAGCATCCCAAATGGAACGCTCTACCCACCGGGAACGCCACCCAAAACTGGCGATCGCATCGTCCAACATTTCGTATTCGGATCGCGTCCACGCACTTACCCCAATAATCCCCGTGCCTATCGAAACGTCTCGCCGGATTGTTTGCGAAACGATACGGTCTGAGGTTGTTGAAGTCCGCGGTGCGTGCCAGTTCGTTATGCCGGCTTCCGCCAATTGCTCAACAAATTGTGCATACCGACCCTCCCATTGGTGCCAATAAACTCGAATGATCCCTGGGTAAGGCCGCCCCGATCGTGATTCCCCCTCACACCAACTGCCAAGTAAGCCCACAACCGGCACGGCTGGAAAGTTCGCTAACAACTCTTCCACATCCGTCTGTAGAAATTGATCTCGTCTCGACTGCGCTAAAACCACGAGGTCATAACTTTGATCCACCACTGTTTCGACTTTGTCAAACGGAACTAAAGTTACCGGAACATCAAATTTTGAAATGATTTTTTGAAAATCGGAATGCCAAAAATCACCGGTCACCAAAATCTTATGCGTTGCCATCCTACCGCTCCTCAAACATTCCGTTACCAAATTCAAATTACTCGAGACCAGTATCGCCATCTTCAATAATCTGCCACGCGTCTGCGGAAGATGTGCTTTCCCGCAACTCGGTTAGCCATTCCGACTGTTGAATCATCCGACTCAATCTCGCCAGTACTTTCAAATGAACCGCCTCACTTGTCGAACCAATCAAAAAAAACACATCCGTTAAACAACCTCGTGGGCCTCCGAATGGAATCCCTGATGTCGTTATGCCAAGCGCGAGAAATGGTTCTCCCATAATCGAGGGCAGCGGTCGCCGCGGGTGCAACAGTGCGACTCCATTCCCCAAAGCTGTTGGATGCAATTCCTCACGACTGGTCAGCGCTTCTGCCATTTTCACTGGATCCCACAGTCTACCTGTTTTTGCCGTTAAATCGCAAATATTTTTGATTACAGAACTTTTTGTTCGAGCCATCAGGGGAACGTAGGTCGTTTCAGGTAACAACAGCTCAGAAATTCGAGGCTCCACCACCGGATCATTACTTGGATTGCGATACAGAACCTTCTCAACCTCAGTTAAGCCTTGCTCATCAGAAGCTCCAATTTTCTTTTCAAACCACTGATGTATTTCAGCTCTTGAAAACCGCCACTTCCCACCCACTCGACGGCCCGGCAGGCGGTCTCGGCTGGCCATCTTTCGAACCTGCTCTGGTGTTAAGTGCAAATATGCAGCGAGTGACATCACGTCAAAATCTTCGTCCATAGAATTTTTCCGCCAAATCGCAAATGGAACACAAAACCGAGAATTCCCAGCCTCAAATCAATAGCCGGGAATCTAAACAACATCTTGAGCTACGCCTACAAGAGATTCACTTCTGGGAGAACCGCATGCAGCTAGCATGCGCAATCGCAAGAAAAAAAGTTTCACGAGGGCGTGGTAAAAATTTTGCTCGACAAACGTCATATTCATTCAATTTTGAGCCATGTCAATTCCGAATTGCAGAAATCTTTGGCTAACGCTTTCACATAAAACCAACGCTGCAGCTTGACGATCAACCTTGACGAAAGTTTTCGATTAATGAGAATCGATTTCGTTGGCAGGATGCTGACATGTACTCGCCCACTCGACCAGGTGTGATGCTTGGTTGGATGCGAGTTACCGCGAATGAAATCGCTTTTTGAATTTTGGCATTCGCCAGGCAGGGAGGCCTTGTGAGTACCCAGTTGTATAATACTAATACGGATCGTGGCATCAGACTTCGGGACATTCTTCCCGATGCCAAGCTTGTTGGCGCTGATGACGTCTTTTTCCAGTCTTGCTGTGGTCTTTGGACAGACTGTCAGACCGATGACCTGTTTGTGGCCATCATGGACTCTGAACAAGACGGCCATGATTTTACACAGGAAGCTATCGCTCGTGGAGCGACGGCTGTCGTAACCGAACGTTTACTAACGACAAACCGCCCCCAATGTCTCGTTAACGATTCCCGTGAGGCTTATGGGAAAATCTGTCAGGCACTCGCTGGCAATCCAAGCCGACGGTTGAATTCGATTGGTATAACAGGGACTGATGGGAAAACTGTCACCTGTCATCTCGTTTCTGGAATCCTCAAAGCAGCTGGCCAAACCACGGGCTTAATCTCTTCCATTGAGGTAAGCCAAGGAAAAAACCAAACATCAGTTCCCGCCACTGATTTAAACCCACCGTGGCTTGCTGAACAACTAACCTCCATGGCACTCGCCAATTGCGAAAACGCGATAATCGAAGTACCTAGCACCGCCCTCGCGAGACGATGTCTCGCCGGCGTTGAACTCGATGTCGCCATTTTGACAAACATTCGGGAAAACCATCTCGATTTCCACGGATCCGAGGCGAATTACCAAAGAGCGAAGCTACGTCTGTTGGATAAACTCAAACCAACCGGGCTCGCGATTGTAAACCTAGACGACCCCAAGACACACTTTTTACTGAGTAAAATTGATCGTCCCGTCTTAACAATCGGTATCAAGCAAGAGGCCGATATCACAGCTAGGCAGATTGATTGCTCAGCAGGGGGGCAGACTTTTATGATTACCGCCGGCTCCGATTCAATCCCAGTTAGAACGTCAATTATCGGCGACCAACATATTTACAACTGCCTCGCAGCGACAGCCGTTGGACTCGCTCAAGGCATCGAAATTGAGAACATTGCCAAGGGCCTTGAGTCGGTTGGGCAAATCCCCGGGCGACTCGAAAAGATTGACTGCGGACAAGATTTTGGGGTCTGGATCGATTCAGCACGAAGCAGCGGGCAACTTGCAAACGCCATCCGCTCAATTCGTCAAAACACAAAAGGAAACGTTTGGTGCCTTTGCTCAATTGACGAAAATCACTCACAAAGAGAACGTCAACGCCTTGGCGAAATCGCCGAGCGAGCGGCAGACCATGTCATTATTACCAATACCGCCGGTGGACCGATGGTCGACTTCGAACCGGCTCATCAAATTCTCGACGGGTTCGAAGATCCAGGTAAAGCACAGCTCATCCCCAATCGTTTTAAAGCGATTGAATGGGCGCTCACGCAAGCCAAACCAGATGATGCCGTTATCATTGCTGGATGTGGCGAACGCCCCTTTGCTTTGATCGGCGAAGAAAACTGGACCATCACTGATCGCGACGTCTGCCAGGCATGGCTTTATGACAACGCTGTGTTTTCAGAACCAAACGAACCAGACGATGACCAGCAAAACATCTTTAACATCGATGACTATCGAACGTAATTCCCCTAAAAAAAGTCAATCAAATAATAACCAACCTTGAAAACATGGTTTTTTACCGCCCTCAACCTTAACAGCCGCTAGCACAAAAGGCTTCCCTAAAAAGAATTACAAATCGCTATTGCGTCGCTCAAAGTGCTTCAGTAAACGTATTACATCAAACAACCCATCTGAATTTGCAAAAGCTAATTCACCCCCCTCCGACCTAAACATAAAACAAAACACCTTAAGATCAGTCGACGGTGCTTGAATCGCGGGAATCTTGCACCACCCTCCCTCCTGGGGGTAGAGCATATTTTGCTTATTGTAACTATGGTTTCTGGGTCAACCGTTACAATAAGTGCTCACGGCTGAGCTTGAACTGAGCACTGGGACGAACTCCGTCCCAGTGCCAGGGAACACGAAGCGTTGGTCTCTCACGAGGCCAACGCTTTTTTATTGGCGACAGTCAGTTGCGACGCAATTAGCCTGGCCGCATTTCAACACAGATCGCACTTGCGTTTACCACTGGCGTCAGCACCCAATCGCCGTTTCCCAAAAGCACCTCGAAAAACCGCGAGAATTAGCTAAGATGGAGGCATGGTTGCCCAAGTGTTCGCCCGTCACTCTTATTTTATTTGACCAGCACAGAAGTATAACAACATGCCAACTTCACCGAATCGAAACCTTAACTCTGTCAGCCTAGCTATCCTAAGCCTTGTTTCAATTACGATTTTTTCCGGGTGTGACTTAGGCACCTATAAAAGGAGACTTAGCGAAACACCTGCCCAGCAAACTGCTCCAGCTGATTCAGGTACCGAAGGCGATAATGCAGCTAAGGAAACACCGGAAGCTAGCGGAGAAGAGTAAACCTCTTCTAGTTCTCCCCCGCCAAAAGCATCGACGCTTACCTGTTGCAAAACGGTTTTAAAATTCCCAGCCGAATCACGCTGCGTCTCGTTTCTGCGTTTGATTCACAATCGGCATTCTATCAGGGCGATTGCTTCTGTTATCATTCGGCGAGCGATAAAACGAGCTCACACGCATCGACCGTATGTTGAGTATTCTATGCCATCTTTTTCCAGACTAATGCCGCTGGCAATTACCCTCGCCCTCTTGGGCGGCGTACTCGCAGTCGCCTCGAAAAACATGATCGTCGACCTCGATCTTTTTCATGAAATGGCACTGTTTAGGCAGATGGAATCCGAAGGTTCAATGCCGACCACCGATGCCTTCGCCTACACGCCTACTAACGAAACAGTAGTCCACCACGAGTGGGCCACTGGTGCTGTAATTTATTTGGCAACTGTATCCACGGGTTTGGGTGCGCCAGCATTGGTGGCACTGAAATACTTTCTCACTTTTGCGGTCTGCTTAGGCTGCTTTATTTATGCAAACAAACAAGGCGCCAGTCTTGCCGTATTCTCCATCCTCGCACCTTTCGCCCTAAATCTTGGCGGCTGGATGGCATTCAACAATATCCGCGCACAACTGTTTACCTTGCTCTTCCTAGTAATCTTATTTTTTTTATTAGACCTGGATCGACGCGGCAAACGATGGTGGGTGTTAATTTGGTTTCCGCTGTTTATTATCTGGTCGAATATGCACGGCGGCGTCGTCTCTGGAATGGGAATTCTCGGAGTCTATTGTTTTTCGCGTTTAGTCGAAGCTGCACTTGAGACTCGCTCACTTCTAAAAACTCTCTACGAGGTCTGGCACCTGGTTGTCATCGGTCTCGTCACTCTAATCCTCTTGATCGTCAACCCTTATGGCTGGGAATACATTCCCTACTTGTATCGAGCCGTTTCAATGGATCGTCCGCTCATTCTTGAATGGCGGCCAATTTGGGAAATTCGCTTACCGTTGATCTATGGAATTTCGGTACTTATCGCCGCCTATGCTATTTGGCGGGAAGGCCGAGCCTCTGTCTTCGCAAGCCTGGCGATTGTCTTGACTGCCTATCTCGCCGCCAAGCATTATCGCCACGGTTCCCTGTATGCCGTGACTTGGGCCTGCATGGTTCCTCCGATGATCGAACGCTCAGGGCTTGGACAGGAAATTAAAAACATGTTCGATAACTACAGAGCACAAATTACCGTCACCGCGTTTGCGATCGCCTTGATAGCGACAGGCTATTCCATCAACGTTCGATTCTGGGAATTAAAAATCCCCAACCAAATTTCCAAAACACAAAAACACGAAGTCATCTATCCCGCTGGTGCCGCTGACTACCTGAGCGAACAAAATCTGGAAAGTGAACTTAATTTATTTGTCCCCTTTTCGGCGGGTGCATTTGTGCAATGGAAACTTTATCCGCAAGTCAAAGTAAGCATCGACAGCCGTTACGAGGTTGCCTACCCCGATTCAGCGATTGTTGAAAATGATGATTTTTACAAGGCTCGTGAAGGCTGGCAGGCCACGCTCCAACGTTATGACACACACGCAGTTTTAGTTCCTGTGAATTCACCTCTAGGGGTGTTACTCGCCAAGAATGAATCTCAAATGGCGAAACAAATTGGCTGGTCGCCAATCTATAAAGACTCTGGATTCGCTCTCTACGTCCCCGAAGCAGAGTCGGAGAAATTTACGCCAATCGACCGAACCGGCGACCCAATAAAAGGCGTTTTTCCATAAACATCTATTACCGCTCCGCCGAATCCGCCCCCGACGAATCACGTTCAAGCTCATTGACTTCCAAGGACCGCACCCGATTCAATTCAAATTGAGCGGAAAAAATCAGGAAAATGCCGACTGGCATCAAGAGAAATTGCTGTTCCAACGCAACGTAAAATAAAAAAAACAAAGCACTAAATTGTCCCACTCGCCCAGCAATGACCGTTGCTTGCAAATACGACATCCGCCGAGCAAGGACGCTTCTTAGCATACGCCCTCCATCCATCGGAAAAGCGGGGATCAAGTTCAACAGAAACAGCACAAGATTGATCCACAGCAGAATCAGAGGTAACTGATTCAGACTCTCAAACACAGACGGTGGAATCAGCGAACCTCCCGCAAAAAAAATACCTACCGAGAGAAGCAGTGCGATCCCCAAATTTACCGCTGGTCCAGCGAAGCTAATTAAAAACTCTTGCCCCGGATTTTTTGGCATTCCCGCCAATCGAGCCAGCCCCCCAAACGGTGCGATAATGATATCCTTGGTAGTGGCACCAAATCGACGAGCCACTAAAGCGTGCCCCAGTTCATGTAACAACACGCAGATAGAGAGGTTCAGCAGAAGAAACAACGAAGCACCAGTCACAAACCAAACTTGGTCACCAAAGACCAAAAAATTGCAAACTACACAGAACGGCACTAACCAAAACGTCCAGTGCAGGTAGACATCGATCCCCGCGATCCGCATTAGTTTCAAGCATCTTCCCACAGCAAAATCCAACCTTACGCACAGTCAACCGTCGTCACACCTGGTTAAAACCACTTCGCTCCAACCATTTCCATCAACAGCTTTTAATCATTTTTATCCGTGCCCAACAATCGTTTGTCACCATCTCGTTTTGTGAAACCGGTCCTGTCAAAATACTCGCACAGCGGAATCGCATATTTGCGACTCGTATCCAAAATCTGACGAATTTCGCTCATCGTTAACCCGTTCGCCGCTTCAATTTCCTCAACTAGTTTTCGCTTGGTTTCCGCGACAACTTCGCTATGGATGTAATACTCAGGCGCGATCTTTAGTAGTTCACCGTTCTCGCTGGCCATCTCCAACAACTCTCTGACTGACTCTTTATTTTTCTTCGCGGATGTCTCGAGTTCAGTAACTGTGGGAACTTTGAGCCCCGCCTTCCTAACGATTTCAATCAATTCTCCCAGCAAGGCTTTTTGCCCTTTTGATAATTTTGGACCATATCCAACGATCCCTACTGAATTGACATTGGCGATAATTTTCTTGTCCCGCTTAAGCTCTTCAACAACCAAATCAAGTAACTCAGGTGTATCAAGATACTTGAACTCAACATTGAGTGCCGATCGGGGATGCGTGAAGCGAAGCGGTTGAAGCCGATGTAATCGCTCGAGTGCCTTAATGATCCGATCCGCGAGGTGCTCAAATCTGCTGCGGTGCACCTTGACACTTCGATTCATTGAGACCGGGATTTCAATTAGATCTCCTCTATCTTTCAACTGCTTAAAAATCTCCTCGAACTCAACCACCCCTGCACTTCTGGCAAGATCAGCAGGACTCCAACCAAGATCATCCGAAAGGTAGACACTTGCAGATGCACGAGTCAGCGGATCCAGACTGGTTAAATCAGAAATCATTTCAAGGTCGAGATCAGTAGCTTTCTTGATCCGCTTTGCATTGGGCATCAGGACTCTCCCGCCACCGATCGTCACCACGGGCGATTGCAAACGAACAACAAACGGCTGATTCCAAACCGCAACCGCAGCGTCATTCAGAAAAACCTGAGCGTAGCATTCTTGACCGGGTTCCAATTCAGAAACACCGAGCAAACGCAAATTCCCAAACAGTTCGGCGGTTCCTACGTGGAAACGAACTCGTGTTCGATCTTTTAACGGCTTATTCAGCCTGTCCAGCAGATGTAATTTCACAGTCATCAACGTCGAAGGCAACAAATGCCCAGTGGCACACAACTCATGGCCGCGGTCAATTTCGAGATGGTGCACGCCCGCGAGGTTAATCGCCGCCCTTTGCCCTCGTGACACCGTCTCCGATGCTGAGTCATGATTCTGGATTCCCCGCACGCGAACCGATCGATCTCCCGGTTGTATTTGTATCTGGTCACCAACACTGACCCGCCCGCTGCTAACCGAACCTGTCACGACCGTTCCGTATCCGTCTATCGTAAACGTCCTATCAATTGCCATTCGATAAGGAGCATCCTTCCGGTTCGCACGATCCGTTTGTGCAACCGTCTCAGCAGCAGAGCGAAGTGCATTTTTTAATTCTTCGACTCCCATCCCAGTTTTAGAACTGGTTCGGATAATTGGAGCGTTTTCCAGAAACGTACCCACAACCATCTGGCGAATTTCATCTTCGACTAAATCGAGCCACTCTGGATCTGACAAATCACATTTTGTAAGTGCGATTACACCAGCGGGAAGGTCAAGCATTCGTAAAATATCGAGATGCTCTTTGGTCTGCTGCTTAATAGAGTCATCACCGGCAACAACCAATAAAGCAAGATCCATTCCCGTCGCACCAGCAAGCATCTGGCGAACAAATTTTTCGTGACCGGGAACATCGACAATCCCCAGACGAAATGGAGGCAAGTCAAGGTGCGCGTACCCTAACTCAATCGTTATCCCACGTTTCTGCTCTTCAGGGAGACGGTCTGTATTTGTCCCTGTCAAAGCACCGATAAGAGAAGTTTTACCGTGGTCAATGTGCCCAGCGGTTCCGAGAATAAGATCTTTTAACATCGCCTAATTCTAAATGAATCTGGGCATTTAGCCCAGCGGTAACGTGACCTATGATCGGTTGAATTCAGCCTTAGAACCACTCTCTCGCGCTCCTAATATCAGAAATCGTTCGCCAAATTGGCGCAAACCAAACAGGATTTCCAGAGACAGCCCGATGAACGATAGTGAATCCGAGCCCTAAACAGTACACTACGTATCCACCTCCCTTCCCTAGAACGACGAACACGCAAAACTTAAGGATCGCGCTTTGAATAATATTGGATTCATTGGAGCCGGCCAAATGGCTAAGGCGCTCGCAGTTGGAATCGCACAATCTGCGGATCAATCCATCAATTTTTTCATCTCAGACCCCTGTGACGCAGCATGCGATAGTTTCGCTCATCTCGTGGGCGAACCCCACAGCATCACTCGCGTGGAAAGCAATCAACACCTCGTTGACTGCAGCGAACTTATCTTTCTCGCTGTCAAACCACAATACCTCCACGATGCCATCGAAGATGTTGAATTTAAAAATTCTCCGCTGATATGCTCGATAGTCGCTGGTGTCCGAACCTTTGAGCTTGAACGCTTAACCGGCTCCCAGCGTATCATCCGAATGATGCCTAACCGCCCCTGCTTGATCGGCATGGGCGCCTGCGGCATGACCGCCGATTCAGCAGTTAATCTTTCTGACCGACAAACACTCAAAACAATGCTTGAACCGATGGCAGTGGTCGCTGAAGTCTCAGAGTCAATTTTAGATTCCGTGACCGGCCTATCCGGTTCGGGGCCCGCCTTCGTCTTCACCTTTATCGAATCACTAATTGACGGGGCAGTTCTGACGGGAATGCCTCGGGCTACCGCCCGGCAACTGGCCATCCAAACCGTGCTAGGCTCAGCTAAAATGCTCCAGGAAACAGGCGATCATCCAGCGATTTTGCGAGATAGCGTTGCCAGCCCGGGAGGCACTACGATCGAGGGTATCAAAGCGTTAGAGGAAAATTCATTTCGGGACGCTGTTATTTCTGCTGTTCAGGCGGCAACCGAGCGATCTCGGGAACTTGGCTAACTCCCCCCAAGCTACGGTTCAAGAGCTTTTTGGTTTTCTTTTGCCATTTCTAACCCTGCGTCATAGGCTACTACCTAGCGCCGCGCGTACCGCTAGAATGGGAGTAGTCTTCGCAGCGGGGATATTTTTGGTTTTGACAGTTTGGGAGTGCCGCGTGTCTCTATTTGAAAACGACAGTTACGTCTATCGCGATACGTTTTTTATCCTCTTTGAAAATCACAACCGTCCCAGTGGTACGACTGTGAAAACAGTAATTGAGCAGATCGCTGAAAACTACGAACTCAACAATCTGCGAGAAGTCGACGGAAAATTTGAATCCGTCACCATCATTTGCCCCCACGACAGCTCCGCAATGGAAATTAGTTACGTCGGAGGTGAAGAAGTAGTCGAACAAGTCGACAACCTGCGAGAAGAATTCCTGAGCATGACACTCACGGCCGAAGAACACGAAAAATTACGGTCGCTATCAAAATCCAACGCCCGGTTTGACATCTACCACTTTGAACGCCAACAAGGATCAGAAGAAGACGGTGAGATGCTGGACCCTGGCGGCCTCTTGTTAATCATGGAGCGAATCGCCAACGTGTGCGAAGGAATTGGGCTCGACCCTCAATCGAACTCACTACTCTAATTTCGAGTCAACTCCGGTCAGAATATTATCCATTTAGTTTTACGAATCAGCCAAATCTGGTCCGAACAACATGCAAGCAAAAGAAATAAAAAACGGGTCGATTGTCGAATACGATGGGTCACCCGTGATCATCGAGTCAATAAAGGTCAATTCGCCATCCGCGCGAGGTGCTTCAACCGTTTATAAATTTCGAGCACGTAATATTGTCACGCGTCAAAAAGTTGATATCGCCTTGAAAGGAACTGAGTCGTTAACCGACGCGGACTTTGAAAAACGCGATGTCAAGTTAATGTATTCTGATGCGACTCATTACCACTTCCTCGACCAAACCGACTTTCAACAGTATCCAGTTCCGATGGAGGATATTGAAAATGAAAAACCCTACATCACTGACTCACTCGAGGGTATTTTAGCGCTGATCTACAACGGAGATTGTGTGGGAATTCAGATTCCCCACACGATCGAGTTGCTCGTAACTCAATGCGACCCCGGCGTGAAAGGAAATTCAGCGACAAGCCGAACCAAACCCGCTCAACTGGAAACAGGATTAGAGGTACAAGTCCCCGAGTACCTCAAAGAGGGCGAACGCGTTAAAGTTGACACCCGCACCGGACAATACCTCTCGAGGGCCTGAGCGAACGACTCCCTCGGTGTTAAGCTATTGCTGTTTTGATTTTGACTTGCCCGTGATCACTAATTTGCGCTCCTCTATCTCTAACGCCTGAACCGTCAAGAACTTCTTGCCCAAGTGAAATGTTTCTTCGGGGAAAAGCATGAGCGCGACGGGGTCACCGTCAATCTCACTCCACTCGACCTCTGCACCATACGCGAGCATCCCTTCTGTCAACTGATCGGCAAACGAATCGATGGGCAGTGGCACCCAGCCAGATCGAACTCGATAAATTCGGCAGGCGATCTGCCCGGGGACATCAGTGCAGAAAACATCCAGTTCTCCCTGAACGATCGCGTCAAATCCAAAAATGTCGCAACGAAAAAAAACGGACATTCTCGCATCGGCCAAAACAATCCGCGGTTGGGTCACCTGCTTAGGAAGCGTCTTGGCAAACTCACGATTATCTGCCAGCCAGCCATTCAGCTCTGCTTGTGTGATCGTTGTTTTCCATTGGCTTTTTTCACGAACGATATTTCCCAACTCAATTATTTTCGACTCGAATTCCATTCGGTAATCTTCCGCGTCCGCTCGCGTCATCCCTAACGCAGCCTGGTAGGAAGCGGGTTCGGCAAGCGAACCGCGGCAAACGATCACCACGGGAACCAAAATCGCAACAATACCGCAAAGGAAGCGGATTAGGATTCGCTTTGCACGACGTCGCCAGAGCTCAACAACGATCTCGTCGTCGCCAGCGGATTGGGTACGGTTGCCACTAGTTTCATTTCCAGACATGTCATCGACGCTACGACCAGAGGAAAAAACAAATCGCCATGCTCTCAGCGACGGCACGATTTTCTAATGAAACGAGCCGACACGTGGGTTACGCAAAAATTCTTGAAAGGGTCGTTAAAAAACTAATTCCCAAAAAGAAATTCGTTCCCTGCTTACGCCGATGGATGACTCTCAGCCAGGTACATCCAACAGCCACAGCCTTTGCAAAAAACCGGCTGTTTCAACATTAAATCGTTAATGGTCTGCGGAGTCAGCGTTTGATTACAATTCCCACAGGTTTCTGTATTGGTCACACCGAGTGCATCCTCGCCCTTCGCAGTCACAAGCCGGCGGTACTGGATCAGCAGGTCTCCCGGAATTTCTTTCTCTTTCCCCTCCAACTCGGAAGATATTCTCTCCTTCTCCGCCACGAGCGCTTTCAAATCGAGTGCGACCTCATCGCTAACTCGCTTGGACTCAGCCTGCGACTTCTCGTGATTCTTTTTCGCTTCGTCAACACCATCGGTGAGTACGTCGAGCTTCTCAAGCTGTTCCAGAATTTCATCTTGCAATACGCTATTGGCCTGAAGGTCCGCAGCAATCCTGTCCTTCAGCAATTGAAACTCTTTATTAGAGTCACAGACATTCAGCTTCGTCTTCATGTCCTCGATTTTCGCCTCGCGCTCATTCAACTGAAGTTGCTTAGCATTGGAAGCTTTCCGCATCTCAAGCAACGCTGCCTTAGCTTCATCAAGGGCCTTACAAAAGTTAGCCTCGTTAGCGGCCACGATCCGAACCTTTCGAGGGCCTTTGTCCATACGCTCACCAATGTCCGTCAATTGACGCAACATTCGATGCAAAGTTCGAAGCAACCCGTAGTCAAGACTCACTAGCTTTCACCCCCACTTGTTTTGGAACGACGAGAATCTGCCAATAGACTTCCGTGCAGTATCCCCAATTATTTGTTGCATCGTACCAATAAAAAAAACCGCTGACCATCACAGGTCAGCGGTTCCTTGATCTCCAGCCAAATTTTACCGTAATTCAGCCAACCATTTTTAGTACTGGCTATTCTGCCCAACCCCTAATTCAAACAATTCAGGTGAGTTGCTGGCGGCCTCTGATCCATTTAATCGATCCGAAACCTCTGAGTTATTCGACGCTTCTTTTTCCGAAGCGGCTCCGAGGTCAAGGTTCCCCAACGCTGGAACAAAACCCTCCAGTTGCTGACTTCGCACTGGATTCTGAAGCTTTCTCACCGCTTTCGCTTCAATCTGACGAACGCGTTCGCGAGTGACCTTGAAAATCCGGCCAACTTCTTCAAGCGTATAGGTATAGCCGTCGCCCAAACCATAACGCAAACGAATAATCTCCCGCTCACGGTAGGTTAGGGTCTTTAAAAGGCCATCAATCTTATCACGGAGAATGCAGTTGGTTGCCGCACGAACGGGGTTATCCGTCTGCGAATCTTCGATAAACTCGCCAAAGCTACAGTCATCCCCTTCGCCAACGGGACGATCCAAACTGACAGGATGACGCCCGATATCGAGAACGCGACGAACCTCATCAACATCCATTTGAGCCCGGACAGCAATCTCTTCCATCGTTGGAGGACGCCTTGTCTCTTGGTGGAGTGCCTTCTGAATGTTTCTAAGACGCGAAAGGACATCAATCATGTGAACCGGAATCCGAATGGTTCTTGCTTGATCGGCAATTGCTCGCGTGATTGCCTGACGAATCCACCATGTAGCATAAGTTGAAAACTTAAACCCACGCCGGTACTCATACTTATCGACCGCCCGCATCAGCCCTGTATTCCCCTCTTGAATCAGATCAAGAAAGCTCATCCCACGGTTGCGATATTTTTTCGCGATAGAAACAACCAACCGAAGATTGCAACTGGACAGCTGCCGTTTCGCGTTTTCAAATTCTGAGAAAAATTTCTCACAGTCACCCACTCTTTTTTCTAAACTCGCAGGGCTTTCCTGGCACAGTGTTACTAAGCGAGCTAATTCCGATCGAAGGTGCTTTCTTTCGACTTCAGTTGGAGCATCTGCACCTTCGTCTCTTAACTGGCTACGAATCAAATTCATTCGATCCGAGTAATTTCTCAATTGCTTGATCATAGGGCTAATTCGTCGAGAACGAAGACTTAATTCTTCGACCAAAACTACCAGTTTCGCCCGGCGGCTGAGAAACCTTTTTCTCGCCGATTTCTTCTCTATGTCATCAGTTTGCTTACTTATTAGGAGCTTGAAATCTTTCGCGTTCTCCTTAAGCAGGTGCTCCATCGTTTTGAAGTTATGGGGCATTCTTGCTTGAATCTGCTCTTTCGTCAGATTCTCAGTCAGCGAAACCTTGATGGTACGGTCGAATGGCAACTCGCCAGCGTAAACTCGCTTAAGAGTCTCAAAGGTCGCCATTAGTGCGTAGTTACTTGTAAGCACACCTCGTCGATAACGTTTACGAGCAATCTCAATCCGCTTTGCCAACGAGATTTCTTCATCGCGGCCCAACAGTGGAATCACTGCCATCTGGCTCAAGTACATCCTAATGGGGTCGTCACTTGGCCGGGGCAATTTACCGAGCGCCTGCGGTGTAGCGACTTCGCCATCCGAGTCGGCTCTGGGAAGTTCTTCGGCAACCGCTTCACCAGGAAGTGAAGCAGCGTCGCATAATTCAATGCCTGATTTCTCGATCGCCGCAATCAAACCGTTAAGCTTTTCAGCGCCAACAACCTCATCCGGGAGATAATCGGTTACATCTTCGTAGGTCAAAAACCCCTGAGATTTCCCCTTTTTGATGATTTTTGCAAGCTCATTCTCATCAATTTCAAAATTCTGCTGGTTTGCGGTACTACTACCGTTCGCTGTCATTTCCACGTCGTACTCCTGCGAAATCCATTTCGCGCTGGACGCCAACCGATCTGCGTTGAAACACCTTAAACAGGCGCAAGTCGAGTGCTAACAAACCGGATTGCCTTCGGAATGTCCCTCTCACGCGGAACCAAACCAAACACAATGCCACGGGAATTCACGGGTGGCTCAGCCACACCGCACACTCGCCTCTATCTCAACTCTCGATCAACACTCAAGCTGCCTCCCATCCATGGGCCTGCAAAACACTTAAGTGCTTCTATCTATCTCATCATGCGGAAAAACTGATCTTCCTAGACGGCACCTGCGAACAACCGCAAACGCCCCGCCTCAGACAATCAAATTTTCCAAAATCTCATACTGAATTATTAGGTTTCTGGAGTTGCTGTCTAAATAACTCCTCCAGAGCACGCTTCTCTTCATCTTCATCCAAACCACCAGAATGTAATTTTGAGATCTTGGCCTGGGTTCCAGACTCTACTTCTCGCTCATTAAATCTCAAAATGATCGACTGCAACTGATCCTCAAAATCCATGGCATAGGCTGAATTTTGTTCCTCATGAATCTCTTTTTTTGCTATCGCCTCATCATGAAGGTGATCCACCAACTTTCTTAATCGTGGCTCTTCAACTTCGACTGTTAACTGCTGGTAACCTACCCCCCTGCCCTCATGGAAGAACTCTCCCATTAACTCATACAGGTCACGAAGGACGCCGACACGAAACTGTTCCGGTGAAACATTCTCAACGGCTCTATCCAACAGTGAAGGATCCTGAATCAGTAACTGGACGAGCTCCGATTCTTTTTTGTCAAACTTTGAATAGTCGACCAAATCCTTTTTTACTTCCGAGTCACTCGTATCCGGTCGAACGCGTGTTTTCTTTCTGAGATCCGTCAGACGTCGCCGCACCATCTCTGGAGCCAATTGAAATTGCCGCCCTAACCGCAACAACATTTGATCTTCGCGAATACTCTTCGCAGTCGAATTCTCGTCTTCCGGAATACTAGCGAGAGTTTTCAGAATATTCTCGAGAGCCTGATTCGAACGATGAGTGTCATTCACCAAATCAACGCCGCGCGTCTCGACAAGAATCTTATGAGCGATTGCATCAGGCGCTTTATCGACCAACGCCTGAAAAGCTCCACCACCCTCTGCCATCAAAAAGTCAAAGGGATCCAATCCATCGGGAAGGCTCAAGATCCTTAAGTCGACATCATGAGCCACAAACAAATCAAGCACCGTATTCATGGTGCGTTGGCCAGCCTCGTCCCCGTCCAGAACCAACGTAATTCCATCTGCAAATCGCTTAATCAACCGAATATGCTGCTCATTCAAAGCAACCCCCAAGGCAGCAACAACGTTAGTCAGCCCCGCCTGCCACGCGGCAACGACGTCAGTGTAACCTTCCACAATTACTAGGCGTTTATCTTTGACGCTCGTCTTCTGGACGTAATTTCTGGCAAGATTCAACGCATACAGGTTCTTGCTTTTTGAAAACAGCCGCGTCTCCGGCGAATTGACATATTTCGCGGGCGGAGCGTCTCCGTTTGGGTAAAGACTCGGAACCACCCGTCCGCCTAAAGCGATGGTCCGCTCTTGAGTATCACGGATAGGAAACAAAACTCGACCACGAAATCTTTCGTACCACCCACCTCGATCATTCGCCGAAACGAGACCACATGCCTGCAATATCTCCGGCGAAAAACTGGTGCCACTGGACCGGTCAACCAACCAAGACCAGGACAACGGCGCAAACCCAACCCGGAATCGCTCAATACTCTCCTGCGTAATTCCGCGATCAACAAGATAATCACGAATTGGAGTTGCAGCATCAGAATTCAACAAACACTCGTGATACTCTTGCTCAGCCCAGGCCATCGCACGATACAAGGTCGCCTTATCATCCACCGAGCCCTTGACCACTTTTTTCTGGTAGGAACGCACCTCAATCCCAGCTCGTTCAGCCAAAATTTCGAGTGCTTCGCGAAAATCCACACCCTCGCGTTTCATCACAAAATCAAACACGTCTCCACGTACGTCACATGGATAGCAAACCCAATTTTGTTTATTCGGATTGACCTGAAAACTTGGTTTCTGGTCATCGTGCCACGGGCAATGTCCTACATAGATAGATCCCTGACGACGCAAATTCATCTCACTGCCAATCAAGTCAACCACATCGGTTGCTTGCTTGACCTGATCTTTCACGTCGAAATTTGGAACTTGAGACACCAGGGAACTCCATACTGTGACACAGTCACGAACTCTTGTTCGTTTGGAGGTCGCGAAGCGAAACTTTCGCCAGCGATTAATAGATATTGCGGGTAAACAAATGTTACGCCGACATACGCTCTATTGTGGTGATAGCCGTTACCAAGCAACTATTTTAAAATCCACTTCCGTGTGGTTTTTCGTTTTTTTTTGCTGGCTTGCTGCTATGAAGTTAGTGCCCTCCATGACACAGCACTCTAACCTAAAATATCGCCCGAAATTGAGTCAACACCAATCTCACAAACAAATCAATAAACTCCCATAATCATATCACCGCAGTGAAAGCATAAGCAAGCACTCGAATTCAACGACAATAAAAGACCGACTCAGGGGGAAACCTGTTCATAAACTCACTTTTATCGCCAATCTCTTAATTGAGAGTCTTCCCCTCAATCGCTTTTTTAAAGATGCTCGTGGATAAATTCGGTCATCAACTTACGAAGATGGGCTGACTGTTTTTCATCACGAACCGAATGACGACTGCCCGGATACAGCATCAGGTCAAATTGCTTGCCCGCGTCCTGCAATTCTTTAACGAACTGGACCGTATTGTTTAGATGGACGTTGTCGTCAATGGTGCCGTGGATCAACAAAAGGTCTCCCTTTAAATCGTTCGCTTTACCGTTCAAAACCGAAGCATTGAGATATCCATCGGGATTTCCGTTGGGCAAACCCATGTAGCGTTCTGTGTAGATCGAATCATAATTTTTCCAATCCGTAACGGGAGCACCCGAAATCCCCATCTTAAACGTGTCCGAGTGTGTCATCGCATAGGCGGTCATGTACCCGCCATAACTCCACCCCCAGATACCAATTCGGTCCGCGTCAACCCAAGACTGTTGTTTCAACCAATCAACCCCTCGCTCAATATCAGCGAGTTCATTGACGGCAAAATTTCGATGGATGGGCCAAGCGTGTTTTACGCTGCGGTAACTCGCAGATTGGTTATCACAAATCCAGATAACATACCCTTGCTGGGCGAGCATCTGATGCCAAAGCGACTGTGCCCCACCAAATCGATTGCGCACGCGAGGCGCCTGAGGACCTGAGTAAATATGCACGAGGACTGGATACTTCTGACCTGGATCAAAATTTGCCGGTTTGATCAACATGGCATCCATCGGCTGCTCGTTTGCAGATGGCACCTCCAGGAACTCAGTACTCGTTCCCCCCACGTACTCAATACGATCATCAGAGGAACCATTGAATTGCCTCAAAATGGTGCCTTCGCAATTACGCAACAAAAATCTCGGAGTCGTATCGACGTCACTCCAACCGTCAATAAAAAACGACATATCCTTACTGAAATTTACGGCATGCTCCCCTTTTTCCGGGGTCAAATCAACCAAATCTCCAGAAACTAAGTCCTTGCGATAGGCGTGTATTTCAGTTGGCAAATCCTTGGCGGCGGTGAAAAAACAATATCGCTTATCCTTCGAAACCCCCAATAAAGCTCGAACTTCCCACTCCCCCTCCGTCACTGCTGACTTAAGCTTTCCATCGGCTGAATAGCAATAAATGTGGCTGTAACCCGTTCGCGGACTTCGCCAAAGAAAATCGCCCTTGTTCAACAACACTGGATCACTCGGTGACTCAATCCACGCTGGGGTCTTGTCACGAAAAAGAAGTTTCGGATCCTCTCCCTTTTCGTTGACTGCAACCAGATCGAGCCACGTCTGCTCACGATTTTGAACCTGAATCAACAACTGTTTCCCATCACTTGACCAGGAAACTCCCGAGATCAAGATCTCATTTCCATCGTACGCAGAGAGATCAACCCAATTAGTAGTCCAATCCGTCCCGCCAACAACTCCAACCTTCACCGTAGGATTCGGATCCCCCGCTTTCGGATAGTTCGTCATTTCTGATTTCCCTCGAACCGGCATATGATCCATGACGGTAAACGGGATCAAGGGCGTTTCGTCCAACTTAAGAAATGCAATCTGATTCCCATTGGTCTGCCACCAGTACCCTTTGAAATTGCCCCGACCATAAAGCTCTTCCTGGTAAACCCAATCCAGTTTACCAACGAGTTGCTTTTCATCTTCGCCCGCGACAGTTTTTATCTCACGCGAATTTAAATCCAGAATATTCAGACCTTTGGCCGTACAGAACGCAAGCCGATCTTCTTGATCATTAAAGTGAAACAGTTCACCCGACTCTCCAGGGTTGGCGATCACCATTGCCTTCGGTCGTTCCGCGTCCACCTCTCCGATGAAGTAAACTGCGGAATAGCCATCCTCACTGAACACGGCGACCCGATTATTGGTGGGCAATACGGGATCACATTGAGCAAGTAAACCAGCGGCCTCTTCCTTAAGCCCCGCCTCGATCAACGCATCTTTCACTTCTTCGGTTTCATAAGGCCGACCAGGCTGGCTGACGATAGAAGCACTCTCTGCATCTATTAATGCCGAATCGTTGTACAAACCTGTGGTTAACCAATTGGATTGACCAAACCAGCGAGGAGAACTAGCTATACCGGACAATAGGCTATTGGGACCATCAATCAACTCAAGCGAGAGCTGACCATCTCGGGGAACTTCGTCTACCGCTTCAGCTTCAATTTCCAGTGGCCGTGGCAAACGGAGAATTGGAAATAATTCTTTGGGCTTCAAAACACTGTCGAAAAAATTCCAAAACGCGTACCCGTCGTCAGAATTCGCTTCCAACATGTAGCTAACCCAACGCCCTAACGGTTGTCCCGTTTTAACGAGGTAACTCCCTGCGGGGATGACTACCTCACGACTCTCTCGATCGGCATCTAATCGAACCATTTTATGTTTTTGAAAAGCTCGATCTGCACGGTCCAACGAAACAATTCGGTCAACCTCGACTTCTGCTTTTAGATTTTTGGACAACCGTTCAACGTTGACTCCATGGATTAATAGGCGATCGACGACACGCTCGAAACCTTCAGGAATAATGTACCCAAATGCGAAAGGAGTTGTTTTCGTTGGTTCATACTTTGAAATGAACTCACACTCGTAATCGTGAGGCTCACCGTCTTTAAACCCCTTCAAAATAAACTTGTCTTCGAATGGACCATTCTTAGCAGCGAGAGATAAACTCAGACGGGACGGCTCAATAGAGGCAGTCTCTACTAAATCCTGATCGACAGCGTCTAATAGCTGATGAACCGCTTGCGAGTTCTCAGTGACATAATCAAGCAATCCAGAGACGAAATCCTTCGTTGCGAAAATCCTCCCTTTGTAATCGAGGTAACTGTAGGCCTCGGAGAGAATCGCCAACCTTCCACGAAGTCCGACGTACTCCGTACTGTAGCGAGGTTCGTGTCCGTACGTTGTCCAACGCGTATGCTCGCGATTAAAGTTACCGTAATAAAATGTTTTCGTCCCGGCTGCAGCCAACTGTTGAGTCACAGCGGGCATCATTTTCTCACGCAAGAATCGGCGAATTGGCTCAGCTGTTGCCGGATTATGAGGAATATCATAGGTCAGGCTGTACTGGTGTTTTGAGCCATTAGTGGTGTGGCAATCGACAAAAAGATGTGGGTTGCACTTATCAATTAAACGAACCAGTGCACGCGCTTCGGGAGATTCAATTTTTGAAAAATCCCGATTTAGATCTAATTGCTGGGCATTTTCACGACGCCCCATTCCGTTAACAGGGCCGACCTGCCCGGGGCGATTGTCTTTTCCCATTCGGTCATTGCCGTCGGCGTTATAATTCGGAGCAAATAAAATTACATTTTTCCTCAACCATGGGTGGTCAGGGTTATCGGTCAACTCTCGCAACAGGATCAACAACGCCTCCTTACCGGCACATTCACCGCTATGAATGTTGCCGAGCAATAGAACCACATTCCGGTCGTCCTGATCTCCTAACTTGTAAGCTTTACTGGCAACGATTGCCCCAACTAGCGTCTTACCTTCGACGGTTTCTCCCCAATCAAATCGAGAAACATGTTTCGCTTTTTTCACGCACGCATCAATAAAATCAACCACTTCAGATGATTGCGATGTCGACTGAAAATCACTTGATTCGGCAACTGTTAACGGGAACCGCTTGGAATCGTCACTCGTTTGTGAAACACCTGTGGTTGTAGAGAAATTCATAATCACCAACACGCCAACTAGGGAGAAGAACAATTTCATGTTTACTTCAGCTCATATCAAATTAATAAATAAAACGAACGCATTGTCGATTACCGAGTTACATTCACGATCAACATCGGACTTCCATTTACGGCTATAATATTTGAAGACACCCTAGTGAAAACCGCAACCATTGACTGGGCATTTCGATTGTTTTCTTCAAACATCCGAGCGTGCTCCCAACCCCTACGAGAGAATAAATGAATCGCCATTGGATGTTGTTAGGCTGCTTACTTGCGGGACTAGCTGTCGGACTTGGAGCTTTTGGAGCTCACGGATTGGGCGAGCGTCTGACAGAGATCCACGGTGAAAATTCCGAACTGGTTAATCAGCGAATTGACAATTGGAAAACTGCTGCGGCCTATCAAATGTATCATTCGCTCGGAATCATTCTTGTGGGAATTATTACACTTATCCGCCCCTCAAAGTTTACCAGTCTTGCAGGTTTTCTTTTTTTAACAGGAATCTGCTTATTTTCAGGGCTGCTTTACGCTTTGGTCCTCCTGGAAAAACCGTTCCTCGGCGCCATCGTGCCACTCGGCGGCCTCTCTTTCATTGGTGGCTGGATTGCCCTGGCAATGGCCACTTGCTGTATCTCACCACGGGAAATGATTCAACTAAAGGGCTGACCATGGCTTCCGTTTTTTAAGACCGCCACACGCCACACCCTTCCATCAGGAGCAACCCCGTCTACAACCCTTGGACTCTGGATGTAGCGACTGTTAAAATTTTTTCCAACCCAGACACATTACTTAAACAACAGACAGAAACTCAATGAAGATCGGCTATTGTGGGAACGTTCACCCGGGGAGGACACTTGAAGAGGTAAAGCAGAATCTTGTTAAACACAGCCTCGATGTCAAATCAAAATTCTCACCAGGCGAACCCCTAGGCATCGGCCTTTGGCTCAGCGCAACCACAGCGAAAGAGCTTGAGCACACCGAAACCTGTCTCCATTTTCGAGACTGGTTGCGAGAGCACGACTTGGTTCCTTACACACTCAATGGATTTCCGTTTGGAGACTTCCACCAAGAGGTTGTAAAACATAATGTTTATCTGCCAACCTGGGCTGACCCCGAACGTCTTCAATACACAAATCAATTAGCCAATATCCTGAATGTCCTGCTACCCGAAGGGCAAAATGGCACCATCTCAACACTTCCTCTCGGATGGCCACTCCCGGACGGCACCCCTTCATCTCAAGTTACTGAGTTTTTTAATCGTTGCGGCGATAATATCCAAAAATGTGCCGAACACCTCGACAGCATTGCACAAGCCGATGGACGAAACCTCTTTATTTGCCTCGAACCCGAACCCGGCTGCGTTCTCGACACCTGCAAGGATGTGGTTCAGTTTTTTGACAATCACCTATTTAACCGAACCTCAACTGAAACCAACATCATCAGATCTCACTTTGGTGTCTGTCATGACGTCTGCCATTCGGCTGTAATGTTCGAATCACAGGCTAAGGCAATCGAACAATATTGCAACGCAAATATTAGAGTTGGAAAAGTACAAGTATCTTCTGCTGTCGAGGTCAACTTTGAACAATCGACACCCATCCAAAAACAGAAGAAGATCGAACAACTTGCTCGATTTGCTGAGCCAAAGTACCTCCATCAAACGATGATTCGCACCGAAACCGAGACCTTGTTTTTTGAAGATCTCACCGACGCCCTTCACTCCGCGGGAGCCGATCCCCAAGGATGCTGGCGGGTGCATTTCCACGTTCCCATTTTTACCGAAACAGTCGACCAAATCGGCACGACTCAATTTGACATCGCGAACTGCCTCGACTCGATTCAATCCTTCTGCCCAGAAAGCCCTCATTTCGAAGTCGAAACTTACGCCTGGAATGTGCTCCCCGAGGAAATGCAATCCCAGACTCTCGCTGACGGGATCGCAAAAGAACTGAGTTGGTTCGACAGTTTAATCAACAGTCGGATTTAACCAATTTACTCGCTCAACATCTGATCTTCTTAGACACCAATCAATCGCGGAATTTAATTGACCACGTGAATGGGGTTGCCTTCGCCAAATGCTTGTATGTTTGCTGCCACGGTCTCCATTAACCGGCGCCTTGATTCAATTGGCGACCACGCAATGTGTGGCGTAAGAACACAGTTCCTGGCTCCCAACAAAGGATTCGACTCCTCAATTGGCTCTTTTGAAACGACATCTAAAAGTGCGCCGCCTATTTCTCCAGCGTTCAACGCTTTGGCGAGGTCTTGCTCATTCACTAGACCGCCGCGAGCGGTGTTGATTAAGACTGCAGTCGACTGCATTTTTTCGATCAACTCTGAATTGACAAAACCCGTAGTTTCAGGCGTCTGTGGACAATGAAGGCTGATGTAATCCGATTGTGAAAACAAATCCTCAATCGACAACCACTCAAACCCTTCGTACGGCAGCGGGTTTATATTCCGTCGACTGCTGGCAACAACACGCAGACCGAAAGCGTTCGCAATTTTTGCGGTCGCTCGACCAATTCTCCCTAGACCGACCAACCCCATCGTTTTACCGCTTAACTCGACAAGCGGTGATAACCAAAATGAAAAATTCTCTTGTGATTGCCAATCACCGTTCTGAATTGCCTGATGATGCTCAGCGGGTTTGTGGATGAAACTCAATAGCCCTGCAAAAACGTGCTGCGCGACAGCATCGGTACTGTATACGGGAACATTCGTCACAGGAATTCCCCGCTTTCGTGCCGCCTCAACATCGACAACATTGTAGCCAGTCGCGGTCACCGCAATCATCTTAAGGTGAGGTAATTTAGCGATCACGTCGCCGCTCAATTCGACTTTATTGGTAAGAACCACATCGGCATTCATCGCCCGCGAAATAATGTCGGCGGGTTCTGTACGATCATAAATAGAAAGGTTGCCAAGCTTCTCGATGGGTTCCCACGAATTGTCCCCTGGGTTCAGGGTGTAACCATCCAGCACGACAATGTTCATTGAAAATTCACCATGTAGGCAATGACTCCCAGGAAGCACAACCAACCAAAGAAGAGGACCGAGGAAAAGTAAAACCACCCTCGTTGCGGTGCGGTCAACCAAGCCGAAACCGACTTCGCTGAGGGTTCTGCAACGTCGATAGCTTTGGGAACCCCAGTTTCACTACCGAGATTTTTCCCAGATTTTTTTTTCAAAGATCCCATTTTCAAATGTCTTCTTACAAAATCAAACTATCAAACAATTGGATTCTTGATCAAAAAAACCAAGTCATCCGTACGCAACAGCAACTTTATCAATGCCTATGATCGTCTAGGACTAACTGCCCCACCCATTTCAAATTCGACCTCAAACACATCCTCAAAATCATAAACGTTATCAAAATGAGCCTGTTCATCGCGGCTCGATTTTTTAAACATCCCTACCGAAATCATGTTGTAGACCATGTCACCAAAACAGCGAGTACTATCGACTCCCCATGATTTCAATACGACTTTGGCCATGTAGCCATACTGATTGAGCGCATAAAGACGAATCGCCTCGCAAAATTGCTGGCCAGTGAGGTGCCGTTCTTTCGTCCAACCAAATAATTCCGACTCGATGTCAGCGCTCGATTCGTCCTGCGAACACTCGTTTAACTCCATTGAGTCCGCGGCAAACGCTAACGCGTCCCGTATAAAATAGTAGGCCGTACTCGGATAGCGGTCATCCTTCTCTAGAATCTCACAAATGTATAAGTCTTCATCATTCATGATGGGCCTAAAATTAAAGTAAAAACTTCGTTCGCTATAAACTGGCAAATTGGAATTGAGAGCATTTTTAAACGCCCCGCGGCATAATATCTTATCGTGAATCACACAGAAACCAACTCGAAACTCTTATTTCTCACCCTCGCCACCGCCCCCTTGTGGCTTCTTATTTTTTCCACCACGTTTTCGTTGACGTCTCTTTCCACGCGGAGCCTTACCCGTTTTCGCGTCACTTGATCCTTCTTCAGACACGTTTCGCTTGGTATTTTTCTTCTTTTCAGTTCCTGCCGCCTTATTTTTCAGAACGGAACCATCGCTTTCGTGATCTGCGTCTTGCTTCGTTCCCTGCTTGGCTTTACTACCAACACCGCTGGATGATTTCGATGATTTTTTAACCACGGTAAGCACGTCACTTGCGTCGATCACCACCCGTCGATGATCTTCCATTTCGACTAGCAGTTGCTCAGAGATGATCTGCTGATTGAGAACCTTGCCTTTGCCATCTCGAGTCACAATCTGTGCCCCGACCCGAGGGAGCTGTTTCTGGATTCTCTCATAGGTGTCGAACTCGTACCGCAGACAACATTTCAGCCGCCCGCATCGTCCGGATATCTTTGTTGGATCCAGCGTGGCCTTTTGCAATTTTGCCATTTTCATCGATACCGGAGGCATCTGAATCAAGTGGCTATTACAGCAAACCGGTTTACCACAATCTCCATAATCAGCAAGCAACTTTGCTTCGTCACGGACACCTATCTGACGCATCTCGATTCGGGTTTGAAACTCACTCGCAAGAAGTTTGACAAGTTCCCGAAAATCTACCCGATCTTCGGACAGATAAAACACAACGAGCCGCTCGCCACCGAATAACTGCTCAACATCGATGAGTTTCATATCAAGCTGGAGTGCTTCAATATGTTTCTGGCAGATTGCCAGCTTCTTTTTCCGATCACCATCAATCCCGTCGATCGACACGACGTCATCGTTGGAAACTTCGCGAATCACATGTCCCGTCGCAGGTTGATCCAAATGAGACAACGCGTCCTCCGTCGCCTCACATAAAACTTGACCGACTTCAATTCCTCGATCCGTTCGAACAATTACTTCCATGCTGCGCCGGTACGCTATGTCATTACGTGAAGCCATGACGCCAATGCTTCGCATGATCCCGTATCTGACAATGTATTTTGGCACTTCGATGCTCTCCGTCGATAAATCTAACTCTTCGCGAACTCGCCTCTGGCTTCTCGCTCCCGAATCACCGTGTCTCGCACTCAGGATTGAGACTCGAAATAACTGCCTCAGCCAAACCGTTCCATCAACAACTCACCGGGCAAAGATCAACACTCCGCGCCGTTGATTCGCCATGCGACCGTTATTCGGGGATCCATAATCCTGATGATTCTTCACCGCCACTCGCACTGTCTGCATTTGCGGCAGGCTCAGGCTGCGACGCTCCTCCTTGATCCGGAGTCCAGATTCCGCCCTGTTTTGGTTCAGCCGGCGCGGCCTCCGGGGCCCCCCGAATGGGACCGCGATCTGGACCAATTCCAAAACGATCGAGAACTCTCACCAACTGATACTCGACCTCTGGCTCATTCAGATAATTCATTTGAATCGTTTGGAGTAGTTCAGTAATTTGGTCAGTCATGCCACGCATTAATTTGAATTCAAATTCTTGAACGAAATAGATTCCGACTGATCTACCCGACTTCCGAGCCTCTTCCTTGGCTTTCTCCAAAAACTCCAAGGCTTCAGTGTCGTCATCAGCAAAATGAGCCATCATCGAATAGCTGACGTCCCGCGGCATCGACTCCATGTCTGGCCGTGACAAAACTTCTCTGACCAACTGCTTCAATACGCGGACGTTACCAACTCCCATGGCGGAGTGCTGCACCGACATTAATTGCGCTTCTGACAAGCCACCGAAATCTAAATACTGCTGAAGAATAGGTGAACCTGTTAACAGGTCACCCTCTGGAGTAATGCGGTCGTATTCAGACAAACCAAGCTTTTCGCGCATCTTCCGTCCAAGACCATCGGTGAACCCTTGCCCCTGCGAGGCGTTCTCCAACATCAGCACCAATGCTCGCAACGCCAATTCAACTTCCGGATCCCCCTTCGCGTCTTCCGCTGACCGATCGCCCAGGATTTTAAATTCGAGCTTTGGCCATTCATCAACCATCAAATGCTCTCGATGAGCTTCCACCATTTCTGAATGCTGCTTTCGGGTGACTCCTTCCGGCAAGTGCCAACGCCACTCAAGCAATTCACTCATGGCAGTCGATTCGCCAATCGTCTGCTCAACGACTTCGCCCGAGATCGATTCACCAAACAACTCCGTAATAAACGAGGTCACTTTCTCTAGCCGAGAATCCTTCGCTGTAATGACTTCCAAACGAGCACCTCGGTCTGTCTGTTTACCAAACACGAGAAGTTCACCGATCACACTTGGCACATTTTCCAAAGTCAACTCAGCAGCATCAGTAACGGCATCGCGATCTAATATCAAGAAGTTCATACGAGGCGCCGGCCCCTCATCGAACGGATCAGCCGACATCGGTTCCGAATTGGCAAGTCGTGAATTTGATAACGCAAGTTCGCTTACCAGCTCTACTCCGTCTATTTCGTAAGTGTGCCGAACAATCGAAACGGTTGCCGCCAAGGCTTTGGTGTCAAACAACTGGGCTATCGCTTCAGCTTCAGTCCCCTCAAGAACCGAAACACCATCGAGTCGACTGTAACGACGCCATGCCTCTACCTGATCATCAATTCGACCGAGATAAGAATTCACAATCGCGATGCCGCGTGCAATGATTGGCAAATCTGGAAATTCAGAATCAATCTTATTTAAAAACTTCAGCCCTTTGCGAAATTGACCGCGATCCAATGCCCGAAACGTGTTGACATAACGCTTTTCCCATTCTGCACCTTCGGGAACCGGCGCAAGTGGAAACTCCTGCTTTAACACGAGAGGGGTCGATGGGGCTGCCAGCGACTCCTGCAACATTCGACCAATTTCAGGATCCGATTCGTTTTTCAGCACCATCGCATACTTTAAATGCGCACGGCCTGCCATCGTTTTCCCTTCACTGAAAAGGGCGACACCTACCATCCGAAAAGCATTGGCAAGCGAAATCGGAATTTCATTTCCAGTAATTGCGTCCATCGCATCCTGCAACGCCTCGACAGCTTCGTCCGTTTTTCCTTCCGCAAGAAAGATAAGCGCCCGATGGTGCAAGCCTGTGGAATGCTTAGGATTTGTTTTCAGAAAAAGCTCGTTAGATTCTCGAGCTTTTTCAATCTCACCATTGGTGATGAGGATGTGTGTCTGAATCGTTAAGAGACAATCTTTGGGCCCAGACTTCTTTATCGCCCGGTCAATTTGATCCAGTGCCGCAGTCGACTGTCCGGACTTGTTCTTGGCAAGCACCTCGTTCAAATCGCCAATCACGCCCTTGCCGCAGCAGAATTTAATTTTCTTTTCGGCGTGGCAGGGGCACTGCTGATAAATGTCAATATCCATATAATGTTCCAACGCAGGTTCGACAGCCGATGGTACGATGTGTCAAACACAAGTGAATTATTTTCTGCCAATTGCTCTAACCTCACGAGTCTCGCGGGTCAAAAGCCAATTGACTTTTCAAACGTTTTCAGAGTGTATAATTTACGTGAATTTAAAGCCTGCCGAAAGCCTATGCCCCCCAGTTTTGCCATACAATTAGAGTGTAACGAACTGCAATCGGAACAACGCACATAAACTCTCAAGAACCTACTTCGGACGTAATGACAACCATCCCCCCTTTGGCTGAGTTTCACCCCCTGTCCTTGGATAGTCTCCAGAACATTGGCTATTCGCTGACGGAAATGGCCGAATCCATGCCCCATGCGATCGCCGTCGCCTGCCCCCGCAAAGGACAACCTCAACGAGTTGCTGCTGGAGAATCACTCGCTTATGAATCCATTACTTTCGCCGAACTCGAACGCAAAAGTAACCAAATTGCCAATGGATTAATCGAAATGGGTGTTCAACCCGGGATGCGAATCGCACTCATGGTTCCCCCGGGCATCGATTTTGTTGCCTCGGTTTTTGGTTTGTTCAAATCAGGGGTAGTCACGATTTTAATTGACCCGGGCATGGGCCGCAAAAACATGATCCAGTGCCTGTCAGATGCCCAACCCGAAGGGATGCTTGGCATTCCTCTAGCCCACCTGGCAAGATCATTATTTTCCTCCAAATTCCCAAAGTGTAAACACAACGTCGCAATCAAAGGTTTCTTCCCCCGTTGCAAAAGTGCTAGTCGTTTTTTTAAGAAAACTGATAACACGTCTCCACCGTGGGTCAAACTTAAACGCAGTGATCCCGCTGCCATCATCTTCACGACTGGAAGCACCGGGCCACCTAAAGGCGTCCTCTACCGTCATCAAATTTTTATCGAACAATGTGAACAAATTGCGAACTACTTTCGCCTAGTGCCTGGCGGCACCGACGTCTCCGGTTTCCCACTCTTTGCTCTGTTCAATATCGCCATGGGAACCACGACAGTTTTCCCTCAAATGGATCCCACGCGCCCTGCGGATGTTTACCCCCCCAACATCATCGACGCAGTCGAGCAATTCCAAGCAAATCAGTCTTTCGGCTCTCCTGCACTTTGGAATACGGTCGCCAATTATTGCGTCAAACATTCTAAACAACTTCCGACGATCGAACGGATCTTGAGCGCAGGTGCTCCAGTCCCTCCGCCGACTATAAGAAAAATCAAACAGATCATTTCACCAAGTGGCGACACCTTCACGCCCTACGGCGCAACCGAGTCGCTCCCTATCGCTTGCAATTCCGGATCCGTCGTTCTGGGAGAAACGGCTGACCGGACCGAACGCGGCGAAGGAACCTGTGTTGGCAACCGTTTTCCAAAAATCGACTGGCGAATAATCGCGATCGACGATAGCCCAATTCAAGACATCTGCGACACCGTCCCACTCGAAAAAGGGTTAGTCGGTGAACTTATGGTGCGGGGGCCAGTGGTTTCCGACCAATATGTAACGCGGACAGATGCCAACGCCAACCATAAAATATCCGATGGCGATTCTTTTTGGCATCGCATGGGAGACCTTGGGTACCTCGACGAACAAGATCGGTTTTGGTTCTGCGGTAGAAAAACACATCGAGTTCAAACTGCCGAACACACGATGTTCACCATTCCGTGTGAAGCCATCATTAATACCCATCCACAAATTTATCGCAGTGCCTTAGTCGGCATTGGCGAAGCGGGAAAACAACGCCCCGTCATGATCTGCGAACCCAACCCAGATCACTGGCCAACCTCAAAAACAAACGAAGAGCAGTTGCTGGCAGAGATCAAATCTCTTGCCGAAAGGTTTTGGCAAACCAATACGATTAATGACTTCCTTCTTCATCGATCATTACCTGTCGACATCCGTCACAATTCAAAAATATTTAGAGAACAACTGCGGGGTTGGGCAAAACAAGAAATCGGCGTGTGAGCCACTGCGTTGCGGGCCGCCCCGCCCACTCTACCTTCACAACCAACACTGGTTTAATCCTCCAACAACGTTACGGATTGAGGGAGCTGTGCAGACTCTCAATTTCTGAAATCAGCTCCCTTGCAATATCGATCCCGACCACGCCTGCGATCGCCCTCCAGCCTGGCACTGCATTAACTTCTAAGACGAACTGCTCACCAGTTTTTGAATCGGTTATTAGGTCAACGCCCGCAAAATGGGCTCCGACTGCAACAGCGGCCGCCAAGGCCAACTCCCTCTCCCTTGGTCCAACTTGATAAACTTCACCAATCCCGCCTTGGCTGATATTCGTAATCCAATGATGGGGATTTTTGCGTTTCATCCCCCACACGCGATCTCCCAAAACCAACAAACGGACGTCATAGCCTGCGTGGGGTATAAATTTTTGCTGATAAATCACGCGTTGGCCATCAGCTAATTCTCTAAAACAATCCGCCGCCTGATCCACTCCTTGCAAACGAACGAGGCCGCGACCGAGGCTACCAAAAATTGGCTTAACAACGACATCCTTGCCCAACTCGTGAAATCCTTTCATCGCTGTTGATAGATCTTGAGCGACGAAGGTTGTAGGAACAGGCAAGCCGGCTCGTTGAAGCAATGCAAGGGAAAGGTACTTATCAACCGCCGCCTCAATGGCGCGGGGCGAATTGAGTAACAAAACACCTGCCGCTTCTAACTGGCCTAAGCAGTCCATCCGAAACACAATCTGCTCCAGCGACCCCGCTGGCATGGTTCTGGCGATCACACATTCTGCGTCAAGGCTGAAATGCGAATTTGGCCCGACGGAAGCAGCAAGCGTTTCGAATGACATAGCGACAATGTCGTGGTGCGCCCCGCAGGCGCGCGCTAAATCCAGAAAATACCAACTGTCTGGATTGGATAAAACAACGATCCGCATCGTTTACTCGATTCCAAAAGAACGCCGCAGTATGTCGTTTCTAATTTCACCAACATCCCAAACCGTTCCTGTTGCCTGGTTCTCAATTCTTACACTGGCCGGACTAAACAACAGCTTGTCGATTTTGTAAAAATCTTTGCTATAACGCTCGAAAATATCTAAAAATGGTGCGCCAAATTCTGCAGAACTACAACTTGGTAATCGATCTATCACCGCATTAACCGCCTCGTCAGAGGTGTCAACGACCAGCTCCACTCGCCCACCGTACAAAATGGCATCGTTGGTCCACCCCAAGGCAGTCATGTCGTCTTCTGCCAGAGGAGGAAGCGGCGCCTTGCCAAATGCAGAGCAAATTGTTTTCAAATCAAACTGCAGTTCGTTTAGTTTGTGCATCGCTACCTCGATGGATCTTGCAACCACCTGAACCGCCCCAGGCCAACTCGCTGTCCTAGCGACGCAGACGTTCAGGAGACTCACCTCGATTCCGCACGCTGCCGCCATTAGCTCAAGTGTTTCATTGGACGGCAATTGATTTGACTCCAAAACTCCTACCGCCTGCTGCGGTGCAGTCGAAAGTTCATAAGTCGCCAACACTTCTTCTTCGCCTCGCAGCATCCGAATTGGACCGCTTCCCATCGCAAAATAATCTCCGCACGAGATCGGCCAGCCAGCGTATTGAGAACCAATACAAGCCAACAACGGCTCATCGGTGGTAACCTCTACCGACTTAAGACCCAGCGTGCCATCTCCATCGCATACCGCAATCTGAGCCAAACCTCCCATACAAATCTTCCCCAAAAGTACTCCGGCTTCCAAACTGCCCGCTCGCCCAACCGCAAAATCAAGAACACGGGCATCGCCCTCAGACTCCAATCTAATCTCCAACGAATCGCGTTCCGCGATTGCCATTTCGAATAACTGATGAGCCAATTGATTCGGCTGGTGAGCCATTTTTTATCCCAACAAACAATTAATGAAAATTTGAAATCGCCAGAAAAGGGCTTCCTTCGGCAAGCGCCAGATTCAGAAGAAATTGATTACCCAACCAGTTCAAGAAACTGTCGTTTACACATCAACTTTATCGACCGGAAAATACTCTTCGACCACTGCATAAAATTCCTCAGCGGTGCCTACCTTTGCAACATGGGTACGAAAATGACGTGCGCCAAATCGCCCTTGGGCGTAACAACACGCGTATCTTCGCATTAATTGCGCTCCCTTGCTTTCCCCGAATCTCTGCACAATTAGATCAAAATGATGCAACAAACATTTTTTCTGTTCGGCCAACGAGGGATCCGGAGGAACGGGTTCGCCTAACAACGCTGCCTTGCATTGAGCAAACAGCCACGGCCTTCCAAGACAAGCTCTCGCGATCATTACGCCATCAACATCGTAATTCTGAAACGCGTGCAATACTTTTTCATGACTGTCGAGGTCGCCATTTCCAATCAAAGGAATCTTCTTCAGATAGGGCCGAATTTCAGAAATCCGATCCCAATCCGAGTGTCCCCTAAACATATCTTGTGCAGTTCGTCCGTGTACGGTTAACGCAGCCGCACCCGATCCCTCGACCACCTGAGCCACATCGATGGCGTTTATATTATCCCGCGTGCAACCCAAACGGATCTTTGCAGTCACCGGAGTTGGCGCGCATGCCTTGACGACTTCGGAGATGATCTCACCCATTTTATCTGGTGTGCGGAGGAGATAGCTCCCGCTTTTTGCTTTTTCAGTTACCTGCTTAACTGGACAACCAAAGTTAATATCAACGATACTGACCTGGTAATCTTCAACCAGCCGCCGGCCGACTTTGGCCATGGTTTCTGGTTGATTATCCCAAATTTGCACTGCCAACGGACGCGGTTCGTCTCGTACTCCCCATAGGCGTTCAG